>Ga0134126_10006432_pt1 | contig 14713 bp, 13 predicted proteins | sample KB31752_FD_96881 | JGI IMG/M metagenome (GOLD analysis project Ga0134126, IMG submission 96881) | Terrestrial soil microbial communities with excess Nitrogen fertilizer from Kellogg Biological Station, Michigan, USA - KB3-175-2 | ecosystem: Environmental > Terrestrial > Soil > Unclassified ... | reverse complement strand
ATGAATTCATGCACCTTGTTATCGCGCGAGTAGGACTTATCGGGCTCGATGGAGAAGCCGCCGCGGGCCAACTGGCGGAGCACACCGACCCTGCGGCCCTTCTTGTCCAAAACTTCGATCTGCGCTTCAGTGCGAATATCAATGCGCTCAAAGCGGCGTTTCTCTTCGCTGGAGTGAATGGTAGGCATCTGCTTGATCATTCTGATTCGAACCTTTAAGGCACCTGTTCGCCAAAGGCGCTTACCGGATCAATATCCACCGGGACATCCTTGATCTCAGCCAGGGCCGATTTTAAGTCTGCTGGCATGGAATCATACTTGGCAAACCACTGTTCCGCACGATTCCGGTCGCCCGTGGCCTCAATCTCCAGAAGTTCCTTGGCCAGTGAGGCAATGGCTGCCGGCATTTTCGTGTAGTCAATCACGTATCTTCCGGTTTTCGCGTCACGGGTGATAGCTCCCTGCTCGCTCAAGTAGTTGAATTCCATCATTTCCGCCCGGCCGTGCGCCTCAGCCACGCCAAAGCGTACCGTGCGGAAGATTCCAGCTACATACGATGCATAAACCTCGGGCGCCTGTTCCCTCTGCAGCACACCTTTATTCATGAGCCAGTCGAGGGCGAACAGCCCGACCACGTCCGCCTTGGCTTCCTCGAGGCCTGCATAAGCGGGACCGATGGATGCCCGGATATCCTGCTGCCCGCTACTGGTCCGGGCGAAGGCCGGCCCCAGACCGTGGCAGATTTCATGCATCAGGACCGCCGCCATGTAGCCGTCCATGGAGGCGATATTCGCCTGATCTTCCCGCAGGAGCAGCTTGCCGATAGGCAGCACGACGAAGTTCACCCGCGCGTCCATGAAATTCTTGAAAAAGATCTTCTTGGTGCCCTTCTCCTGATGGATGCGGGCGTCGTTCGGCAGATTGTCAGCCACCGCCTGGTAGCCATGGCGGAGATCGCCGGCGCGGAAAGGGGTGTCCATCACTTCCATGGGCGTGCTTTTGCCCTGGAGGTTGGGCCTGTCTTCGGGAGCGAGTGGCAGCGCGTCCTGGATGTCCGGAACGAACTTCATGAACGTGGCCAGCTTGGCGCTATCGGCCTCATTGCGGATCATTACCGCAGCGCCAAAGGAGGTCTTCACGCCGAGCAGGTCGTCGAGATAGGTCTCATATGGGGCAAAGATGATGTCGAACTTCGGGTTCTGGAGATCGAGCCATGCCAGATCGCTCTTGTAGTAGTCGTCGGTCAGCAGGGCGTCGGCGCGCAGACGGAGAAAGCCGGCGAAGGCAGGATCCGGGCTCAGGTCCGCGGCTTCACGTAGCGCTTTGGCTGCCGGAACCAGCCACTGCCTGTACTCCACGTGGTAAGGGACGGCGACCAATTCTGCGCCACGGCGTTTGATGACCGTATAAGGATTGTAGATCTGGGCTTTCTTGTCGGGATGCCTGGCGACGTAAGCATCAATTTCCTGGCGCGTCATTCCCGCGGGATACAGCGCGCGGCCGGGAGAAAATGGGTCAGTTCCAACAAATGGCTTGTTATTTTCAAGCAGGTCATAACGGCTGCCATTGATGGTAAGGAAACGCCGCAGCTTCTGGTTCTGCACCTGATTGCAGCCGCTGATGCGTTTCAGCAGGGCCAGTCCCCGGGGATCACTCTGTTGCCAGTAAATGGTTTCAAGGGACTTCGCGGCTTCCACCAGTTTGTAAACCATCTGCTGCTCTTTTGCGCTCAATCCCACCACGCTGAAGGGCATGGAAACCAGTTTGAACTTGGCCACCTGTGCCGCCAGATCCTCATGGATTGGCTCTTGAATAATGCATTTATCAGCGGTCTTGGGCGGAGGAGCGGCGCGTCGCCCCGCCTGGGCGAAAAGAGAAGTTGAAAACGCCAAAAGAAGAAAAAATATGAACGGAAAGGATGCAATCTTCATTGCAGCGATTGTAACAATTCTCACCCGTAAAGAGCATGGTCTTGCCTTACTGCCTTATCATTACAGGACAGATGCCAACAACTAGCTCCGGCTCCCAGACGCTGCTGATTGACGCTGACGATACCCTCTGGGAAAACAACGTTTATTTTGAGCAGGCGATTGCCGAATTCATCGAGCGGCTGAATCACCAGCGCATGTCAGCGCAGGAGGTCCGGCTTTTTCTCAATGAGGTGGAGCGCGAGACGATCCTGGAGCGCGGTTATGGGTCGCACAGCTTTGCCCATTCACTGGTGAAGTGTTTTGAGCGTCTCAGTGAAGGGCCGGTAACCCCAGCTCTGCACGAGTTCATCTGGGGCTTCGCCCACAAGGTCTCGAATTATCCCATTGAGCTGATTCCCGGCGTGCCGGAGACGCTGGCCTATCTCAACAGCCGCCAGCATCACCTGATCGTGATGACCAAGGGCGATATCACCGAGCAATCGGGAAAGGTGGACCGATCAGGCATCAAAGATTATTTTGCAGCGGTGGAAATTGTTGCCGAAAAAAAGGCAGCCACATACCGTGAGATCGTCACAAAGTACCGGCTGGCGCCCGAAGCCACGTGGATGATCGGCAACAGCCCGCGCTCAGACATCAATCCCGCTCTGGCCGCAGGAATCAATGCGGTTTTCGTTCCCCATGACATGACGTGGATTCTGGAGCATGAAACTGTAGATGCTCCGCCGGACGGCGTGCATTTATTGAAGGTTGAGAGTTTTGCCGAACTGCGGCAGCACTTCTAGCGATCCGTAGCTCCGAGCTGATTGAGACGCGGCTCGTCACAACCAATCGCACGATCGACGGCATCTGGTTGAAAGAGAATCAAAATGGCTGAAATGATGAAATCAGCGAGAACGTGTCCTGCCTGTGGCACCAGCAACATTGTGGCTGCTACAACGTGCGCCGATTGCGGCGCGGAGCTGAGCGATAGCGCGATTGAAGGCGCCAATGGCTTCTTCGACAACGATCCCGCCCTGGAACATGTGGATCCTGAAAACCGCGTAGAGCTTGCGCGCTATGAAACCGACACCGGCGCAGAGGCCGAAATCGATTGCGGTCTGCTACGCGCTAACGGCATCGCCTGTGAGTTGGGCGCACAGACCATCCCAGGCCTGCCTTCCAACATGATTCTCTGGGTCAGCAAAAAGGACGCCCAAGCCGCTCGCACCTTGCTCGATGAGGTAGAGTCGGCAGAACCGGAAGAAGGCGACTGACGCGGTGACCGGTTCCTCAGGAACACTCTTCCCCATAGCGCCTGAACTGCCGGAAGGGTTTGCATATCAATCAAATTTTCTCAGCGCACAGGAAGAAAGCGAACTGCTGGAATCCATTCGCAGTCTTGCTTTCCAGCCAGTCGACTTTCAGGGATACACAGCCAGGCGGCGGGCAGTGCAATACGGCCTGGAGTATGACTTCAGCACCCGGCAGGCTTCCACAACCAATCCATTCCCTGATTTTCTCCTGTCTCTTCGCGCGCGGGCGGCCCATTTTGCCGGACTGCAGCCCGAGGATCTTGTCGAGAGCATTGTGATCGAGTACGTTCCGGGAGCTCCCATGGGTTGGCACCGCGATGCTCCGCAGTTTGGAACCGTTGTGGGGATTTCATTGGCCAACGATGCTCAAATGCGATTCAGGCCGTATGTCGGCTCCAGAAAGCCCGGAGAACGGCTCAAGTCAGTGTCGCTCACGCTCGAATCGCGTTCGATTTATGTCATGCGCGGCCCGGCCCGCTGGCGGTTTCAACATAGTGTCCCCCCTGTGCCAGCCCTGCGCTACTCAATCACTTTTCGCACACTTCGCGGGAAGGAAACGAAAGCCGACGCCGCCTAGAGGTCGAAATTAGCCGGCGGCGGCGGTCAACTGCTCTCCACGTCCGCGCAGGAAGAAAAAAGCAGCAATGGAAACAACGGCCAGCAAGCCGGCGCAGGAAAGGAACAGCGGACGTATCCCCAGCTCCTGGGCCAGATAGCCGGAGAGCAGAAGTCCCAGCACCTGGGAGACGGCGATCAGCGACATAAAGGTGCTGCTTACGCGACCCATCATGGCGGGCGGCGTCTCCTGCTGCGACATGGTTTGCGCCGGGATCAACACAAAGGAAATGGCAAATCCCATGGTGAAGGTGCTGAGAGCCGCCATCACGGTGTTTTGAAACGCGCCGAGCAGGGCCGCACCCACTCCCAGGGCAAAGAGTCCACCCAGCACAATGTTGGTTCGTGACTCTCTTGTGTGCAACCGGCCGAGCACCTGCGCACCGGCGATCAGGCCGATGCCCACCATGGAGCTGATCACGCCAAAAATGAACGGTCCGCCGGCAAGTGAATCGCGGATGTAAATCGAGATGAGGGGGCTGAACGAGCTCAATACAAACATGGCGACGCCCATCGCCACAAACACAAACGTCAGGCCGCGATGGGTAAAAATGAACCTGTTTCCCTCGAGGAAATCCCGCGTGAGCGATTCCACGGTTTTCTCGGTCGGGACGCTCGAACGAAGGATTACCAGGGTGGAAATCATGCCGGCGGAGAAAATGAAACTGGCCGTATCCAGGTAGAAGCAGAACTTTTCCCCCAGCCATGCAATCAGAGCGCCGGCAGCAAAAGGAGAGAGCAGCCGAACCAGGTAAAATGCCTGGCTGATCATGGCATTGGCCGCGAGCAGTCCATCCTGGGGAACAATCGTCCGAATGGTTACGGATTGCGCCGGTGCAAAGAAGCTGGAAACGGTGCTGATGACTGCAAAGATGATGCAGATCTGCGTCACATCAGTCACGAAGACAAGCAGCAGAATCAAAACCGCGCGTATCAAATCGCTGGCGATCATCACCCGTTTCACATTCCAGTGATCGACAAAAACACCGGCGAACGGACTGATCAGGGCAAGCGGGAGCACGTAAGCAACCGTCACAGCCGTTACCTGCACGGCGTTGCCGTGCAAGCGGAACGTAATCAGGCTGATTACGGCAAACAGGGCGAGGAAGTCGCCGAAGATGCTTACGAACTGGGCCAGCCACAAAGTGCGGAATGGCTGGTGTCGCAGAATCGTTTTCTGCGTAAATGCGGGGGTGGTGTTTGCGGCAGCCATTCGGATCTCTCTCGGACCAGGATCTCTTTGGGACTAGTAGATTAACCTACAGCACTTTTCGCAACTGTTCACACCCGCCTTTTTCAAAATTTCACACTAATCTCTTACACACCTTTTCGGCCCGTTTCGGGACAACCAGCCCGTTGTCTTATGACTCTGAGGTGAGTCGGCTTCTTTCCGATTGGAAACTCTAATGAGAGTTTCAGCAAGTAGATCTGTAAGCGAATGAAAACAAACGCACGACAAGAAAACGTTGTCCCAATGGGCGAAGGGGGATTAGAATTAGAACATCCTCAGAGTAGTGAGGAAAAAGAATCCGTCATGGACCCAATTCCAGCAGCCTCCCTCCTGTTGGTCGTGGCCACTGAAGCCGCATTGCGTCTTCGCGTGGAATGGCTACAGCGCGCTGGCTATAAAGTAAATCCCGCTTTCAGTCTTAAGGACATTGAGCAGGCTTGCCATGCCCGCTCCTTCGACATGGTCCTTGTAGCGGATGCGGTTGAGCCGAAGATGAAGAAAGCGATTGGGCTGACCGTGCGGCATTTCTTTCCTGAGGCGCCAATCCTGCAAATGGGTCGAATCCGTCCTGACATCGACGGAGATTGTTTCGTAACCGGCGAATCGCGTGAAGACCTGCTGTCTTCCGTCAAAAAGATCCTGCGCAGGGATGAAATCAGGCCCGCGGCAATCTAACGCGTTCAAAGTTCACCACAAAAAGAAAGAGCCTCAGACGAGGCTCTTTCTGTGTTTGGGGCAAAGTTGATGCTATTGCTGCGCAGTTGCTCCCGGCGTCTGCATTACTGAAGCGGTATTGGCGCTGCCAGTCCCGATGGCATCGCCGGAAATCACCATCTCCACGCGACGGTTCTGCTGGCGGCCTTCCGGGGTATCGTTGGTTGCCACAGGGCTGGATTTTCCCAGACCGCGCGCCACAATGGCCGAATCAGGAATTCCCTGCTGCACCAGATAACTGCGAACGGCTTTCGCACGCTTTTCCGAGAGCTGCTGGTTATAGTCGTCACTTCCCACACTGTCAGTGTGGCCTTCCACCTCAAGGTGCAGCCCAGGGTGGGCCAGCACGATACCTGAGACTTTGGCCAGGCGCTCGCGTGCTCCGGACAACAACTCAAAGCTGCCGGTTCTAAATAGCACGTCAGACATGTTGGCAATCAGGCCACGCGCGCTATCCCGCGTCGCCAGGACGGCATTGAGCTGGGCGAGAAGTTGGGCACGCAAATCAGCCTTTTCCTTCTCAGCCTGCTGGCGAAGCCGGTCAGCCTCTTCCGCCGCCTTGCGGGCCTTCTCTGCTTCCACCGCCAATGCCTGTTGTTGCTGGACAGCCTGTGCTCGTGCGGCTTCGGCATCTTGTTGTTGCGCCACCGCCTGGGCGCGCGCGGCTTCAGCGTCTTTACGGGCCTGTTCGGCTTCCTGCTTCATGCGCAAAGCTTCAGCTTTGGCGGCTTCCGCCTGCTGGCGCGCAACTTCAGCCTGTTGACGATCGCTTTCGGCTTGCGCGCGACGGCGAGCTTCATCTTCTGCGGCCAGCTTCGCCTGCGCTGCCCGATCTTCTGCGGCTTTCTTTTCGGCGGCAGCTTTGGCCTGCGCTTCTTCTTCAGCCCTCTGCTTCACCGCCATCACACGCGATTCTTCTGCGGTCCCTACGGTGTCGCGGGCCAGGGTATCGATGGTTCCCTTGTCGCGCTTGTGTTGAAAAGCTTCTTCGGCGGCACGCAGGTCCTGCTCCGCCTTGGCGATGATCGAAGGTGCATATTTGTCTGCGCCGGCAATACGGGCGATGCGCACCGCGTTACGCGCTTCAAATAGCGAACGCGGTGTTTTGCGGTCGATGCCAAAGATTGCATCCTGAATGTGCGTGTTGGTGGAAGAGTAAGTTCCGCGGCCCAGCAGTTCATAGCGGGCCTCGATGTTTTCCTGGTGGAAGCCGGCAGGAATCACGTTTTCCAATACGACCATATTGCCCGGCTGATTGACCGCAAAGTAGGGCTCCGCCGTCACGATCATGCCAAACGTCTGAATGTCTGTAATTGCCTTGACGTGGCTGCTGGTATGGTCGAAAACCAGCTCTCCCAGGTTTACAGCGCGGCCTTCCGGAGAAACGGCCCAAAGCACCAGGCTCAGATATTCGAGCCCGAACTTGGTTGGATCGTCCAGGTTTTCAAAATGCGCATCGATTTCCACGCTGCTCTTTTTGCCAACAACCTTGGCTTCGCCCGTGGCGCCGGACATCAGGTCCGTTCCATGAAATTCAACCTTCACGTCGTCGCCGCGCAGGCGATAATTCACTGCCTTGGTAGTACGGGACACATTAGCCGGTTGTGACGCGGCGGGCTGGTTCTGTGCAGCCGCGAAAATCGTGCAACAAAACAGGCCGAGAACAGCCAGGGATTTTTTCATTGCAAAAGCCTCTAATCTCAAATTTTTCTGGGAGTTGCCATAACTTTAATGTTCCTGAGGGGCGAATGGTAGGGAACGGTTGGTGCAGGACCTTTATAGTACTTTCGTTTTTCTGGCCAGGCGGAAACAGCCGAGGCTTCCGCCGCCACAAAGATTTGGAGGTAATTCCTCCGAGGGGAGATAATGTTTGGCGTTTGCCAGGAGAATCTTACAAATGAAATCAAGACCTGCTGTGATCTCAATTGCGCTGCTGTGCATGTGCTTCGCTACCGCGAGCTGGACCCAGGACCAGGACAAGAGCAAACGTCCCAGCCCTCCGGGAAAAGCTGAGGTCTCCCTGAAAGGACAATCGATAACAATCGATTACAGCCGTCCTTCGATGAAAGGACGAAAGATTATGGGCAGCCTGGTTCCGTACGGTAAAGTCTGGCGGACGGGAGCCAATGAAGCAACCACATTAACCACTCCAGTGGCGTTAAATATCGGCGGCACAAAGTTGCCGGCCGGCAAATACACACTCTGGACCCTGCCATCCGAGGGCACGTGGAAGCTCATCATCAATAAAGAGACCGGCCAGTGGGGCACCAATTACGACGAAAAACAGGATCTGGCCCGAGTGGACATGCAGAAGAAGCAGCTCAGCAGCCCTGTGGAGCAGTTCACAATGTCCTTTGATAAGAAGAGCGACACCGAGGCTGATCTGGTGATGCAATGGGAAAACACCAGCGTGTCAGTGCCCGTCAAAGCAGAATAGCTGACGGGAATTTAGTGATCGCAGCCGCCGCCGCCACCACCAATGGAGAAACGGGACGACATCGTGCTCCCTGGCACGGTGGCGATGATGTCGCCGCTCTGATCGCTGCCAAACGAACACCGCCCGGAGATACCGGACACCTCTGGATTACCACTCAGTGAATAACCGAGGGAAGGCTTCTGGCTGTCGCCAACCTCCTCAAAAAGATAACCGCTTTTATAGCCGTTGGCGAGATTCTCGTCCATGATGATGCAAGCGTTCGTCGGACCCGGAGATTGGCAGTCTGTTCCGTGTGGACCCAGATCCTGAAGGGTATGGGAAAAGCCAACGTCAGGATAGTTTTGTGAATACATGACCTCTGCCGTTTGTATGACTCGCAGGGAGCTAACGGCGGAGGCTTCATTCGCCTTCATGCGCGCCTGCACAAAGCTGGGAATGGCAATGGCCACGATCACCAGGATCACCATCACAACCACGAGCGCCTCTACCAGCGAGAAGCCGGAAACCGGCTTGCGTCCTGGTCTTTCGGGATGTAGGCGCACCGGCGGCATGGATCCTAATATCGGGTTACGAAGGTAACCAGCATACCTCAGAATTCAGTGGTTTAACCTAATTAATTTTTATTGTGGCAGCTGGCTTCGAGGGCACTTTTACTGGCTAATCTCTTAATTAAACTAGTATTCACGTCAACGCAATCCGCAGAAACCCTAAGTTCGAAAACCCGGTACGGCTGCGCGGCCCGCGTAAGGTTTTTCTATGAAACCCACCGGGGGGCTATAAGCCGATTTGTAAGTCATTGGTCGTGAATGAGTTATGCGGCAGACAGGTCGTTACCGGAAGCGGCAGCCAGACGGGCGTGTTCCAAGTCAGCCTGGCGCATTAGATCAACCGTAGCCGATGGTAGTGACTCACGGTCGGTAACCGGCAGGAAGATCACAAAACATGTTCCGTGATGCTGAGGATGCCGGCTGCTGCGAAGACGAATCTGTCCACCGTGTTTCTGAACGATTCCCTGACTTACCCAGAGGCCCAGGCCGGTCCCCTTCGAGTCCTTGGTGCTAAAAAACGGCTCAAAGATGTGAGGCATGTTTTCCGGCGGGATGCCCGGACCGCTATCTGCAAAGGTGATCCTGAGGCCCAGACCATTTTCGCGATTGTGGGCATAACGCGCACGAATGGAAACTTTTCCTCCTTCGCCCACTGCTTCAAGGGCGTTCATAGCGAGATTGGAAAACACCTGGCGGAGTTCCGCCGGGAATGCAGGCAGTTGCCCAACTTCGCCGTAACGTTTGTGGACCGAGACTTTATGGGCTTCAATCCTGCTGTCAAAGGCAGCCAGAGCCTCGTCGAGCAATTTCGGGACATTGACCATGACCGGCGAAGAAATCTCGCGGTAGAAGCCGAGCGTCTGCCGGGTGATATGCACCACACGCGCCAGTTCCAGTTCCGCAGTGCGCACATATTCGATGCCCGCCTCCGGCATGCCGGGAGTGATCCGCAGAATGTAAAGGGCGTTCGTGACAGCAGCAAGAGGATTGTTGATCTCGTGCGCAATGCTTGCCGCCAGATGACCCGTGGCAGCCAGCTTCTCCGAGCGCCGTAGTGCTTCTTCCGCCGCTTTGCGCGCCGTGATATCCATGGCCACACCGAGCATGCGCACGGCAGTATCACCGATCACAATCGTTCGTCCCCGCGCTTCCAGCCAATGGATGCTCTTGTCTGGGAAAGGAATGCGGTACTGGACTTCATATTCGCCATTACGCGCCATGGCGTCAGTGATTGCCCGATGCACCTGCTGGCGATCTTCGGAATGAATACTTTCCATCCAGCTTTCGTAGCGGCCATCAAATTCTTCGCCGGTAAAGCCGTGCAACTGGCGCAATTGCTCCGACCACACCAGAGCTCCGGTCTGCAGATCCCACTCCCAGATGCCGATGCCCACATATTGCTGGGCCAGTTGCATGTTCTCTTTACTGCGTTCGAGCGCTTCCTGCGTGCGCTTGTTCTCTCCAAGCTGCTCCTGGGCTTCGTGATAAAGACGCACATTATCAATGGCGACAGAAGCCATGTGCGCCAGTTGCACGAGGATGGCCTCATCGTCAGATGAGAATTCGCCCTCCACCTTTCCTGACAACTGGATCAGACCAAGATTTCTGCCGTCGCGAGTCAGGAGCGGCGCGGCCAGCCAGCCCCGGCTGGTGGCTTCATTGGCCCTGATCATCAGGGATCTCCAGGGCCGTCCCTCAGATGCGCTTGGGTTCAGGCGCAGAGGAGTATTCAGATTGCAGGCGAGCATGAAAATTTCCGACGTCTCACGCGGAAACTGCATGGCAGGCTGGCCCTCGGCGGCGGATACGCAGGTAATGCTCTTGTGCCACGCTCCCCGGGCAAGCAGCGTCGTGAACGCCTGACGCGCACCGATGATATTGCGGGCCTGATCAGTGATGGCCTGCAAGAGGGAATCGATGGTAAGCGCGGAATTGATTTGTACCGCAGCTTCCGCAAGCGACCGCAAAACGGCCGTGCGCTGTTTTTCCGCAGCCAGAGTATCCAGAGAGTTGCGGTAGAGACGGGCGTTGTCAAGAGCGTTTGCCGCCTGGCGGGCATACAGTTCCACCAGACGCGATTGCCGGTCGCTGGGGGAGTTGGGATGGCGGAAGAATGTGACAACCACGCCCAGAGCTTCACCGCGCACATTCAGAATGGGAGTGCTGAAAACAGCTCGTAACCCGACTTTTTCCGCGGCGTCCATAAAAGGGAAATACGTTCCCGGCAAGTCGATGTCCTCAATGAGAACGCGGTGTTCCAGGGAGAAGAAGTCCGCAGGCATCTCGCCAAACAACTTGATCTGTTCCTGTGTGAAGCCGGTGAATGTTTCCACGCGCAGCCGCTTGCTGGATGAATCACCAAGAACCAGAAGCATGGCAAGGTCGGTCTTCTGCAGCGCGGCAATCGACGTCAACACATCATTGAGCAGGCGCTGCAGTTCAAGACTGCTGGAAAGCCGGACGCTGAGATCGTGAAAGCGTTTGAGATCGGTGCGTTGTGATTCAAGCTCGTCGCGCAGCCGCGCCAGGTCAGTGGTCAATCTTCCGGCCAGCATCTCTGCTGACGACCACTTCTGCCGCGCGTAGCCGACGATGAATGTGACCCCAAACAGCAACGCGGTCCACAACTCCGCGTTCAAACGAGTGAACCCGGGGGAACGATGGAAATACGCAAAAAGGTTGAGGGCAAAGCCATTTACTGCAATGGCTACAAGAGCAACAGGCATGTCGCCGATGGCGGCCGACAAGCACGCAGCAGCAACAAAGAAGACGCCGAAACCAGGATGAAAAAACGTCCAGCTAAAACCGCTGAACACCCACGCCGCTACGGGCAAGAGAAGTGTCACGGTCCAGACAGCGACACGAAGGCGAGACGTTGGGGAGGGAGCCAAGTTTGTACTTTCTCCTGCTGACAAAACAACTCACAAAATTTTTGACGAAGATGGCACCCCGAGAATAGCACGGCTCACGTGAATCCCGGCCTCTGTCATTGGGCCTAGTTCGGCAGGACAATATCAAAGTTGGCCAGATTTCAGAGATGCAATGTGCACGCTAAAAGTGGCCTGAAAATCAGTATTTTCTAACATTCGCGTCCCGTACAAATCATGCTGCGAGCGTTAAATTTTTCTCACGAATGAAGCGATTCAGAGCGGAATAAACCCTCGACGTATTCCCTGACTCACCGCTTCAGTTCTGCTCGAGGCGCCAAGTTTTCCCAGGATCGAGCTGGCGTGAAATTTCACGGTGTGCTCTGAAATTCCCAACCGGACGCCAATCTCTTTGTTGCCCAGGCCAGTACTCATAAGACGCAGCACCTCGCGTTCCCGTGCCGTCAAATGCTCCACGGAGAAATCGTCCCTATCCTCGGCTGCGTTTTCGTCTTCGGCTTCGGCTTCAGCTTCGGTTTCAGCTTCATTAAGCGGCAGGACCAGAGGTCGCGCGGAACTGGGGTGCAAGAGGACAAAGCCTGAGCTCGCGGCCTCGACCGCGAGACGCAGGTCATTGCTGTCTGAATCGCCGGCGATGATTGCATTCACGCCTGCCGAAAGCGCGCGGCGAACCCACGCCGGATCAGGATCGTCGAGGAGGGCTACAGATCCAGCCAGCGGAGGGACGCCCAGAAGAAATCGCAGCATTGCCTCAGCCTGAACCGGCGACTCGAGATCCGCCACCAGAACTTCAGCAGCGCTCTGTTGCATTTTATCGGCGGAGAAGGCAGCGCACGCAACCACGCGGGCATGTGGCCAACTGGCGCGCAACGACTTCTGCAAAGCGTCCCGCCGCAATGCGGAGCTTGCGGTCACGAAAATAGCGGGTTCCTTCATTTTCTGTGACTAACTAATTCAACGGGCTGCGAGTGTGATACGCAGACGTGCTGACGCACCCGCACGAATGATGGCCGCCTCAATTTCCTGCCCCGGCCGGGTTGAGCGCAAGATGTTCTGAACACCTTCTGTGTCTGCAACACTCTGCCCGGCAAGTTCCAGCAGCAAATCGCCGAGCATCACGCCGGCTTTTTCCGCTGGACCGCCAGGTTCAACATGCGCAACCAGCAGGACTTCGCTGGCTGTTAGATTCAGCTTGCTTCGCAAAGATTCGGGCAGAGGCACCGGCGTCATGCCCAGGCCGAGGTAAGGTCGCTCAATGCGTCCCTTTTCGAGCAAATCAGAAGCCACACGCTGGAGCGTGGATGCCGGAATGGTGATGCCATCGCGATGCAGGCCAACTGTGTTCATGCCCAGAAAGTTTCCTGAGCTGCTGAGCAAAGGCCCGCCCGAAAACCCAGCATAGAAAGTCAGATCAGGCCGAATAAACTGATCGAGTTCTCCGTTACGCCATGTCCGCCATGGACCGGCAATCACGCCGGAAAGGATTCCCGCACTGGCCACCACATTTCCACGCCAGGTGCGTCCGAGGGCCAGCACGAGTTCGCCAACTTTGAGTCGTGAACTCGAGTCCCAGTTTGCGACAGGCGCGTCGATCGACTGCTCGAGGCGAAGGACAGCCAGGTCAGTGCCTGGATCGCGGCCAGCCACACGCGCTTTAATTCTTTGTTCAGGGCCGGTGATCACGATGATCTCATCATCGCGGCGCAGCGCGTGCTGGGCGGTCACGATGGCATCTTTACGAAAAACGATACCGCTGGATGGATGCCGCCTTCCCATGACGGCCACCACGGACTTCCCCGCAGTCGAAGTTGCAGCCGTCAATTCATCAGAAAGTGTTGCCCAGACTCTCTCAGCCATTTTTTGTCTCCTGTTCCCTTGCTTCAAGATCAAATATGGACCGCGTTCAGAAAGGGCACATCCGCCATTTGGGTAGGCTGTGGCAAAAACGGCGACTAGAATAGGAAAGGAGGTTGGCGCATGCGTTCGACAGCGGCTGATGCTCTTTGCCTGGTTGCGTGGCTCGCCGCGGCGGCATTGCTTTTTCGCGCGAACCTTCACACCGATGATGACGGCATACTGGCTGGCTTATTGCTGTTATTTGCGGCGGCGGTATCTTTCCTGTCGCAGCGACTTGGCCGGATCGCGGGCTCATTGCTTGGACTGAGCATTGTTTCCTCTGAGGCATGGAATTTTCATCTCAATGGCCCGCGCCCCAGCATGAGCAGCTTTTTGAATTTCCTTGTGCTAGCTGCGTTTTTGACGGTGATTGCAGCCGCTGGGGCCTTTCTGGGATACGGCGCCGGTGTCCTGTCGCGCCGGGCAGGTATGGGACAAAAACTTTGACAGCAACCTGCGGATAGCAGGCTCCGCCGCAAAATCTTAGACTGCGTTCAGGTACAGAATTGGCGGAGGATGAAATGCAACTTGTCATGCAAGCGGAAGAGAAAACAGATCGTCGCTGGGCACTGGTGCAGGCCAGGAACCTGAAAGCGGACGGAACATTGGTGTATGCGGTGAAGTCGACGGGAATTTTCTGCCGGCCATACTGCCCCAGCCGCAGACCGCAGCGCGAGCAGGTGGAATTCTTCGATTCAACGGATGCTGCGCAGCGCGCGGGATATCGTGCCTGCCGGCGCTGCATGCCGCTGGAGCGTAACTCGCAATTAAGCAAAATTGAAGGCGCCTGCAGGTATATTGACGAGAACCTGGAAACAACCTTGAGCCTGAATGACATTTCCCGACAGGCGGGATTGAGTGCTTTCCATTTTCAGCGGCTGTTCAAACGCACTCTGGGCATCAGCCCACGGCAATATCAGCAGGCGCGGCGGGCAGGAAAATTCAAGCAGGCATTGCTGAGTGAAGCCCGCATTACTGACGCCATCTACGATGCCGGTTACAGTTCCAGCAGTCGCGCCTACGAAACCGGCAATGCGCAACTCGGCATGACACCATCAGAGTTTCGGCGCAAGGGCCGGGGACTTGGGATTCGTTACACGACGGTTGTCACCGAACTGGGCAAGCTCTTGATTGCCACCACCGACCGCGGCGTGTGTGCCGT
>Ga0134126_10006429_pt1 | contig 14715 bp, 12 predicted proteins | sample KB31752_FD_96881 | JGI IMG/M metagenome (GOLD analysis project Ga0134126, IMG submission 96881) | Terrestrial soil microbial communities with excess Nitrogen fertilizer from Kellogg Biological Station, Michigan, USA - KB3-175-2 | ecosystem: Environmental > Terrestrial > Soil > Unclassified ... | reverse complement strand
GCAAAGGCCACCAGACCAAGCCAAAGTGGAAGAAGCCTCTTCATGTTTTTCTCCTTGGGAGCGTCACAGGCGAGGCGCCCGCGGGCTCTGAAATCAATCTTCAAAAATCCGCGCACCATGCGGCAGAACGCGTAGCGCGTGGAAAGTGGTTTCCCGGCGAGCAATCGCCCGAGACAACGATTTGATGCAGGGGCGCCCCCGGGTAACAGATCGTGCAGCACAGCCAAAGTTAAACCCTCGCGCAAGGTCAAGACAAGGCCCGGCGGGAGCGCCGTCGGCAGCAAACGGACGGAAAAGGCCATGTTAGAACGGCGGGCCGGCGGGAGATTGTGGTGTGGATCACACCCTACAATATGGAGATGGGAACGACGATCCGCGCAGCGACGAAAGCCGATGTGGGAGAGATTCTGCGGTTGATTCACGCGCTGGCGGTGTATGAGCGCGAGCCGGATGCGGTGGAGGCGACGGAGGAGGACCTGCTGCGGCACGGGTTTGGGACGAATCCATATTTCGAGTGCCTGATTGCCGAGTGGGATGGGCAGGCGGTGGGGTTTGCACTTTATTTCTACGACTATTCGACGTGGCTGGGGCGGCCGGGACTGTATCTGGAAGATTTGTTTGTCGATCCGCCGTTTCGCGGCAGGGGCATTGGCAAGGCGCTGCTGCAGCGGCTGGCGGCCATTGCGCTGGAGAAGGGTTGCGCGCGGCTGAAGTGGGAAGTGCTGGACTGGAATCAGCCGGCGATTGATTTTTATGCGTCGCTGGGGGCGGAGTTTCTGGATACGTGGCGGAATGTGCGGGTGAGCGGGGACGCGCTGCGAAAGCTGGCAACGGGTTGAAGCTGGGCGAGTGGAGTTTTGTGGTCTCCCGCCCTAAACGCAAAGAACGCGTTTAGGATGGGGCACCCGCCTGGCAACGGGTTGAAGCTGGGCGGGTTGGGTTTTGTGGTCTCCCACCCTAAACGCAAAGAGCGCGTTTAGGATGGGGCACCCGCACCTGTACCCGCACCAGCACCCGCACCCGTACCAGCACCCGCACCCGACGCATGTGCGGGAACATGGAGTGGCATTGAAGAAGATTCGGGTGATTGGCGGGGGGCTGGCCGGGCCGGAGGCGGCGCTGACCGCGGCGCGGCTGGGCTGCGAGGTGGAGCTCTACGAGATGCGGCGGCTGGTGAACGGCAAGCCGCTTCTGACGCCGGCACACCAGACGACGGATTTTGGCGAGCTGGTCTGCTCGAATTCGCTGAAGAGCGAATCGGAGAACACGGCTCCCTGGCTGCTGAAGCAGGAGATGCGGCGCGCGGGCTCGGCGCTGCTGCGGATGGCGGACGAAACGGCGGTTCCGGCAGGGCATGCGCTGGCAGTGGATCGCGTGGAGTTTTCGCGGCGCATTCAGGAGGCTATCGAAGCCGAGCCGCGCATCCGGGTGGTGCGCGAGGAAGTGACCAGCCTGGAGGAATATGAGGGGCTGACGATTGTGGCCACGGGGCCGCTGACGTCGGATGCGCTGAGCCGGGAGATTCAGCGCATTACGGGATCGCAGCATCTGGCGTTTTACGATTCGATTTCGCCGATCGTGGATGCGGAGACGATCGATATGGAGCGGGTGTATTTTGCCGCGCGGTGGGACAAGGGCACGGCGGACTACATCAACTGCCCGATGGATCGCGAGGAGTACGACCGCTTCTATGAGGCGCTGGTGACGGCGGAGGCGGCGGAAGAGAAGGAGTGGGAGAAGCTGCAGTATTTCGAGAGCTGCCTGCCCATTGAAATGCTGGCGCGGCGGGGGAAGGATACGCTGCGCTTCGGTCCGATGAAGCCGGTGGGGTTGCGCGATCCGCGGACGGGCAAGACGCCGTGGGCGGTGGTGCAGTTGCGCAAAGAGAATCTGCGAGCGGACAGCTATAACCTTGTGGGGTTCCAGAACCACCTGAAATTTGGCGAGCAGGCGAAGGTGCTGCGGCTGATACCGGGGCTGGAGAACGCGCGCTTTCTGCGTTATGGGCAGATTCATCGCAACACTTATATATGTGCTCCGGCGCTGCTGGATGAAGCGCTGCGGCTGAAGGCGCGGCCGGAGATTTTTTTCGCGGGGCAGATTTCGGGCGTCGAGGGATATACCGAATCGATTGCGACGGGGATGCTGGCGGGGATTTACGCGGCAGCGATGGTGCGGAATGAAGAGCCGGTGCCGGTTCCGCGCGGGACGGCGCTCGGATCGCTGGTGCGCTACATCACACATGCGGATGTGAAGCACTTTCAGCCGGCGAATATCACGTTCGATTTGCTGGAGCCGCTCGAAGAGGAGATGCGCAAGAAGGTGCGCGACAAGAAGGAGCGGCACCGGATGCAGTGCGATCGGGCGCTGGCGGCGTTCGATGCGTGGTGGACTCGGGCGGAGCCGGCGCACGCCCCGGCTTGATAGGCGATTGGCGGAACAATTCGCGCGAAGCTGGCGTATGAAGTGGAGTAGTTCTGTGCTACGCTTTCGCGTCACAGGAGGATGTCATGCGCATTCTTTCCGCTACGGACGCCATCTCGCCTGCAGTTGCCCGGACACGCGATCTGCTGTTTCGGCCATTCCACTGGGGAACGTTTCTGAAGCTGAGCGCGGTGGCGGTGATCACCGAACGGCTGGCGGGAAGATCGAACTTCTGGAAACAGAGCGGTGGCGGCGGCTCTCACCTGAATGCCGGCCCCATGCTCTACAACATCAGCCCGGAGATGATCGCCGGGATCGTGATGTTCTGCATTGTGGCGCTGATCGTGGGTGTGGTGATTTTTTATCTTGTCACGCGGCTGCGGTTCGCGCTGTTCGAGTGCCTTGTGCACCAGTCGACGGAGATTCGGCCGGGCTGGCATATCTACCGGGAACCGGCGCGGCGCTTCTTCTGGCTTTGCGTCGGAGTGGGACTGGGCTACCTGGCGTTCGCGGCCATGGTGCTGTCGCCCATGCTGGTGGGCATCTATCGCCACGTGCATGCAAATCCTGGGCAGCGGATTCCGATGAGCGCGATCCTCGAAATGGTTCTGCCCCTGATTCCCGTGGTGTTTCTGCTGGTGCTGATCGCAGTTGCAATGGACATTGTCCTGCGCGACTTCATGCTGCCGCACATCGCGCTGGACAACGCCACGTCAGGCGAGGCCCTGGAAGCGGTGTGGAACCACATCTCCGCGGAAAAGGGCACGTTCTTCCTTTACGCCGTTCTGCGCATCCTGCTGCCGCTGGTGGCGGTGATCGCGCTGGCGATTGCGCTGATCATTCCGGGAGTGATTCTGTTTGGCGGCGGCGGCATCATGATCGCGATGCTCAAGGCGGCGGCCGTAAACGGGTCGGGTGGCGTGGCGGTGGTGTCGGGAATGCTGCAGGTGATCTTGGTGGTCGCGATGGCGGCGCTGGCGTTGTTCCTGGCGGTGATCTTCGGAGGGCCGTTGAGCATTGCGGTGCGCAACTATGCGCTGGTGTTCTATGGCGGCCGGTACCGGGTGCTCGGGGACACGATGTTTCCGCCGCAGGCAACGGGGACAGGTTTACCTGCCTGATCACAGCCGGCGGCCGCGGTTCGGGGCTATACTTGCAGCCGCTCAAAAGCTGCGAGGTGCGCCATGCGCGTGTGGATTGGCATGATCGCGATTGCGGCGTGGATGCCGCAGGCCGGCGGCCAGGCAACGCCGCCGGCAGTTCCCGCACATACGCCGGTAGAGATCGAATTGCAGGAGAGCCTTTCGTCGGAGACGCTGCACGCGGGCCAGGAGATCGCCTTCAAGGTCGTGAGCCCGGTGATGGTGGACGGCGAAACAGTCCTTGCGGCGGGTATGCCGGTGGGTGGCGAAGTGCGCGCGGCGCAGAAGGCGGGAGCCTTCCGCAAGGCGGGCATGCTGCAGCTTGCGCTGAAGCCGATTCGCCTGGAAAGCGGCTCTGAGGTACGACTGGATTTTCCGCGTCCGCGGGTGCAGAGCGCGTCGAAGGAGAAGACAGGTACGGGGATTGCCGCAGTGCCGATTCTGCTCTACTACTTTCCGCTGATCCCGTTTGCGGTTGCGGAGAATGCGAAGAAGGGCGCGGCATTCACGATCCGCGCGGCCGAGCGGTATCGCGTGTACGTGGTGGAACCGGAGGCAGCGCCGGCCGAGCCGCCCGATGCTACTGCGCCTGGAAGTTCGCAGCCGTAGGCTTCTCGAGCACCAGCATTACGTCGGCGGTCCAGCCGAGGTGAACGGCGAATCCGACCGGCACAAAGCCGTCGCGATCCCCCGCGTTGAGAGTCTGTTCGACCGCAACGGAATCCTTTGCGGAGCTCACGCGATACATATAAGTGGAGGTTTGCGCGGCAGAGCGCTCGACAAGCAGCGGTTCGTTGCCAAGCGAGCCCGCGACTACACGAAAGCCCTGCGAGCCGAGCGTGTTGAGCTGCTGCTCGAGCTCGGCGGCAGTTTTGAATTTGACCTCGCGATATTCAAACGGGGCTCCGCAGGCGGCTCCGCAGCGCTCCATGACCAATTTCGAGGCATGCTCTTCGGTTCGTTCGCCGGCATAGCGATAGCCCTGGCGGCCCGCCTCGACGACCTCGCGCAGGAACTTTTTGCGGTTGGCGCGCTCAACCACGCGGAGATCGAGTGAGGGAGAGGATGCCGGATCGGGGCTGGTCTCGTGCATGTAAATCGCCACGCTGCCGAACAGGCCGACGGGCTTGTAACCCTGCGCTTCAAGAGAATGCAGGGATGCTTTGCGGGTCTTGTCGGCAAAGCCTTCGACTACCGTGTATTCCCACGTGCGGGGGTGGGGCAGCTTCTCAAGCATTTTGGTCTGCGACAGCCACGCGTAGCCGTACGCGCCCTGTTCGTTGAGAGCATTGAGGAAGGTGGCGCGCAGGTTGCGGTCGGGCAGCGGCTGATAGCGATAGGTATCGGGCGGCGCGGTGTCGAGGCGCATCACGGCCAGACGGCCTTCAAACAAAAAGCGGTATCCCTGGTCGGCGGCGGCATTCCATTGCGCCGGCGCTGCCTTTTCGCCGGAATGAGGCAGCACTTTGTAACGCGGGGGCGAAGGCTGCGCGGCGAGCGGGATTGTGACGGAGATTGCAAGCAGAGTGACGGCGAGCGGCTTCATGGCGCCTCCGTGACAGAAAGGATTGCGCGGGCATTGTGAGCTGGACGGGCGAGATTTACGGTGATGGGCAGCACCGGCGGACGTGACGGAGGCCGGGCAACACCCGTTAGCGGCATGACGACGTGAGCGCGGGAGAGCCGGACGAATGCATTCGGAATGCGAGCTGGCGGCGCCGCGGCTGTGCTACGCTGGCCCGTCCGGAAAATCCAGCATGGGACCTCTCTCGTCTTCGGCCGCTATTCTGCCGGCGCTGCGGCGCACGCGCAATGTTCTGTTTCGTCCATTCGCGGCGGGGCCGTTCTTCCGGTTCGCGCTGGCCGCGGTCGTCGCCGAATCCGTGGTGCTGAATTTTCGCTATTTGACGCCGCACCTGGATTTCGGCGATGTTTCCGACGTCGTGCAGGGTGCAGCCGCAGGTTCTCTGCACAGATCCGCTTCCATCGTTCTGCTGGGGATCGCGGGGCTGGTCCTGGTGGATGTGGTGTTGCTGGCGTGGTATTCCATTATCCGGCTGCGCTTCGCGGTCTTTCATGCCGTGCTGCGCGAGTCGCCCGGGGTGCGCGAGGGCTGGCGCCGCTCTGCGAAGCCGGCGGACAGGCTGTTCCGCGCCACTCTGCTCGCCACCCTGGCGAACCTGGCGCTGCTGGGCGTGCTGGGGGGCTTTATCGCGCTGGGCGCAAACACGGTATTCAACGTGCGCACGTCCGATGGCAAATTCGATCTGGGTGTCTTCCTGCTGATGTTCTTCCCGGCCATCGCAATGGCGGTGGCGATTGGGATGGCATTCGTGCTGACGCACGTGGTGCTTCACGACTTCATCCTGCCCCATGTGGCTCTGGAGAACTGCACGGTGCGCGAGGCGTGGCGCGCGGTGAGGAGGCGCATCCGTGCGGAGCGGGAGGCCTTCTTCTCCTATTTTCTGTTGCGCGTGCTGTTCGCGATTGTGGCTGGCCCGGTGCTGTGGGTGATCGGCTTCGCCGTTCTGTGGCCGGTATTCTGGATACTCGGCGCCTCCGCGGCGGGATATAACACGCTGCTGGGGGACGCAGCGGGCTGGTCCGAGGCGTTCCGCATCGCGCTGAACGTTGTGATGTTGCTGCTGGGAGCCGCTGTGGGAGTCGCCGGGGCTGAGGTGTTCGGCGGCCCGATGGCTGTATTTTTACGCGCGCATGCCATGTATTTCTATGGGAGCCGGTACAAGCCGCTAGGGGATCTGCTGGAGGCGCGGGTGGCGGAGGCTGTGGAAGCCGAATCGGCGTGATGGCGGCGTAGTTGAGTTGCGCAAGGTCACGCGTTGCGTCTGGCTCGCGGGCATAAGTTTGAGAATCTAGTAGAGATTCAAATCCAGGAAAAGGCGAGAGGTAGAGTGGACGTCACGGTCAAGGAACGCAAAATTGGATTCACACCCACCTACGACATTGAGGCTCCGGGCGCGACTTACAGCGCGCGCAAGGCATTCTTCGCCGTCAACGATCATCTGGAGATCAAGCACGGAGAGCAGGTTGTGGCTACCATTCAAGGGCTGTTTTCCCCGATCCGCGATAAGCATGAATTCCACTTCGCCGATGGCAGGACGTACCAGTACGAGTGCAAGAAACTCTGGAAGCCGGTGGACACGTGCGAGGGAAACGGCGAGTCGTACACGATCTACGAGCACAAGGGTTTGAAGTGCTCGGTATTCCGGGAGGACCGGCAGATCGCGGCTTTTGAGAAGAACCGGGTTGTGTGGGGCAATGGCAACGAATACCAGATCCGAATGGATTCGGACGCCGATCTGATGGTGATCGTCTGCATCGTGCTAACCAACAATTCGGGAGACGACAAGAACGACGAGACGGTCACGATCGACTTTGGCAACATTGGGCCGGAGGCGCGCCCGTTCGATGCGAGCTGGGAGCCGCGGTAGGGATGCCGGGCGGTTTTCGGGAACCTTTCCGCGCTCCGCAGTGTCCAACAGAGAGAGGCCGGCTCCGCTGCGGAATGGGAGAAGCTGTACTCTGAAGGGCGGAGTTCTTTTACATGCACAAGATGTATGGATATATGGCTGCCGCGGTTGTGACGGGCGCAATCGCAGTCGGGGCCCAGCAGAAGCCGGCCACGCTGCAGAAGTCCGGTCCGGCGGCAGCAAGCCCGGCAGCGACGAAGCCGGCGGCGCCTAAGGCGCTGCTTCCCGACTCATTTGCGGGATGGACGGCCACGGGGCCGGAGAAAGCGTTGACGAGCGCGGACCAGGCCGACGGCGCGAACGCGGCCGCGCTGAACGAATACGGATTCCAGGGCGGGTCGGTTGAGACGTATGAGCGGGATGGGCAGACGCTGACGGTTCACGCCTATCGCTTCAAGGACGTGAGCGGGTCGTACGGCGCCTACAGCTTTTATCGCGGGACGGGCTGGCCAAAGGAAGCGATCGGGTCGGGCGCGGCGTCACAGCGCAACCGGGTGCTGTTCTGGACCGGGCCGGTGATGGTGGATGCGACGTTTTCGAAGATCAGCCCCGAGTCGGGCTCGGAGCTGCGCGAACTGGCGAAGCAGATGCCCACGGTGCAGGGGACCAGCGCGCTGGCGCCGCCGATCTTGTCGAACCTGCCCAAGCAGTCGCTCGATGGGCAGACGACGCATTACGCGGTTGGGCCGGCGGGCTATGTGGGCTCGGGCGGCGTGCTGCCTGCGGAAATGGTGGGCTTCGATCGCGATGCCGAGGCGGTGACGGCGAACTATTCGCTGAATTCGGGACCAGCTACGCTGACGCTGATCGGTTATCCCACGCCGCAGATGGCCGCGGCGCAGGAGCAGAAGATTCGCGCGTACATTCAAGCGGGCAACAAGGCGCAGCCTGCGTTTCCCAAGCCGCTGGTTGATTCGGACCAGGCTTCGCTCGAGGTGCGGCGCAGCGGGCCGGTGGTGGCGCTGGTGAGCGGCGATGCGATTCCCGACGAGAGCCATCGGCTGATCGGCCGGGTGTATTACCAGAGCGAGTTTGTTTCGATTCCGCAGCCGACCGAGTCAGAGGTGGAGAAGACCAGCAAGCTGCTGTTGGGAATTGCGGGGCTGGTGGTGATTGGGGCAACGACGGCGATTATGCTGGGAGTATTTTTTGGCGGCGGGCGGGCGCTCTACCGGATTGCGCGGGGCAAGCCTGCGTCGTCGGTGTTCGAGGCGGAGTTCATTCGTCTCGATTTGCGGGAGTAACACCCGGAGGTAAGGTGGCCGGGCAGGTGCGGCGCATCTGAAGGGTCAACCGGGGCAAATACCCTGTGGAAAACTGGTGCAAAACTCCAGAAAACCCTACAAAAATCCCATAAAACGCGGAAAGAAAAAGGCGAAGATGCGGCGAACAGATAGGCCTGGGCGGCCGACGCGCTAATCTGGTAAGTTATTGAAAATACATGCAGTTAAATTCTTCAGAATAATCCTTGACACTCGGGGAACCGGAACCTACTATGCAGCCAGAAAGTTCTGATGGCTTTGCCTCCGTTGGAACTATTCTCCCTAAGGAAAGAGCTGCCCTGTTGCCGGGCGGCTCTTTCCGTTTTTGCCCACCTTCGGCGGGGTCAACGTTCGCGCGGCACCGATTCGACTGAAGCTGGTTTCGGTTCTGCGCTCGTGTCGGTCCATTCTTTGCCGCAGGATTCGCACAGCCAGTGGTTCGCAGGCTCGGCGCTGACGAGCGTCGGCTCCTGGTTGCCGCATTGCGGACAGCGCGGCATGTTGTAATCGGGAACTTAGAGTTTGGATTCGTCGATGTCCTGCTGGATGGGTCTCGTGGCGACGATGCGCGCCGAGTGGTCGAATGCGTCAGCGAACGCCCGCGGCGATGTCGGCCAGCATCGCGCGGACGACTACGAGGACGGTGACGGTGACGGCGGCCCAGACGCAGGTCCAGAAGCCGATGCGGCTGAAGGGAACGAACAGCGAGCCGCTACGGCTGTTCAGCGTGAAGCCCAGCCCATCGGGAAGAATGGCACGGACGGCGACTGCGAGCAGCAGACCCGCGGCCCAGACGAAGGCGATGCGGAAGGCGAGCTGCAGGGTCTGCGCCAGCAAGGTCTGCGGCATGATTCGAGAGTTCCCCCTTTGCGCGGCGAACTGTAGCACGTGCCGAAGCGCAGCCGGCACGGCGAACTGTGGCGCGCGGCGGAGCACGCAACGCGCACCTTCGCCGCCAAGACCTAAACTTTACCGAATACAGCGGCAACGATACAATCGGAGGAGTACGCGCCAGCCATATCTCGCCCGGGAAGGCCACGCACACCGCCGACGTAGCTCAGTTGGTAGAGCAGCTGATTCGTAATCAGCAGGTCGTCAGTTCAAGTCTGACCGTCGGCTCCAGATTCTTGTTCTGCGGTTTTCAGGGTGTGCTGTGTGCGGGTGAGGACTTCCCCGCGACAGCCGTTAGGCCATCCAAAGCAAAGACCAAAGCCATCCCGCGCCGCAGCACGGCCGGTTTTCCCTTGCCAATTGACAGTAGAACGTCTACCATCGGCGTCCAGTGAGGGTAGATTGTCTTCCATGGCGAAAAAGGAGCAACAACGAGTTGGGCTTCTGCAGGGAACCCTGGACATGCTCATCCTGAGAACGCTTCTTTATGGACCGGCTCACGGTCATCAGATCGGGAAGCACATTCAGCGGACCACGAAGGAATTTCTGCAGATGCAGCACGGATCGCTCTACCCCGCGCTGCATCGTCTGGAGAAGCGCGGGTGGGTGAACTCCAAATGGGAGATGGCGCCGGATCGAAATCGAGAATTCAAATACTATCGCCTGACCAATGAAGGCAGGAAACAGCTCCAGGTCGAGGAATCGCAGTGGAAGCAGATGGCTGAAGCCGTTGCGCGCGTGATGTGGCCCGTTGCCGAGGAGATCTGAGATGAGATGGTGGCAGTTCAAGAAGCGGGACGCGGACCTGGAGCGGGAACTGCGCTCCGATCTTGAGCTGGAGGAAGAGGAGCAACGGGAGAATGGCCTGCCGGCGGATGAAGCACGCTACGCTGCCCGGCGCGCCTTCGGCAATGCCGCACTGATTCGCGAACAGACGCGCGCTGTCTGGTCGTGGAACCGGATTGAGTCTCTCGCGCGCGATCTGCGCTTCAGTCTGCGCACGCTGCGCCGGACACCCGGTTTTACGGCGACCGCGATCCTGGTGATGGCGCTGGGAATCGGGGCTAACGTCGCGCTGTTCACGGTGGTGCGCGGCGTGTTGCTCAAGCCTTTGCCGTTCCAGGAGCCGGATCGTCTGCAGATGCTTTATGAAGCAGGCCCGCATGAAACCGATGCGAGCGGCTTCAATATGGTGTCTGGCGGCATGTACGCCGAGTGGAAGAGGCAGAACCGTAGCTTCAGCAGCCTCGCGATTGTGCAGGACAGCCGCGTCGGGCTTTCCGGTTCGGGAGGACAACTGCCGGAGAAGCTCTATAGCGCGGTGATCTCGTGGAACTTGCTCCGCACGCTGGGCGTGCAGCCGGCGTTTGGCCGCGATTTTACGCAAGCCGACGACAGTCCATCCGCAAACGGCACGGTGCTGCTGAGCTGGGGGCTGTGGAAGCGGCGCTTCGGCGGCGACCGCGCCATTCTGAACCAGACGATCTATGTGGATGCCCAGCCCTACACGGTGATTGGAGTCCTGCCCGCCTGGTTTAGTTTTCCCGACGCGGCCACGCAGCTTTGGACGACGGTCTATCACGACCGGTCCGAGGACGCGATGACCTCGTTCAGCCGACACACTTTCCGGGTTGCAGGGCGGCTGAAGTCCGGTGTCAGTGCGGCGCAGGGCGTGGCGGATCTGAACATCATTTCCCAGCGTGTCCACAATGCGCACCTCAATGACCCGTTTGTATTCCAAAGCGCCAAAGGCCGCCCGCTGCTGGAGCACATGGTGGGTGACATCAAGGAGCCGCTCTACGTGCTGCTGGGCGCGACCTGCTGTCTGCTGCTCATCGCGTGCCTGAATGTGGCGAACCTGCTGGTGGCGCGGTCAGCAGCGCGGCGCAAGGAGTTTGCGATTCGCGCAGCAATGGGCGGCGGATGGGTGCGGCTGATTCGCGAACGGTTGATCGAGAGCCTGATGCTTTCCGGGGGCGGCGGGGCGCTGGGCCTGGCGCTGGCCGCAGGTGGGCTCGTCTGGCTGGAGCGCACGCGCAGCGACATGATCCGCGTGGAATCAATCCATATCGATGGCGTAGTGGCCGCTTTCACCGTTGCGGTCATCGTGTCATGCGCAATGTTTGCGGGATTGACTGCCGCGTTCAGCGCCAGCGACAAGCGGATTCTCGGAGGCTTGCATGAGGCGCCGCGCTCGGTGAGCGGAGGCGGCGCGCGCGCCCGGTTGCGCAAAGTGCTGCTGACGCTTGAAGTGGGACTCACGGTGATTTTGCTGATGGGCGCGGGACTGCTGCTCAAGAGCTATGAACGGCTGCGTTCAGCCGATATGGGCTGCGCCACGCAAAACGTGATCACGATGCACCTGGGCCTTCCCGATGTGCGCTATGCGACGCCGGCCCAGCGAGCGAACTTCTTTGAGACGCTGCTCGGGCGCGTGCGCGCCTTGCCGGGCGTGGATGCAGCGGGGTTTGTGACCGCCGCTCCGGGCCAGGGATACGCGGGCGATTGGACCTTCACCATCGTCGAACATCCGCCACTGCCGCAGGGAAAGGGGCTGTCTGCCATTCACCGCTGGGCCGATTCGAAGTACTTCGGCGCGATGGGCATTCCTGTTCTGCGCGGGCGTTCTTTCGACGACAGCAAGCGATTGAATGCGGCCGATGAAGTCGTCATTAGCGATTCGTTCGCAAGGCAGTACTTTCCGGGCGAAGACCCGATCGGCAAACATGTGCATGTCGAGCAGAAGCCGCGTACCGCGGTGGTTGTCGGCATTGTGGGAGATACCCGCAACGTGATCGGCGAGCCGCCGCGGCCGATTCAGTATTACCCGCTCAGTGCCGGGGTGGAGACCGTCGGCACGCTGGTGATTCGCTCCCGCCGCGATCTGGAGCAGTTCGCTCTTCCGGTGCAGCGCATCGTCTCGGCCATGGACCCGGATCTGCCTGTTTCCGACGTGCTGACCATGAATCAGGTGCTGGGCAAGTCGACGCTCGACCAGAGCTTCGACGCAACGTTGCTCACCGTATTTGCCTTGTTGTCACTGGTGCTGGCCGCAGTGGGATTGTTCGGTGTTCTTTCCTACGTGGTGGCGCAGCGGACCACCGAGGTGGGCATCCGCATCGCGCTGGGCGCAAAGCGGGAACAGGTGATGCGCAAAATGCTGATGGATGGGATGTGGCCGGCGGTGGCGGGACTTGTCATGGGACTGGCGGCGAGCCTTGAATCCAGCAGATTGATGCGCGACCTGCTCTACGGGATCAGGCCGCTCGACCCCGCGGTTTTTGCCGCAGTCTCCGCAACGCTGCTCGCGGTGGCCGCGTTCGCATGTTTGGTTCCCGCGTGGCGTGCCTCGCGCCTTGACCCGATGCAAGCGTTACGAGCCGAATAGGCGGAAACTTCGGGAATCTCCGCCTCGGCGCCTGGCGGCGCGTTGTCTCCAACGCGCGCGCCGATCCTTGGCGCATTCGAGCCGGCGCGAATTACTTTGCGGCCATAGCCGCCTGGTCCTGAGCGCTGCGAGCACCCGCCGGGGTCTTCTTCTTCCACCCGCCAACGATTGCGCCCATGAGGGACATGCCGATCAGCGAATAGCCGGCGTTGATGGCGAAAAGCTGCGGACGCCATTCGAAGGCGTATTCGGTGGCGAACGCGGTGACCACGAAGGCAAGCGACAGCAGGAATCCGATGCGGATGCCGCGGGCTGCCGTCTGCGCGCCGGTGAGCTGGGTAATGCAGGAGATGGCGGCGGCCATCACCATTGCCATTGCCAGCGCGATCCCATAGGACCAGTATTCGGAGACACCGGTCGCCTTGAGATCGGGAATCGTACGGATCACTCCGCGCAGCCACTGCTGCAGGAAGACGGTGTACCAGATGGCGTCGAACACGAAGCAGGCAAGGGCGGCAACGACGATGGCCAGATAATTCTGGCGTACGCGCGGTTCGGGCATATCGATCCTCCAGAGAAAGCTTTGGCCAGGGAAGGAATGGCGGGATTGTACCCCCGCTTTCCTTCACCTGGCCATGGAATTCGTTGGATGGTCGATGTGGCGGTCAGCCCTCTCCTGCCCCGCTTACCAGATGCGGCAGGGCTTGTCGGCCACCATCTTGCTGTCTTTCTTGCAACTGAAGCTTTTGGCGAACTCGGGCAGATCGCTCAGGACGGTATTGGCGCGGTACTCGTCGGGCGCATGCGGATTGGTTTGCGCCTGCGTGCGCAGTTGCTCCGGCCGCGTGTCGGTGCACCACTGCTGCGCGTAGGCGATCCAGAAGCGCTGCTCCGGCGTGTAGCCATCGGTCTTCGCGTCCATGTCGACGTGAGCCGCATTGGCTTGGTCCTGCCACGCGATCCATGCCAGCCACAGGCCGCCCAGGTCGGCCAGGTTTTCGCCCAGCGTGAGCTTACCGTTCAGGTGAACGCCCGGCACGGCTTCGATGGCGTCGTACTGCTTGACCATGCATTCGGCGCGCTCGTTGAATTTTTGCCCGTCTTCTTTGGTCCACCAGTCGCGCAGGTTGCCGTCCTTGTCGTACTGGCGGCCCTCATCGTCAAAGCCGTGCGTGAGCTCGTGGCCGATGGTGGATCCCATGTCGCCGTAATTGGCGGCGTCGTCTTCCTTGTCGCTGAAGAAGGGCGGCTGAAAGTACCCGGCGGGGAAGTTCACATTGTTCTGCTGCGGATCGTAGTAGGCGTTCACGGTGGGCGGTGACATGTACCATTCGCCCTTGTCCACCGGCTTGCCGATCTTGGCGATTTCGCGGTCGAAGTTGAACTCGCGCACGCGCTCCTGGTTGCCCAGCGGATCGCCGCGCATGATCTCGAGCCTGGAGTAGTCGCGCCACTTGTCGGGATAGCCGATCTTGTTCATGACGCCGCGCAGCTTTTCCTTCGCCTTCGCCTTGGTCTCGGGGCTCATCCAGTCGAGCCCGTCGATATCGTGTCCCATTGCCTGCTCGATGGCGATGGTCATTTTGAGCGCGCGCTGCTTGGCTTCCGGCGGAAAGTACCGGTCCACGTAGACCTGGCCAAGGGCTTCGCCCATCTCGCGGTCCACGCGGCTGGTGCAGCGCTTCCAGCGCTCCTGCTGCTTCTCGGCGCCGTTGAGGGTGTGCGCGTAGAAGTTCCAGCTCTCGGTCTCGAAGGCCTCAGGCATGGAGGTGCCGGCATAGGCATGAAGCAGGTGCCAGCGCAGGTAAGTCTTGATCTGGTCGAGCGGCATTTCTGCCAGCAGGGTATTGAATTCCGCGAAGAATTTCGGCTCGGTGTCGTTCATCTTGCCGCTGGTGGGCACGTGCGCGGCTTTCGCATAGTCGGCCAGGGAGAAATGCGTGAGCTGCTTGTCGAAGCTGACCACGTCTGTCGGGTGATTCAGATTCTGCGGATCGCGCTGCTCGGTGACGGTGAGCGAGGCCTTGGCGAGGCGGGTCTCGATATCGAGCACCACCTGCGCATCTTTGGCGGCCTGCGCTTCGGGCTCGCCGGCGAGGGTGAGCATCTTCGCCACG
>Ga0134126_10006428_pt1 | contig 14716 bp, 8 predicted proteins | sample KB31752_FD_96881 | JGI IMG/M metagenome (GOLD analysis project Ga0134126, IMG submission 96881) | Terrestrial soil microbial communities with excess Nitrogen fertilizer from Kellogg Biological Station, Michigan, USA - KB3-175-2 | ecosystem: Environmental > Terrestrial > Soil > Unclassified ... | reverse complement strand
ACGCCCAGGGCCCAGCGGCAGACGTCCACTTCGTGGGTTCCGTTGTTCAGGGTCTCGCCCGTGCCCCACTGCTTGAACCAGTGCCAGTTGTATGGCTGGTAGTTGTCGTGATATTCGCGGCGAGGCGCCGGGCCTTGCCATAGATCCCAGTCGAGTTGCGGCGGCACCGGCACGGCCTTACCGATGCCGATAGATGCGCGCGTATTGGCATACCAGCATTTTGCGAGATACGTCGTGCCGAATTCGCCGTCGTGAAGGCGGTTAACGACTTCAATGGTGTGCGGCGATGAGCGCTGTTGCGTGCCCATCTGCACCTTCTTGCCGTATTTACGTTGCGCTTTGACGAGCAGCGCGCCCTCGGCGGGATTGTGGCTGCACGGCTTTTCGACGTAGACGTGCTTGCCCGCTTTGAGTCCGAGAATCGCCATCGGAGTGTGCCAATGGTCGGGCGTTGCTATTGTGATGGCATCCACGTCCTTCTTTGCCAGAATGTTGCGGAAGTCGCGCTCCGCTGCGGGCGTTTCGCCCATTTCCCGCTGCGTGGCGTCTGCAAACTTCTTGAGCGTATTGGCGTCCACGTCGCACACATGAGTAATGCGCGCGGCGCTCTTGTTCGCCTTGAGGGACGAAAGGTGCGCATAGGCGCGGCTGCGCACCCCGATGACGGCAAAGTTGAGGCGATCGTTCGCGCCGATGATCTGTCCATAGCTTTTCGCCGTGGATGCGATGGCGAGTCCGGCCGTACCGAGTGCGAGCGTGTCGAGGAATTCACGCCGAGTGACCAATGCGATGCCTCCCTGGAGTTGTGAGTTAAAGCGAGGTGTAGATTCGTCGTGTTGCGACTACGCCATCTTACTCTCTCAAAAAGGTATCGCGGTCTCAGAGCCACAGACGGGTCCGGCGATGCAAGCGAGACGTGCGCGCTCGAGGGAGAGGCAAACGCAGATCCATCGAATCCACGGAGCAAAGTGCCGCGCCACTACGCTCAGGATGACAAGCGTTGTGGCACGAAAGAAACGAGCACCCGGGCGTGGAGCGCCCGGGTGCTCGGATGGTTCAAGAGCCGCGGAGTCTACGCTTCCACGCCGTGGCACTTTTTGTATTTCTTGCCGGAGCCGCATGGGCAGGGGTCGTTGCGCCCGACCTTATCCCCCGTGCGGCGCTGGCTGGGCTGGCTGGCGCCCGATCCCCCGGCCATGCTGGCATGCGCCAGTTCGCGTTGCTTCTTTTTCGCGAACTCCTTTTCGAGCTGGTCAATGGTGGTTTGCGGAGCGCGCGTGGGCACGGCAATCTCGCGCGGCGCCTCGAGGCGGCCGTTTCCGTTGACACCCGCGATGGGATGCGCGGCGCTGGCCACAGGCGGTGCGGCCGGAACTTCACGCCGCGGCTGAGGAGCGGCATTGACTGGCTGGCCGTCGGGCCCGATGATCTGCATCCGGAAGAGGAACCGCGCCGTGTCTTCCTGGAACTTCAGCATCATGGCCTCGAACATGTCGAAGGATTCCTTCTTGTAGGCCACGAGCGGATCCTGCTGCGCATAACCGCGCAGCCCGATGCCTTCCTTCAGGTGGTCCATCGAGAGCAGGTGATCCTTCCATAGCCCGTCGATGACGCTGAGCATGACCATGCGCTCGTGATAACGCATCGTAGGTGCACCCAGGATGTTCTCCTTGGCCTCGTATTCGAGCTTGAGGCGTTCGAAGATCTCGTCGCCGAGTTCGTGCCGCGCCATTTCGATAGGCTTGATGCCCATGGAATCCAGGTCGAGACCGAACTGTCCCATGAGCCGTTCCCGCAGGCCCTTGATGTCCCACTGCTCGGCGTGCTTGTTTTCGGGCGCGAACTCGTCAAGCGCGTTGGAGAGGATGCCGCCCACGTAATCCTCGAGAATCAGCTCGCGCTGGTCGACTCCTTCGAGCAACTGGTGGCGCACGCCGTAGACGGCCTCGCGCTGCTTGTTCATGACGTCGTCATATTCGAGCAGGTGCTTGCGCGATTCGAAGTTCTGCGCTTCGACCGCCTTTTGCGCCGCCTCGATGCGGTTGGAAATCATCTTCGACTCGATGGGCACGCCTTCTTCCATGCCCAGCCGTTCGAGCAGCGTGGAGACCCACTGCTTGGCGAAGATGCGCATGAGATCGTCTTCGAGCGACAGGAAGAAGCGCGAAGCTCCGGGATCTCCCTGGCGCCCGGCGCGGCCGCGGAGCTGGTTATCGATGCGGCGGCTTTCATGCCGCTCCGTGCCCAGGATGAACAGGCCGCCGGCAGCGATGACTTGGTCGTGCTCTTCCTGCACTGACGCGGCGTGAACCTGGTTCACGTCGGCCCAGTCGGCTTCGGCCACTTCAAATTCCTGACCCTGGTAGTAAAAGCGCATGAAGCCTTGCGGGGGCAGGGGATTGATCTTGCCTTCGCCGGCGCTGAGCGCGCGCGCATTGCCCTGCTTGACGAGCTGCTGGCGCGACATGAAGTCGGGATTGCCGCCGAGCAGAATGTCAGTGCCGCGGCCTGCCATGTTGGTGGCGATGGTGACGCGGCCCAGCTTGCCGGCCTGGGCAACAATCTCTGCTTCGCGCTCGTGGAACTTTGCATTCAGCACAACGTGCGGCACGCCCTTGCGCTGCAGGATGGAGGAGAGGCGCTCGGATTTTTCAATCGACGTGGTGCCGACCAGTACTGGCTGCCCCGTCTCGTGCAACTCGGCAATGTTGTCGGCGGCGGCCGTGTATTTTTCCTTTTCGGTGCGATAGACAACGTCGGAGTTTTCGACCCGAAGCAGCGGCTTGTTGGTGGGGATCACCACGATATCGAGGTTGTAGATCTTTCCGAACTCGGCGGCTTCGGTTTCGGCCGTACCGGTCATGCCGCTCAATTTCTGGTAGAGACGGAAATAGTTCTGGAACGTGATGGTGGCAAGGGTCTGGTCTTCCTTGCGGATGTTCACGCCTTCCTTCGCCTCAATGGACTGGTGCAGGCCGTCGGACCAGCGGCGGCCGGGCATGAGGCGGCCAGTGAATGTGTCGACGATGATGACTTCGCCATCCTTCACCACGTAATCGACGTCGCGCTTGTAGAGGGCGTGCGCCTTGATGCCTGTTTCGACAAAGTGCTTGAGGTCCCAGTTTTCGGCGTCGGCAATGTTGTCGATGCCGAGCAGCGCTTCGATGGTGATCCAGCCCTCGTCGGTGACGCCGATGGTGCGCTGCTTTTCGTCGACCACATAATCGCCGGTGAAGGTCTTGCCTTCGAGCGACTCCGTCTCTTCGCCCTTCACGAGCTGCGGGATGATCTGGCGGACCCGCGCGTATTTGTCGGTGGTCTGGTCAGTAGGGCCGGAGATGATAAGCGGCGTACGCGCTTCGTCAATGAGGATGGAGTCGACTTCGTCGACGATGGAGTAGTAGTGCCCGCGCTGCACGCAGTCCTTGATGTCGAACTTCATGTTGTCGCGCAGATAGTCGAAGCCGAACTCGTTGTTGGTGCCGTAGGTAATGTCGGCTCCGTAGGCGGCGCGGCGCTCGTCGTCAGAGAGATCGTGGACGATGACGCCGACGGAGAGGCCGAGGAACTCATAAATCTTGCCCATCCACTCGGCGTCGCGCTTGGCGAGGTAGTCGTTGACGGTTACCACGTGGACGCCTTTGCCGGCGAGCGCGTTCAGGTAGCAGGCGAGCGTGGCGACCAGCGTTTTGCCTTCGCCGGTCTTCATTTCGGCGATCTTGCCCTGGTGCAGCACCATGCCGCCGATCATTTGCACGTCGAAGTGGCGCATGTGCACGGTTCGCCAGCCGGCTTCGCGCACCACGGCGAAGGCTTCGGGCAGGATCTCGTCGAGCGCCTCGCGCTCGGTCTTCTTGATCTCTTCGGGATCGGTGAGGCCTTCCAGGCGCTGTGCGATGCGTGCCTTGAATTCGACTGTCTTGGCCTGCAACTGCTCGTCCGACAGCTCTTGTATGGCCGGTTCGAACGCGGTAACGCTGTTCACGAGGGGAATCAGCCGCTTGACGACGCGGTCGTTCGCCGTGCCAAAAATCTTAGTAAATGCCTTCTCAACAAACACAGGAAGCTCCAGTTACGACTGTAAATGCCGGTATTTCCAGCGGGAGTCAGCGGGCGAACCGCGCCGGAAAATGGCGCAGGTGCCGAAAGCTCAACAAACTAAGAGGCTTGGAGCGGAGGAGGACGCTGGAACGAAGGAGGGAGAAGCGGCGCGGCAGGCACGTTGCCGAAGCATAGAACCGACCGCTGCGAAAGCTGGTTCAACGGGGAAACGAGGCCGATAAACAGCACCGGCAGCATAGCCATCCAGGTACTGGCGACATGCTGTTGCGGCGGGCCGTCAGCTTGCCGGGACTTGCGATCCAGTGCGAACCTCGGAACTCCGCGCGCCGCAGTCGATTGCGTCGCATGGCCTCCGGCAAGGAACTGAAGCACCGGACGGGCATAGGCTCGGGCCGACTGCGTCCCGGATTCCGCACGCGCGACAGACGCCAGGGTAAGAGCGGCAAATGCCACCCATATCCATGCGTTCCTGTTGCGAGATGCTCTCATCAAGGCGCTCCCTCTTATATTGTGTCATAAATGCCGTGATGCGGGCGACGCAGCATGAATCGGGGGTTATGCTTCCGCCGTAGTATGCTTGCAAGCATTCACCGGAAATCCGGTCCGTTGTCCCATCCTGCCGGGCGAATCCTTCGCTTCTACAGGGTAGGTAGCGGCTTCCCAAGGGGGGACCTCTCATGCCTGTTTCGCCAGTTCTGCGCCACGCCGCCGTGGCTGCCGCGCTCAGTTTCGCCGCTCTGCCGCTGATCTCGTCCGTGCCGCTGCACGCCGCCGCGCCTGACACCAACGGCGCCGAATTGACGCACCGGGGCTACTATCGCAATCCCTCAATTCATGGCGACACCATCGTCTTCACATCAGAGGGAGATTTGTGGACCGTCAGCCTGAAAGGCGGCTCGGCGCAGCGGCTCACGACTGCCCCCGGGACCGAGAGCCTGGCCACCATCTCGCCCGATGGAAAGACCGTCGCGTTTCTGGCCGACTATGAAGGCCCGAGCGAGGTCTACACGATGCCGATTGCGGGCGGCCTGCCCCGGCGCCGCACCTGGGAGGGCGACGCGCAGCCGGCCGGCTGGGCTCCCGACGGCCGCCTGATGATTGCCACCACGCGCTACTCCACCCTCCCCGGCGACAAGCTCGTGCTCGTGGACGCTAACGGCAAGCGCGACATCGTGCCACTCGCGGAAGCCGCCGAGGGCGTCTGGTCCTCCGACGGCCACACCCTCTTCTTCACCCGCTGGGGCAAGCAGCCCAGCTCCACCAAGCGCTACAAGGGCGGATGCGCCGAAAACCTCTGGCGCTTTGACGGAAAAGACGAAGCCGTCCCCCTCACCGCCGACTACCCCGGCACCTCCGCGCACCCCATGTTCTTCAACGGCCGCGTCTACTTTCTCAGCGACCGAGACGGCGTGATGAACGTCTGGTCGATGAGCGAGGACGGCAAGGACCTAAAGGAAGAGAGCCATCAGAAACTGTTCGATGTGGAGTCTGCGTCACTCTCAGATGGTCACATCGTCTACGCCTCCGCGGCAGATCTGTGGGATTTGAACCTTGAGGGCGGGCAGGAGCACGTGATTCCGGTGACCCTGCAATCGGACTTCGATCAGATGCGCGAGCACTGGGTGGAGAAGCCTGTAGATTACCTGACCTCGGTGCACATTGCGCCGGACGGCTCCAAGGCCGTGTTCACCGCGCGCGGTGAAGTATTCACCATCCCGGCGCTGAGCGGCCGCACGGTGCAGGTCGCTGCCAACTCCGGCGTGCGCTACCGGGAAGCCATGTTCATGCCGGACGGCAAATCGGTCGTTGCGCTCTCGACGGACACCGGGGAAGCGGAGTTCTGGAGCTTTCCAGCGAACGGCGTGGGAAAGCCCGAGGAGTGGACCAGCGGCGCGAAGGTGCTGCGCACCGGCGGCGTGATTTCGCCCGATGGCAAGTGGCTGGCGCACAGCAACAAGGACCAGGAGCTCTGGCTGCTCGACATTAAGACCAAGCAGGACAAGCGCATCGCACAATCGATGAATGGCGATTTCAGCGACCTGACGTGGTCTCCGGATAGCCAATGGCTCGCGTATGGCGAAACGGCAGACAACACGTTTCAGCAGCTCAAGGTGCTGAATGCCTCGACGGGCAAGATTGAAACCATCACGGATGATCGCTTCAACTCCGGCAGTCCGGCGTGGAGCAGCGACGGCAAGTGGCTCTACTTCTTGTCGGATCGCGATCTGAAAACGACTGTTCCGTCTCCGTGGGGACCGCGCGAACCGGAGCCGCATTTCGATCGGCCGGTGAAGATCTACCAGCTCGCGCTCACGCCGGGGTTGCGCTCGCCGTTCCTGCCCGCGGATGAACTGCATCCCGACAAGAAGGACGAAGAGAAGCCCGCCGAGAAGAAGGAGGAGAAAAAGGACGATAAGTCCGCTGACAAGAAGACCGAGCCCGACGCCGACAAGGCCGCAACGGCAAAGAACAACGAAAAGAAGGACGACAAAAAGGAAGACAAGAAGGACGAAAAAAAGCCTCCCGAGGTCAAGATTGATTTTGCGGACCTTGGGTCGCGCCTCACGGAAGTGCCTGCTCCGGCGGGGAATTACTTCGGGCTGCAGGCTACCGAAAAGCGGCTCTGCTATGGCAGTGCGGGCGATGCACGCGGCGAGCACATCGCGCTCGAGTGCCTGGAGATCGCGAACAAGGGCGACGAGCCCGACACCGTGATGGGCGATGTGAAGGGCTTTGAAATCTCGTCCGACCGCAAGAAGGTGCTCATCGCCAAGGGCGATGCCTTCTATATCTTCGACTCGGACGTAAAGAGCACTGGCGATCCAAAGGCGCTGGCGAAAGCCGCCCTGAACCTTTCGCGCTGGCAGATTCATGTGCAGCCCCGCGAGGAGTACCGTGGTATCTTCCTCGACGCGTGGCGGCTGGAGCGCGACTTCTTTTATGACAAGAACATGCACGGCGTGAACTGGCCCGCCATGCGCGACCGCTACTTGCCGCTGGTGGATCGAGTGGCGGACCGCGACGAGTTGAACGACGTAATCGCACAGATGGTGGGCGAGCTCTCCGCGCTGCACACCTTCGTGCAGGGCGGCGATGCCCGCCACAGTGCCGATCACGTGAATGTGGCCACCTTGGGGGCGCAGCTTCGCCGCGACGAGAAGGCGGGCGGTTACGTAGTGGTGCATATCTACGCGCACGATCCCGACCTGCCGGACCAGGCCCCGCCATTTGCCCGGCCGGATTCACTGGTGAAGGAGGGCGAGATCATCACCAGCATTGATGGCGTGGATGCGCTGAGCGTGCCCGACGAAGGCGCTCTCCTGCGCAACAAGGCCGACACGCAGGTGCTTCTGCACGTGAAGAACGAAAAGGGAGAGGGCCGCGACGTGCTCGTGAAGCCTATCAGCGCCCGCGATGACGCCCAATTGCGCTACAGCGAGTGGGAATACACGCGGCGGCTTGCAGTGGACAGGGACTCGAACAAAACCATCGGGTATGTGCACCTGCGCGCCATGGGTTCCGAAGATATCGATCAGTGGGCGCGCGATTTCTATCCGATTTTCGACCGGCAGGGACTCATCATCGATGTGCGCCACAATCACGGCGGCAACATCGATTCGTGGCTGTTGAGCAAGCTGCTGCGCCAGGCGTGGTTCTACTTCCAGCCTCGGGTAGGCAATCCCTCCTGGAACATGCAGTACGCGTTCCGCGGTCACATCGTGGTTTTGTGCGATCACGAAACCGCCTCGGATGGCGAGGCGTTCAGCGAAGGATTCAAGCGGCTGAAGCTGGGCAAGGTCATTGGCGAGCGCACGTGGGGCGGCGAAATCTGGCTGAGCTTCGACAACACGCAAGCGGATAACGGTATTGCGTCGGCCGCCGAAAACGGAGTCTATGCGGATGGCAAGTGGCTTATCGAAGGGCATGGTGTCGATCCCGATATGGTGGTCGACAACCTTCCGCAGTCCAGCTACTCCGGCGAAGACGCGCAACTGCAGGCCGCGATCAAGGAATTGCAACAGGAGATCAAGGCCGATCCGCGCCCGGTTCCGCAGGCTCCGCCGCATCCTGACAAGTCGTTCAAGTACACGGAATAGGCAACAGGCCATAGGCGACAGGGAACACGGAACAGAAAGCGCCTGACGGGAAGGGGATCGACAACGATCCCCTTCCTGTTTTTTGAAGCATCCATTAGGCCCGCGAGGGAATCCTCTAAACGGAATCGAGAAAAGGAGAACCGCTTCATGGCTGAACACGCCCAGATCGCCGCCCTGCGCAAACAGATCGTCGAGAACCTTCGCAGCAGTAATGCCCACGCCGACTTTGCGCAGTCCATCAAGGACTTTCCGGCTGAGCTGCGCGGCAAGCGACTCAAGGGCGCGCCGCACAGCCCGTGGGAAATGCTGGAACACATGCGCATCGCGCAGAGCGACATCCTCGAGTTCTCGCGCGATGGAAAGCACCAGTCGCCGAAATGGCCCGAGGGTTACTGGCCTCCGAAGCCGGAGCCGCCGGACGACAAGGCGTGGGACCGCAGCGTGCACCAGTTCTGCCAGGATACCGAAGGGCTCTGCGCGATGATCGCGGATGAGTCGAACGATATGTTCGCCCGCATAGCGCACGGCGACGGGCAGACGCTCTTGCGCGAGGCTCTGCTGGCCGCCGACCACAACGCGTATCACCTTGGTCAGCTTGTGCTGCTGCGCCGCATGCTGGGAGCGTGGGATGCGAAATAAAAGTTAGCGGCTGTGCGCGATGACGAGGCGTTCGGCCACGGCCTCGACGACCTGCTCGTGAACCTCTTCGATGCCGAGATCGCCTTCGATGACCACGACGCGCTCCGGCTCACGCGCGGCAATCTCGCGATACTTCTGCCAAACGCGGCGGTAGAATGCATCCTGCTCGCTTTCGAAACGGCTCTCGTCAGGGCCGTTCTTCGTCGCGACTCGATCGTTCCGGCGCCGCGCGCGCTCAAGGCCTTTTTCGACGGACGGAAGAAGCAAGAGCGTGAGGTCGGGCTGAACATCGCCGCAGACCAAACGATGCATGTCGAGAATGAGCTGCGATCCGAGCTCGCGTCCGCCGCCCTGGTAAGCCTCGGTGGAATCGGTGAACCGGTCGCATAGCACCGTTTTTCCGGCATCGAGAGCGGGTGCGATAATTTCGGCGATTGCCTGCGCCCGGTCGGCGAACATCAACGCCATCTCCGCCATCGGAGCCATGCTCGTCGAGCGCGAATCGAGCAGCAGTTCGCGGATGCGGTCGCCGGTGGGTGTTCCGCCGGGCTGACGCGTCACAACCGGTTGGAATCCCCGCCGCTCCATCCACGCGGCCAGATGCTTGAGTTGAGTGGTCTTGCCGGACCCGTCCAGGCCCTCAAGCGTGATGAACAGACCGCGCGACATGCCGAGAGTCTACCATCCGGCGCATCTTCCACGCGCAACACGGGCGGCCGGTTCGGGGAGTTGCCGCGTCGCCGCTCTTGGGCATTTAGCCGCTAGAGCTGCAACAACTTCCTGGGTATGGCAGGGTTAGATGAATTAACCGCGGCAGATTGGCTGCACGCGATGTATAGTTTGAGGCGAATCGCTATTTTTGGCTTTGCGCTCGAGCGACGTTCCGGCTCCCAAACCCGGCCGGGACGACAAACTGCCTCTAGGGAAACGGATTTTCTCCGGCGTCCCGGCAACGAGAGGCGTTGCCGGGTGTAAGCACCGATTCAGGAGGGTGTTCGATGCGCTTTTTTCGTTCTGTTCGCTGGCTGATGCTTGCGCTGCTTCTTCCGTTGATTCCCACTTCGCAGGCGCGCGCTGGGGTCTTCATCAGTGTCAATATTGCACCGCCCGTGCTGCCCGTCTACGTGCAGCCTCCGTGCCCCGAGCCTGGCTTGATGTGGGCTCCCGGCTACTGGGCCTACGATTACGACAACGGCGGCTATTACTGGGTGCCCGGTGCCTGGGTGCCCGCGCCGTACGAAGGCGCCCTCTGGACTCCCCCATACTGGGGCTGGTCGAGTGGCGTTTACCTGTTCCACCCAGGATACTGGGGCATGCACGTGGGCTACTACGGCGGCGTCAACTACGGATACGGCTACATGGGTATCGGCTTTGTAGGCGGCGAGTGGCGCGGACGTGAGTTTGCCTATAACACCGCGGTGATTAACGTAAACCGCACCGTCATCCACAATACCTACGTCAACACCACTATCGTGAACAAGTACACGGTGGTGAACAATAACCACATCGCCTATTCCGGTGGCCCGCACGGCATCCAGCACAGGCCCATGCCTGAGGAACAGATGGCGATGCACGAGCGGCACCTGCCTCCCACGCAGTATCAGCAGCAACATATCCAATCCGCTCGAGGCGACCGGCAGAACTTCTACAACCAGAACCACGGAAAGCCGGCACAGCTTGCATTGGCCAGGCCGCTTCCGGCAGCCCACTATCAGCCTCCGGCAATGAACGCCGGTGCGCGCGGCCAGGCGGGGGCGCACCCGGGAGCCATTGGCACGAATTCGAGCCAACTAAATCATCAGGGCGCAGGCCAGACCGCAAGACCGATGACAAACGGCCGCCCCGGTAATACGGGCGTCAACGCAGGGGTCAACGGCGGCGCGAATGCGCACCCCGGTGGCGCAAATGGCAACGCGAACGCAGGCGCGCGCGGACAGTACCAGCCGGGGCAGAATCCACGACCGAATGTTCAGCAGCACCCCAACACGGAAAACCGTCCGAATCCAGGTGTGCAACCGAACAACCGTCCCATGCCTGAATCGCGACCGGCTCCGCAAATGCGGCCGGCTCCGCAGTCGCGTCCTGCCCCGCAGATGCGCCCCACACCGCAGCCTCGGCAGGAATCGCGTCCTGCGCCGAATTCACAATCCAAACCCAGGGAGCCGCGCCACTAAGTTGCGGACCGTCCCGCTAAACAGTTGAGGCCCACGGCTCGCCGTGGGCCTCAGCTTCATGCATGGTTTGCCTGAGCGTAACGTCTCAGGCTTCGGCGGGGCGAATGCCCATCAGTTCAATCTCGATGCCGCCATAGTCTGGGTGATCATTCTCCCGGATGCGATACGCCACGTCGACCTCACTGCCCGCCGCCAGGCCCATCTGCAGGCAGCGCTCGGCCCAATCCCATCCGACGCAGCGCATGGATGCTCCGGCCGCCGGTTCAATTGACCCAGCGCCGTCCTGCCGCAGTTCCAGACGGATATGCCGCTCCTTCATGATGCGCGGCGGTGAGGCAATGCGTGCGGCGCGCGCGACGAAGACCGGCTCGGGATTGCCGTGTCCGAGGGGCTCGAGTTTCTTCAGCCACCCTGCGAGCACAGTCGTGATGCGATTCAGGGGCAGTTCGGCATGGATGCGCAGCAGGTGTTCCGGTTCGCGAGCCGCCAACCGTTCTTCGGCGTGCAGGTTGAGGCGGCGCTTCAGCTCGGGCAGGGCCTCGGCCGGCATGGCAAAGCCGATGGCGAATGCATGCCCACCAAATCGAGTGAACAAGTCGCTGCAGGTTTCAATGGCTTCCAGCAGAGGAAAGCCATCCACCGACCGCCCCGATCCGTGCGCAATGTTGTCCTCGACGCTGACCACGATGGCCGGCTTGGCTGTGCGCTCCACTACGCGCGAGGCGAGAATGCCGATCACGCCTCGATGCCAGCCTTCGCCGTCGACGACCAGTAGCCGCCCGGCGGCGAATTCCGCATCTTCCGCCAGCCGTGCTTCAATGCCGCGCAGCGCCGCGGCCTCAGCTTCGCGCCGCAGGCGATTCAGGTTTTCCAGATTCTGCGCCAGTTCGTTTGCGCGCCGCACATCGCGAGTGCAGAACAGCTCGATAACCTGCGAGGCAACATCCATCCGGCCCGCCGCATTGATGCGTGGCGCGAGACGAAACGCAACGTCGAACCCCGTGAGTGCTTTTGAGGCCGGGTCGAGCGCGGCGGCGGCGAACAGCGCGCGCAGCCCCGTACCAACGGGGCGGCGAAGCTCGCGTAAGCCCAGCGCCACGATGGTCCGATTTTCTCCGTGCAGCGGCACCGCATCGGCGATGGTCGCAATCGCCGCCATCTTCAAAAAGCTGGGTAGAGTCTTTTCGCGTGTGCGCACCGGGTCGCGCCGCTCGAGCAGCGCCTGGGCCAACTTGAGCGCAATCGCCGCTCCGCACAGGCCCTTCTCCGGATATTCGCAACCGATCTGGTTGGGATTGAGAATCGCCAACGCCGCGGGAAGGGGATCGCTCGCGCTGGGCAGGTGATGATCGGTGATGATCAGGTCGAGCCCGATGCGGCGCGCCGTCTCCGCCTCCGCAACGGCCCGCATGCCTGTATCGACCGTGATCACGAGGCGCACACCGTCGGTGTATGCCGCTTCAAGCACGCTCGACTGCAATCCGTAGCCCTCGCGAATCCGGTGGGGCACATGGAATCGTACGGTTCCACCGAGCATCTCGATGGCGGTTTTCAGCAGCACCACAGCGGTGGTGCCGTCTACGTCGTAGTCGCCGTAGAGCAGGATGGGCTCACCGGCGGCAATGGCGCGCTCGATGCGCTCGGTGGCATCCCCCATGCCGAGCATGCGAAGCGGATCGTGCAGGTGGGCGATGTGGGGGTTGAGGAAGGTGTGCGCCTGCTGTGCGTCCGTGATGCCGCGGGCAAGCAAAAGCTCCGCAAGGACCGCCGGAACGTGCGCATCGGCGGCAAGTGCGGCGGCCTCCTCCTTGTGCGCCGGTGCTACCACCCAACGCTGGCGAGGATAGCTGCGGGGAAGGGCGCTTACCGGCGTGCTCACCGCGATTACTCGTCCTCGTCGTCGGCGTCGTGCGCGTCGTCAATCACAATGTCATGGAAGCTCTCGATGTCTTCAAGAAGCGACTGGAAGCGCTCGTACCATTCCGTCGTGGTCTCATGCAGAAACACGATGCCCTGGTAGACGAATCCAAGCTGAATGTAGCCCAGCATGCCGACATATTTGCGCAGCCACTGCGCTTCCACCAGTTCGCCGGCTTCCTCGTCGGGGAAATTCATCTCGTTGGCTTCTTCGATCAGGGAATCCAACTCGTCGCGCTCCAGGCTTACTTCGCTGAACGTAACGAATGGAGCGCCAACGTGCTTGGCCATTTCGACGAAGTCTTTCCAGGCTTCGGGATTGCCCTTGCTGTCCCACAGCACCGAGGAAATGTCTTCCGTGATAAACCCAGGGAGCCGGCGCATGCCATGGCCTTCGATGAATGCCACCATGTCGTCTTTCAGCGCGAGTAGGTTGTCTTTGCTCATGGTCAAAGAATCATTCTCGCAGATGGCCCCGGCTGTCCATGGCTGCATTGTGGAAAGTTCAGGTTCTTTTCGCCGATGGCCTTCCGGCCCCAATTTGAGAACCACCACCCTGAACCGTGCTTCCAGCCTTTAGTCTGAATTGAGGAGGACCACCTGTTTGCCGCTTTACGAGCATCACGTCTTTGTCTGCCATAACGTTCGTCCCGAGGGAGCACCCCGACCATCCTGCACATCGGATGGAAAAAGCGAAGTCTTCGTCCAGTTGCAGCAGCTCGCAAAAGCTGCAGGCCTGACGAATGTCCGAATCAACAAGTCGCTGTGCCTGGATCAGTGCGAGCACGGCCCTACAGTTGTGGTCTATCCAGAAGCCGTCTGGTACGGAGGCGTTAAGCCCGAGGACGCGGCCGAGATTGTCGAACAGCACCTGGTGAACGGCCGCCCGGTCGAGCGGCTGCGCATTGCCGACACGTGCATCAACTCGAAAACCTGCCCGCATCGCAGCGGCGCAGTTTGAGGATGGCGGCTTGAGGATCGCGACGCCCGTTCGGACCGTATACTGTTCCTGATCCGAAACAAATGCTTTTCGTTTTTGCGTTTCGCTCAGGAACTGGGGTGCCATGCAGGGCCACTGCGGTGTCATGGCCGGGCAGCCAATTCAATCCGCAGACGGTTGCGTAAAATTGCACTCAACAGCGTGGCCTGAAAGGCATGTTTTCTTTTTCGGCCGTGGCTAATTTCGGAGTGCCTCGCGTCAGGTCCTCTGCAATCTGGAGATTTCGTGCTCTCTAAAAGTCTGGTTTCCACCTTTCTGGGCGTGGCTGGGGTGTTCTTCGTCGGGGCTCCGCTGGCAAGGCCGCAAGCGGCGTCGCCGGTCGCTCCTGTAAAGAGCGAGATCCAGCTCGAAGGTGGCGTTTCATTCGGCAATATTCACCTGTTTGGGTTCTCTGACAACCGGCGCATTTTGCCCGTGGGATTCGAGTACGACCGCAATTCCTTCGGCGGGCTGATCGGCGCTCGTGTGGCCTACGTGGGTGAATTTCTTCCCCTCGTCCTGGTGAATGAGCCGGCTCGGTACGCCTTGAACGGACACGCGCTCACCAGTGACAGGCAGTGGCAGTACGGAGCAGGCCTCTCTCCGATTGGTGTCCGCATGATGTGGCGCCGCCCCGGCGCCCTGCAGCCATACCTGATCGGAAAGGGCGGCGTGCTGTATTTCAAAAACCGGGTGCTCTCGACCGAGGGGACTCACCTGCAATTCAGCGCGGAGTTCGGGGGCGGAGTGGAGAAGGCGATTTCCAACCGGCTCGGCTGGCGGCTGGGGTACACCGACTTCCATTTTTCCAATGCCAACATCGGGCGCCACAACCCCGGCATCGACTT
>Ga0134126_10006427_pt1 | contig 14717 bp, 15 predicted proteins | sample KB31752_FD_96881 | JGI IMG/M metagenome (GOLD analysis project Ga0134126, IMG submission 96881) | Terrestrial soil microbial communities with excess Nitrogen fertilizer from Kellogg Biological Station, Michigan, USA - KB3-175-2 | ecosystem: Environmental > Terrestrial > Soil > Unclassified ... | reverse complement strand
GAAGATTATGCAAAAAAACTTTCAGAATCATTAAAAGATTCGGATATTTGCGGGCTTATTGATTTCAGGGACGAAAAGATCGGTCGTAAGATACGGGACGCTGAAGTCAAAAAGATCCCTTATATGCTTGTAGTAGGCGAAAAAGAAGCCACCGAAGGATTGGTTTCAGTACGCAAACACGGCACAGGCGATTTGGGAAGTATGAAAATAGACGATTTTAAAAAACAAATAATTAAAGAAATAACAGTATAACTTGGCATTAAACAAACCCTTCAACCGAGGACCAAGGCTACCCTTTAAGAAAAAGGAAGCCGAACACCACATTAACCAGTTCATTAGGGCTACCGAAATCCGCCTTGTAGGCGATAACGTGGAACAAGGCATTTATTCATTAAGGGATGCTTTGGCTATAGCCGAAGAACAGGAACTGGATCTTGTTGAAATTTCTCCTAACGCGGTGCCGCCTGTTTGTAAAGTAACCGACTATAACAAGTTTATTTACGAGCAGAAAAAGAAACTGAAGGAAATAAAAAATAACGCCAAGCAAACCGTTATCAAAGAAATACGGTTCGGACCAAATACAGATGACCACGACTTTGAGTTTAAGCTGAAACACGCTATCAAATTTTTGGAATCGGGCGAAAAGGTACGGGCTTACGTACATTTTAAAGGTCGGGCCATTGTGTACAAGGAACAGGGCGAAATATTGCTGCTGCGCTTCGCGCAGGCGCTCGAAGAGGTGGGCAAGGTGGAGCAGCTGCCGAAACTGGAAGGAAAACGGATGTTTTTAACCGTTACGTCGAAGGGGGCTAAGAAGTAGAGATCAGAGGTTGGAGATTAGAGGTTAGAGATCAGGTTCAAAAACCTTTGTCTTTTTAACTCCCTCTCCTTTGGAGAGGGTCGGGGTGAGGCAAAACGAGCTAAGAAGTAGAGATTGGTGATCAGAGGTTGGAGATTAGAGGTTAGAGATCAGGTTTAAAATCTTTCCCTTTTTAACTCCCTCTCCTTTGGAGAGGGTCGGGGTGAGGCAAAACGAGCTAAGAAGTAGAGGTCAGAGGTTAGAGATCAGGTTTAAAATCTTTCCCTTTTTAACTCCCTCTCCTTTGGAGAGGGTCGGGGTGAGGCAAAACGAGGCAAGAAATAGATAGTAGAGGTTGGCGTAAAACCCTTAACCTTTCGCCTTTTACCTTTCACCTCATAAAAAGAATAATTTAAATAAACATACATACACAGACATGCCAAAAATGAAAACCAATTCCAGCGCTAAAAAACGCTTTAGCATCACTGGAACAGGTAAGATCACCAGGAAGAACGCTTACAAAAGCCACATCTTAACCAAGATGTCGACTAAACAAAAGCGTAATCTTACCCACACCAGCCTCGTTTCTGATGCCGACATGGGTAACGTAAAACGTATGCTTTGCATAGGTAAGTAATTAACAAATTAATTAACCAGGTATCAGTGTATTAAGTATCGGCGAAAGCCGGACACCTGCTACCAAAAAACAACAACATGCCACGTTCAGTTAACGCAGTAGCGTCGAGAAGACGCCGGAAAAAGATCATGAACCTCGCCAAAGGTTATTGGGGTTCACGCAGCAAGGTTTATACCGTTGCAAAAAACACAGTCGAAAAAGGTTTACAATATGCATACCGCGACCGTAAAACCAAAAAAAGAGAATTCAGGGCTTTGTGGATCCAGCGTATTAACGCCGGGGCACGCCAACACGGGATTTCTTACTCACAGTTGATGGGTAAGTTAACCGCTAAAGAAATCGGTTTGAACCGTAAGGTGCTTGCCGATTTAGCGATGAACCATCCCGATGCTTTTAAAGCGATCGTCGATGCCGTAAAATAATATGGGCACGAGTCATACAAAAACCCGCTTTCGCGGGTTTTTTTGTTTGGCGTCTGAACCTGAATTATTATTGGCAGAATTCTATAGTTCTCAAGTTTGTTAATTCAGGTTTAGGCAATGATGACCGATTCTTCTAAATTAGCGATGTCCATATATTGTTTAAAATTATGCACGTCATTGTCGACCATATTTTTAAATACGGGGTTCAGCACATGTGCCAGGCTGGCGCCAATACCGCCGGCAGGCGGTTGATAGGTGATAACCACGTCAACCAGCGTTCCTTTGTCATCAAATGAATCCCTGAAGCGCACTTTGCCAGCGTTATCGATGATAGATCCCGGTAACGAGCTCCAGCCGATCAGTTCGCCCGGAATGTCCTTTACAATTTCGGCCTCCCAGCTTACCGTTGCAACGCCGGTAGGGAGTTTAAGCTCCCAGTGCGAGCGCTCATCATCAAGCACGTCTACACGTTCCAGGTGGCTCATAAATAATGGCAGGTTGTCGAGCTTTCGCCAAAAATTATAAACCTCTACACGCGGCTTGTTAATCGTAAATGACGACCGGATATTAATGTTCATAGGATCGGTGGAGTGCTTGCCTATTTGCGTATACAATTCGCAATGCCCGGTGATGCCGCGGTTAACCAGGTAACCGCCCGCGCCCAGTTTCAGTATACTGAAAAAAGGACTCGAAAAAAGATGCCGGATTCCCGAATAAGCCAGTTTTACCCCCGTTGCGATCGAAACATAGCGCTCGGGCCAGTTTAAATTTATATTCTCTCTTGCCGTGCCGGAAGAGTTGTTGATTTGCTGTAATGCCACACTTGCCATAATAATTGTTTAAATAGTTTTTAGTATTTGCACAATAAATATGCCACATGATTTACTTTATTTTAAATGATTTTCTTTTAAGTTAAATATAGCTATACCATTTTGATTGGTAGCGTATTAACGATCCAATGAGCGCTCAATCGCTAATAGCTGAATTTGAACTTCTTTAGGTCGGGAAGATATTTTTTAGGACGTTTTAATTCGTATCGATAGATAACCTGGCCCAGGTTTTTCATAAACGGAAGACAAACTGTTTTATATTCGTACTTGTTGTCGTTATAAATACCGTCATCGTTGGATTGTACAACGGCTGTAAGTAAAAACTCCACCTTATTTTTAAAGTCTACGATATAAGCATTGTCGATGTCGTAGCCGTATGAGTCGCCGATCTTGTCGAATATGCGGATATGCGGCTCGATAACCGCAGTGCTGTCGCCACCGTAAAACAGCCATTTACAGTACGCCGGGAAATATTCGGGCGGACTGTAGGTTGGATATTTGCTTTCGGTAGGGAACATGCTCATATAATGGTAAATGAATTTGTATTGATCTTTGGTAAGGTTGAAGCGTTCGTTTTCGGGAAAGGTTTCTGGAAAGAGCAGCCGCTTTAAAACCGATTGCTGGTCGGGTACCGGGTAAACATTTTTATCCGAAAAATCGAACGGCTGCATCACCAGCTTGTCATTCCGGTCCAGGTATCCTTTTCCCTGTATCATATTTTCAAGGTGCATAGGGTAGTCGCGCGCATCATATTGCGCCGGTTGATGATAAACTAATTTACCGCCGTTATAAAAATCGATGGCATTGGTATGTTTGGCGCCTTCGCCGCCATCGCCGACAGCCAGCCGGCCAATAATACGCGTGTGGTTTAAACCATATTTTTTCAATTTATCATTGACCTCCGCCCGGCCAACAAATTCATACAGCCGGTTATACGCGTAATTGTCGCTTACCAGTAATATTTCCTTTATATACTGTTGAATGCTCGGCAGTCCGTTTTTCGCAAGCGTATCTTTCTCCAATTTGGTCTCGCCGGCAAACGAGCTGTCGGTTTTCATCACCGATTTAATGGTCAGGTGCTTGATCTTTAGTTCATTTAACTTCTCCAGCGCGAAAATCGCCGTCGGCAGCTTAACCGTGCTCGCCGGGTAAAAGTAATGGTTGGCGTTTAGCCGGTAGCTGTACGAGGTGAAGTGCGGCACATTGTTTTGATCGCGGTCTATTTGGGTGTACAGTATTTGTACCTCGTTGTGTGTGGGGTGGTTCAATACATGACTAAACAATTCCGGGTGCGATTCCAGCAGGTTTTTCAGAAAGACGGTATCGGTTTGCTGCGCCGATACACTTTTAACCGTCATAAACAGGATTAAGAAATACGTTATAACTCTCATTTAATTTATATTCATTCAAACATAATCAACAATTCACTAATCAACCAAAAACTTTGTTTTTATAAATTCTTATCCTACTTTTATACCGCTTTAGGTTCCCGATTGTAAATCGGGATTAAAAGGGAATACGGTGTAATTCCGTAACTGTCCCGCAGCTGTAAGCTCCATAACCAATGCCATTCCACAGGCCACTGTCGGATCCCGATATTCATCGGGACAGGCGGGAAGGCGGCAAAAGGGGAGTAAGTCAGAAGACCTGCCTCAGCGTAAACAGTATTCATAGCTTTCGGGGATTGAAGCTTGAGTGTGAAACTTTTCTATCGTTTCCATTCTTTTCATTTTCGGTATGCTGTGGGTTTTAACTCACAACAACATGAAAAAAAATTACGTATTTGTTGCTGCAGGCCTGGGGCTTGTACAACTGGCGCTGCTCAGTACGGCAGCGCGCGCCCAGGACACCACCAGGGTACTCAACAATGTGGTGGTAACCGCCACGCGGTCGCCAAAAAAATTATCAGAAATCGGCAGGGTGGTTACCGTGATAACCGCCGAAGAGATCAGTCATTCACAGGGCAAAACCCTGCCGGAATTGCTTAATACGGTGCCTGGCGTCACGTTTTCAGGGGCGAATAATGCGCCGGGAATAAGCTCATCGGTGTTTCTTCGCGGCGCATCCACCGGCAATACATTGGTGTTGGTTGATGGGTTCCCTGTAAACAATGCTTCAGCGATCGATGGCAGTTATGACCTGAATTCCTTCCCGCTCGACCAGATCGATCATATCGAAATACTGAAGGGCAGCGGTTCTACCTTATATGGGTCGGACGCGGTTGCCGGTGTTATCAATATCATCACCAAACATGCTACAGGACAGGGGCTTAAAAGCAATATTCAGCTTGCCGGGGGCACTTACAATACGTTTAAAGAATCAGCGGGTTTAAATGGAAATATCAACAAGACAGGGATCGCCATTAATCTAACCAATACCAATTCACGCGGGTTTCCGGCAGCTACCGATACGACAGGGAAAGCAGGTTTCAAAAGCGATGGCTTTCACCAGCGTTCGGCGAGCGTTAATTTAACGCAGCCGGTTTCGGATAAATTGATGCTGAACGGCAATTTTCAAACCAGCTATAATACCGGCGACCTTCCTTATGCTGCATTCACGGATGACAAAAATTACACCTATGCAAACACGTTTATATTTGCGGGTATAGGTGCAAAACTGTTGTTGGATAAAGGTCAATTAAAGTTCAACCTCAGCCAAAACGACGTACAGAATAACTATAATGATCTATCCAGCGAGGCTAACGGCAATTTTGGCTCATCGCAAAAAAATACCGGACACATTACCAATGCTGAAGCTATTCTCAACTACGGCCTGAGCAAACACCTGGATTTGACCGGCGGCGCCGACTTTAAATACTATAACACAAACCAGTTAACCACCTTTGACACGATATCAAGAAGTGTTGCGCACAACAGCATTGCCAGCATTTACAGCTCGCTATTTTATAAAGCAGGCATTTTTCACATGGAGCTTGGAGGGCGATACAACCATGATGATAAGTACGGCAATAATTTTACTTACACCGTTAACCCCTCCGTTTTTGTTTTTGATCAGCTCAAACTTTTTGGAACCATCGCTTCCGCTTATAAGGCTCCAACGTTATATCAGTTGTTTTCGCCTTATGGCAACATCGGCTTAAAGCCAGAAACGACCACATCATACGAGGCAGGTTTTGAATGGGAGATCATCAAAAACATATTGTCTTTTAATACGGCTCTTTATAAGAACAATACGCATGATGTTATTTATTTCCTCAATTTGCCCGATGCGCCATTTGGTATCTATAAGAATGGCCGAACACAACGCGATAAGGGATTTGAAAGTGAACTGAAGCTAACGATAGATCAACTAACGGCCTCGGCGTATGCGGCTTATGTTACGGGGGTATTAACCGATGAAAATGGCGTTGCAAACGATAATCTTTTCCGCAGGCCGAAACACACGTATGGCATAAATGTGTATTATCGGTTTTTGAAGAATCTTTTGGCTGGTATAAATTACAAATACACGGGTGAGCGGATAGATGAAAAATTCGACCCGGTAACATTTGCTGGTTCGGTAGTCACTTTAAAACCATATAATCTAGTTTACGCGCATCTACAGCTTGATGCCAGTACCCACATCAGCCTGTTCGCCGACCTTAAAAACCTGCTTGATGAAAAATACACCGATTGGCTGGGTTATAATACGGCCCGGTTCAATTTTATGGCTGGCATAAAATACCGGTTTTGAACAGGGGCGGGCTCTAATTTGTTACTCGTGGCTCTTACCTCTTGGTTCTTGATTCTAAAACAACTAATTTTACTCAATAATTTAAAACTATGTCATTACAAAAGATCAATACCCGCACAATTGTCCTCATCCTGATGATAATAGCGGCTGTAGCCATGCGGTTCGTCAGCTATAAGTTTCCTTACGTACTGAGTAATTTTACCCCGGTGGGAGCGATCGCCTTATTCGGCGGGGCCTATTTTACCGACAAGTGGAAGGCATACCTGGTGGTATTGGTTACACTGTTCGCCAGCGACCTTGTGATCAATTACTTGTATACCTCTACATGGTCGTTTGGATACGATGGCACGATCTGGATCTACCTGGCCTTTGCTATCATGGTATTGATAGGCAGCTTCATTAAAAAAGCCGATGTGATAAATGTCGCCCTGGGCTCGTTCGCATCAGTTGGTGTACATTGGCTGATTACCGACATGCCGTGGGTTCACGATGCATCGATATATCCACATACATTAGCGGGTTACGGCCAGGCGTTAATAGCAGCTATACCGTTCGAAAAAAATATGGTTTTGGGTGATCTTATTTTTTGCACCCTGCTGTTCGGCGGATTTGAATTGGCAAAAAGCAGGTTCACTTCGTTACGCACGAACAAGGAACTGGCTGTTTAATAAAATGAATTAAAAAAGCGATCCGGAAATGCGGGTCGCTTTTTTTTGTGGGTTTATAAATGCATAGAGACGCAAAATTTTGCGTCTCCATTTAGAATGTCAACCAGAGATGCGATGCTTTGCGTCTCCACTAGAATATCAACCAGAGACGCAGAATACTGCGTCTCTACAGATCAATATATGAAAAAGATCGTCGTCCTCACCGGCGCCGGCATTAGCGCCGAAAGCGGCTTAAAAACCTTTAGGGATAGTGACGGCTTATGGGAGGGCTATAACATCGAGGAAGTGGCCACGCCCGAAGCCTGGCGCCGCAACCCGCAACTGGTGCAGGATTTTTACAACATGCGCCGCAAAGCCGTATTGGAAGCTCAGCCCAATGCCGCGCATTATGCCCTGGCACGCCTGGAAGAAAAGTATGATGTAACAGTCATCACCCAAAATATAGACGACCTGCACGAAAGGGGAGGTTCGACCAACGTGGTGCACCTGCATGGCATCATCACCCGTTCGCAATCAAGTAAAGATCCTAACCGCACTTATCCGATCGATGGCTGGAAGCTCAAAATGGATGAAGTTTGCGAATTGGGATCGCCCTTGCGCGCGCACGTCGTTTGGTTTGGCGAGCCCGTGCCTATGATCGAAAAAGCAGCGGAAATATGCGAAACGGCAGACTTATTTATCCTGGTCGGTACTTCATTGGCTGTATATCCCGCCGCTGGTTTGATCAACTATGTGCCGCGAAATGTAGTCAAGTATATCATCGACCCCAAGATCCCGCAGATATACCAGCATAACTCGATTATTAAGATCGAGGACAAAGCCACCATCGGCGTACCGGCGTTGGTTCATGATCTCCTTTCCCAATAAAACGATCCAACAATAGAACAATCAGCAATCAATAATTCAGTCATTCAATAATTATGAAACGGTCCATCTTCCACTGGAGTGGCGGCAAGGATAGCGCGCTGGCCCTGTATCATTGCCTGCGAAGCCCGGGTATCGACATCAAATATCTCGTCACCACCATTAACGACGCTGCCGACCGTATATCCATGCACGGTGTGCGCACGGAACTCCTGATAAAACAGGCCGAAAGTATCGGGATCCCGTTGTACCAAATCCGCTTGCCCGAAATGCCGGATATGGAAACATACGATACAATTATGCGCAAGCACCTCGGCTATTTCCGCGAAGAGGGGATAACCCATGCCATTTTTGGGGATATATTTTTAGAGGATCTGAAAAAGTACCGTGATGAGCGCCTGGCGGAAGCGGGCCTGACCGGCATCTACCCTTTATGGAAACGTGATACCCCGGAACTGATCGATGAATTTCTTGACCTTGGATTTGGCACGGTAATCGCTTGTACACAAAGTAACCTGGAAGACATAGCAGGGCAGGAGATCACGCCAGCGCTGATAAAGTCATTGCCAAAGGAGATTGATGTTTGCGGCGAGAATGGGGAGTTTCACACCTTCGCTTTCAAGGGCCCGATCTTTCGGGAAGAGATAAAATATAAAACAGGGGAGAAGGTTTACAAAGAATATAAAGCCCCTGTTACCGGCGACAATCCGCCCTCTGATGTCCAGTCAGGATTTTGGTTTTGCGATCTTTTACCACTATAATCACCTTTAAATCCGACAGAATATAATTTTGTTATTATTTATAACTATTTATAAATAAGACGTTTATAAATTTTATATCTTGCAAAACTTTTGGTTATTTCGTGTGTTCGGACTATAATCGGCTTATTTTGCCAAATTAAATTTTGTTTTTACGAATTTAGTGTTTTAAATAGCTATATATCAGCACTTTAGCAAAAAATCGGGTTTAATAATTATAGCGATGATAGCTATTCTTAAAATCCTTTCGCATTTCTGTAAATCGTGTGGCTACAGTTTTTAAAAACGCCTCATCCAGTAATTCAAAAACGCCGTTAACGCCATCAACCACATCGGCCTCGGCTATCTTATAGGTTTGCTCCAGGCTCCCTTGCTCAATCTTTACAATAAACTTATTGTTCATGTTCAGGATAGAAATTTTAAAATCGGGATGGGGCAGCTCGGCGATGATTCTCATGATCTTTTATTGATACATCAATGTTCCAACTAAATAAAAGATTAAATATGAGATTAGCCTTATTTACTTTTAAAAAAGCATCGGTACTTTTGCTGCATGGCAGAGGATCTATCCATAACAACATCAGCCGATAAAGCCGAACAATACCGATCGTTGATCCCCCAGATAACGGCTCTATTGCATGGTGAGCCGGATCTGATCGCGAACCTTGCGAACATCTGCGCGGCCCTAAAAGAGCAATTTAAATGGTTTTGGGTGGGATTTTATTTGGTAAAAGATAACGAGCTGGTGTTGGGCCCGTTCCAGGGGCCGGTGGCTTGTACACGCATAGCTTTAGGTAAAGGCGTTTGCGGTGAGGCATGGCAACAGCAAAAAACATTGATCGTACCCAACGTGGATGAGTTCCCCGGCCATATCGCCTGCAGTTCGCTCTCAAAATCAGAAATCGTATTGCCCGTATTTCATGATGGTAAGGTTGTTGCGGTACTGGATGCCGACAGCGAGGCCTTGGATCGGTTTGATGAAATTGATGCCCGCTATCTGAATGAGATCGTAAAGCTGGTAAACTTTAATGAGTAAAATATTCTTAATCCCCGGGCTTGGGGCCGATACCCGGGTATATAATAACATCGAGCTGGGCGACCACGAAGTTACCTGCGTCGACTGGATCGAGCCGCATAAAACCGATACTTTAGCCACGTACGCACAAAAGCTTAGTCGTCAATATCATATTACTGCCGGTTCCGTCGTTATAGGCAACTCGCTGGGAGGAATGATCGCCATTGAGATAGCTAAAACAATCCCGCTAAGCAAGGTTATTTTGATCTCAAGCATCAAAACAATCGATGAGGCGCCCCGGTATTTTAGCTTTTTCCGCACATTGCCGTTATATAAGCTTGTTTCCGGCAAAGCATTCACTTCGATGGGGTTTTTGATCAGGCCGTTGTTCGGTAAAATGAGCGATGCTGATAAATGGCTGTTTAACGATATGCTGAAAAATTCGTCGCCCACGTTTTTAAAATGGGCGATGGATGCCGTTCTTGCGTGGAAAAATGAAATTATCCCGCCAAACGTTTTTACTATTGCGGGTGATAACGACCTTATTTTTCCCTACGAGCGGATCAAAGATGCGGTCGTAATAAAAGGAGGCACGCATATTATGGTGTACGATAAGGCCAAAGAGATCAATAAAATTTTGAAAAAGATTTTGAAGAAATGAAGCTGCCCGCAACCTATTATCACCATACAGATGTCGTTGCGCTGAGCAGGGACCTGCTTGGTAAATATCTTTTTACCTGTATCGATGGGTTAACTACAGGCGGTATAATCGTTGAAACGGAGGCCTATAACGGTAGTATTGATAAGGCTTCCCACGCCTACGGCAACCGTTTGACGCCACGCACAAAAACCATGTTTATGCAGGGGGGCGTCGCTTATGTCTATTTGTGTTATGGCATTCACGAAATGTTCAACATTGTCACCTCGACCGAAGGGCACCCGCAAGCTATCCTGATCCGGGCGATCGTGCCGACCGATGGATTAGAGATTATGCTTCAGCGGCGCAATATGGCGGCTGCTAAGTCCAATATTACATCGGGACCCGGTTCCGTGGCAAAGGCGCTTGGTATATCGCGAAGCATTAACGCTTTTAGCCTGGATGGCGATACCATTTGGTTAGACGACCGCGGCCTGGTTTTTTCGGATGAGATGGTGGCCGCTGTACCGCGCGTAGGTGTTGATTACGCCGGCGATGACGCGCTGCTCCCTTACCGGTTCTATGTTAAGGGGAATTCCTATGTCAGCAAACCCAATAAATCGTAATTTTACCGTAGAGACGCAATACTTTGCGTCTGTTATATTGCGTTCAGATAAATCTACACCCACCATGATCTACCAAAACACCCTGCGCTTCGCTGAACAACTTGACGAACAAGACCCGTTAAAAGATTTTCGATCCAAATTCCTGATCCCAAAACACGATGGGCGGGAAGCCATTTATTTTTGCGGCAATTCGCTCGGGCTGCAGCCGGTAGGCGCACAGCAGTACATCAACGATCAATTGACCAACTGGAAAGACCTCGCCATCGAGGGTTTTTTTAAGGGAAACGATCCCTGGCTGGGTTATCATAAAAAGTTGACGCACACGCTTTCAGGGATTTTAGGAACAAAAGAAGAAGAGATTACGGTAATGAATTCACTTACAGTAAACCTTCATTTGTTACTGGTAAGTTTTTATAAACCAACGCCTAAACGGTTCAAAATATTAATGGAAAGCGGCGCTTTTCCATCGGATCAATACGCCCTTGCGAGCCAGGCACGGTTTCATGGATATGACCCCGGCGAGACGATTATTGAGTTATTCCCGAGACCAGGGGAATTCACTTTGCGGATCGAAGATATTCTTAAAACGATCGAAAACCACGCCGACGAGCTTGCCCTGGTACTATTCGGCGGAATAAATTATTTTACCGGCCAGTTTTTTGATCTTGAAGCCATCACCAAAGCCGCGCATAAGGCTGGCGCTTACGCGGGATTCGACCTGGCACACGCAGCCGGCAATGTGCCGCTAAAGCTGCATGAATGGAATGTGGATTTTGCTACCTGGTGCTCATATAAGTATATGAACTCGGGTCCCGGCGGAGTCAGCGGGATATTTGTGCACGAACAACATTTTGACAATAAGCAATTGAACCGTTTTGAAGGGTGGTGGGGATACAGGCAGGATAAGCGCTTTTTGATGGCGCCGGGCTTTCAGCCCGACGAAGGCGCCGCCGGCTGGCAGGTAAGTACCAGCCCGGTCATGTTATTAACCCTGCATAAAGCCGCCCTTGATATTTTTGAACAGGCCGGCGGCCTGGCGCCGCTGCGGGCTAAAAGCGAATTATTAACCGGCTACCTGGAATTTTTGATCGATGAGATCAATCAACAAAAAGGTGAAGCTGCATTTACGATCATTACACCGCGTAACAAGGAGGAACGCGGTTGCCAGCTTTCCATCGTTTGCAAAAATAATGCGCGGCAAACTTTCGATTACCTAACCGAAAACGGCGTCATCGGCGACTGGCGCGAACCAGACGTGATTCGTTTAAGCCCTGTGCCGCTTTATAACACGTTTAAGGAAGTTTTTCAGGTCGGCCGGATATTGGCGGCTGCTGTTGCGAATAATTGATTGTGGCCAATTAAACGTGGAAGTCGGAGTGCCGATTGCGGAATGTTGAATTCGATGTTCTTGAAATAACATTACAACTTTCAAACATTTCAACCTTACAACAGTGTAAAACATGCTTAAAATAGCACTTCATCCCGCATACGTACATCCTTTGCCGGAAGGTCATCGGTTTCCGATGCTTAAATACGAGTTGATCCCGGAACAATTAATACATGAAGGATTGATCAGGCCCGAAAATTTGTTTTCGCCGGGGATTTTATCGGAAGATATCGTCCTTTTAACGCACGATAAAGAATACTGGGCGCAGTTGCGGGATTTGACGCTGCCTGCAAAAGAACAACGGCGTATCGGTTTTCCGCTATCGGCACAACTTGTTGAACGCGAATTACGGATCGCTCAGGGCACCGTCGACGGTTGCCATTTTGCTTTTGAATATGGTATAGCGTTTAATGTGGCCGGTGGTACGCATCATGCCGGCACCAATTGGGGCGAGGGTTTTTGTCTGCTGAACGACCAGGCCATCGCGGCTAACTACCTGCTGAAAAATCAATTAGCGGGGTCTATATTGATCATTGATTTAGATGTTCACCAGGGGAATGGCACCGCCGAGATATTCAAAGATGAACCACGTGTATTTACTTTCTCGATGCACGGCGCCAACAATTTCCCTTTTCGCAAGGAAGCGTCGGATCTGGATATACCCTTACCGGATGGTATAGAAGATGAGGCCTACCTGGACTTGTTAAAGGCCACCCTGCCTGGATTAATAGACCGGCAAAAGCTTGATTTTATATTTTACCTGGCTGGGGTGGATGTTCTGAGTTCGGATAAGTTGGGCAAGCTTGCTTTAAGCAAAGCTGCCTGTAAAGTGCGCGACTGGTTTGTATTTGAGCTGGCTATCAAAAATAATATACCGGTGCAGGTAAGCATGGGAGGGGGGTACTCGCCGGATATCAGGGATATTGTCGAGGCGCACTGCAATACGTATCGGGTTGCAGGCGAATTATACTTTTAATCCCTTGCAATAATCGGTACCGTAATGTCCTGGTGTTTTTTGCTCATAAACTGGAACCGGATAAACAATAGGATGGAAGATACCGCTAAGCCCAGCACCAGTCCGTACCAAACGCCTGTAACCCCAAAATGCAAGTGCAATCCAAGCAGGTAACCTACCGGCAACCCTACGACCCAGTAAGCGATAAATGTAATAAACGTTGGGATATTGACATCGCCCATACCGCGCAGGATTCCCAGGCCAACCACCTGTGTTCCGTCAAACAATTGAAACAATGCGGCCAATATAAGCAGCTGTGCTGCAATATTTATTACGAGTTTATCTGTAGTATATATCCAGGGTAATAGATGATTAAAAAGTGTAAAAACCAGGGCAGTTGCGCACATAAAAACCAGCACGATATGGTAATTGGATATCGCCGAAGTGCGGAGGTTTTTATGATCCTTCGCGCCGAAATAATTACCTGATTTTATGGCCGCCGCAGCTGATAACCCGCTGGCCATCATATACGTCATCGAAGCCAGGTTGATCGCTACCTGGTGAGCCGCCTGCTCGTGGTAACCGATGGTGCCAATCAGAATAGCTGCAGCGCTGAATGCGCTGATCTCAAACGTGTATTGTAAAGCTACCGGCGCACCGATCTTTAACAGTTGCAAACAACGCAGCCGGTCGATATTTTTTACCACGAAAGCAGTCAGGTATTTTTTAAAATTAACCGACCTGAATACGTACAGGCTCATAACCCCGGCCATTAAACAACGGTCGGCCAGGGTGGCAAACCCCACGCCCTTTACACCCATGGAAAAGCCCTTTACCAGGATAACACCCATGCAAACATTAAATACATTGCCCCAGATGGAAATGTACATGGCCTGTTTGGTAAAACCCAATCCTTCGGCAAACTGTTTAAATGTGTTGAAGACGAGCATCGGGATGATCGAAATGCCCAGCAGCAATAAAAATGGTTTTGCCTGGCGGGCCACCTCAGGTGTTTGTTTGAGATGATCCAACAAAAACGTTGAACATAAAAAAGTTAATACAAAAAGCACTATCCCTGTCACGACATTGATAAACAAACTATTCGACAATAATTTGCCGCATTCCGGGTAGTTTTTGCGGCCGTTATGCTGGGCGATCAGCGGCGTTATCCCATACGAAACCCCGATACCGATCATCATCAGAACAATAAAAATGCTGTTGGCTAATGAAACGGCGGCAAGCGAAATAGTCCCTGCAAAATGACCGATCACGATCGTGTCGGAAGTGCCCACCAGCGTATGGCCCAGCTGCGATATCACAACCGGGATAGCCAGGTTAAGATTATCGCGATAGTGGGATCTGTATTTGTGAAAAATCATTTCGAGATGTGAGATTTGAGATTTGTGATGTGAGATAAAAATACCTT
>Ga0134126_10006426_pt1 | contig 14717 bp, 5 predicted proteins | sample KB31752_FD_96881 | JGI IMG/M metagenome (GOLD analysis project Ga0134126, IMG submission 96881) | Terrestrial soil microbial communities with excess Nitrogen fertilizer from Kellogg Biological Station, Michigan, USA - KB3-175-2 | ecosystem: Environmental > Terrestrial > Soil > Unclassified ... | reverse complement strand
TGACAACTTATTACCTTACCTGGAAACAAATGTTGAAAACGGAACTTTACAAATTCACTACAAGGATGGAGTATCTGTAACCAATGACCACGCAAAAATTTATGTAACGGCTCCCACATTGTCGGGGGTGGCTACTTCCGGCACTTCTAACATAACAGTATCTGGACTTTTGCAGAATCCTGGTAAAATTTCATTCAAGACAAGCGGAGTTGGAAATATTGAGGGTGAAGTAGATGCACCTGCTATCTCGGTTAGCGTATCCGGCGCAGGAACTGTAAAGCTTCGTGGCCGTACGAAAGATTTTGATTGCGAACTCTCAGGTGTTGGCCATGCAGACTGTGGAAACCTGGAAAGTGAAAATACTACAGTGAGCGTTTCGGGTGTTGGTGACGCACATGTATTTGCCAGTGTTCACCTGAATGCAAGGGTTAGCGGCACGGGAAGCGTGCACTATCGTGGTAACCCGCAAAACCCGGAAATTCATACATCCGGGGTGGGGAGTATAACGCCTGAAAATTGAGAGGCTGATATTTCCAGCCGGCGCGGGTGTTACCTATCTTCCGCAGGCTTACATCAACCACTGTGAGAGGCTCTGCATCCTTATTCTAACATCAGGCCGCATTCGTTAATGAATCATTCACTCCTCAAACTCTTCGCAGGATTTGCTATTGCCGCTTTTATTGACTGAAAGCTCACTGTAATCAATGCAATGGCAACAATTGTTATGAATGGTATAACAAAATAAGTCCAATGAACGATGATGCGGAAAGCATAACCTTGTAACCAGTTTGATGTAGCAAACCATGCAACCGGTACTGCAATCACAAATGCAATCATGAGGAGAAGTGCAAACTCACGGTAAAGCAATTTCAAAATATTGAAAACTGAAGCGCCCAACACTTTTCGGACGCCGATTTCTTTTGTTCGCTGAAGCGTTGTAAATGAAGCAAGCCCAAATAATCCCATGCATGCAACCAATATGGCAAGGCCTGTAAATAATCCAAACACCTGCCCGAAACGCTGATCTGCTTTATATTGATCATTAAAATGTTCATCAAGAAAAAAGTAATCGAACGTATTGCCAGGGAAAAATTTATTCCATTCGCCTTTGACCACGTTGATAGTTTTACCTGCGTCTGCTCCATTTGTTTTTACGGATAAATATCCGGTTACAGCAGGAATTAAACGAAGAATTAGTGGTTCATAAGCATCCTGTAAAGATTGCTGGTGAAAATTTTCCGTTACTCCCACAATCAGGTATTTTCCTCCCCAGAAATCAATTCTTTTATTCAACGCTTCTTCAGGATTATTGAATCCTAACTGCTCAACTGCTTTCCTGTTGAATATTACAGCGCTATCATCCGAACCAAAACTCCTTGAAAATATACGTCCGGCAATTATCTTCAAGCCATAAGTTTTCATATAATCATAATCAACTCCAATAGCACGATATTGCTTCTGCGTATTTTCATCAGCTCCTACAAGTTTGATTCCGCCTGCATTCCAGCCAACCGGTTCGCCGGGAATACTTGTAGAAACGGTTACATTTTTTATAGAAGGATATTGACTTAACTCTCTTTTAAAGGCGGTCATTTTTTGCAGGTAAGTAGAATCAATTCCAACGCTGGGGGGCGATACCACTAATGTCTGCTCTATATTAATGCCCAAAGATTGTTGGCGCATGTATTGTATTTGCTTGTAAACAGTAACTGTTCCAATTAATAAAAACAACGATACAGCAAACTGAAAGATGACCAATGATTTTCGCAGTACAGAATTTTGTTTCGTGCTGCCCATATTTCCTTTCAGCACTTCAATAGGATTAAAGCCTGAAAGCACAAATGCGGGATACAAACCTGACAGGAAAACACCCGTAATAAATAACGCAGCAAGAGACAACCAGAATTGATATTTAGTAAATAAGGTAAAAGAAAGGCTCTGCCCTGATAGCGAATTAAATCCGGGTATAGCAATCATTACAATTAATATGGCAAGGACTAACGCAATCCCGTTCATCACTGCAGATTCTGAAAGAAACTGGTAGACGAGTTGGCTTCGCCGGGAGCCAATTGCCTTTCTTACGCCTACTTCCCGTGCTCTCGTTATTGCGCGTGAAGTAGCGAGGTTAATATAGTTTACCCATGCAATGATCACTATGAAGAATGCAATGCCTAACAGCAGATAAACTGTTTTGCCATCGCCGGTTTCGCCAGGCTCCATTATATAATGTGAGTACAGGTGAATGTCATTTAATGGCTGAAGTTTATAAACGACCGCCGAATTATATTTTTTCATGTCGGCGCCTACAAACTTTTCGGCGATAGCTGCAAATTTTTTCTCAACTGATTCCGGATTTGCATCTTTGCGCAGCAATAAATAAGTGAGGCATCCATCCCATTCCCAGGCATTTTCAGGGCCGTTGCCAGACGAATCGGTATTCATTTTTACAAAGGTGGAGTAGGAGAGAAGCATGTTTGGTTTTAACTGTGTATTACCAGGAGCGTCTTTAAAAACGGCAGTAATTAAATAATTATTTTTCCTGTTCAATTCCAGGCTTTTCCCAATAACATGCGTAGTGCCGAATATTTTGCGCGCAGTTGTTTCAGAAAGAGCGACTGTATTCGGTTCTTTTAATGCCGTGTTTTTATCTCCCGAAAGTAAAGGGTAAGTAAATATTTTGAAGAATGATCCACTGGCAAAAAATACTTCTTTAATTTTCAAAGGCTGATTTTGTACCTCAGTTGTAATGTTCCCCGGACGAACAATCTTTACATAATCTTCTATCTCCGGGATTGCATCTTTAAAAGCATTGCCCACCCCAAAAGCCCCCGCAGCCCATTGTGTGCTCAACTTTCCATTGTCATAACGGTCTTGTTGTACACGATAAATCCTATCCTTATTAACCTGGAAATCCTCGTAACTCAATTCATAGTTTACATATTGCAGAATGAGCAGGCATCCGGCTATCCCAATAGCCAATCCAAAAATATTAATGCCTGAATACACTTTATGGTGCATCAGGTTTCGCCAGGCGATCTTGACATAATTTTTTATCATAAATTTATTTTTGTCTGTCCGTGAATTTATTTTTGGTAGTTTATTTTTATTTCTGGTTAAAAGTAAACAAGCTGGCCTGCCGGCAGGCAGACAAATATTTCATATTCCTATTCACTCCTCAAACTTTCCACCGGATTCGCCACCGCCGCTTTTATCGCCTGGAAGCTTACTGTTGCTAAAGCGATAAAAACAACAATTAATGCAGCAAATGCAAACAGCCACCAACTGATTGTAATTCGATACGGATAATTTTGTAACCGTTTATTTGCAGCTATATACACTAATGGCGATGCAATTATCAAGGCTAATACAACCAGCTTAATAAAATCGGTTGAAAGTGTTGTAACGATTTGTTGCACCGATGCACCCAACACTTTGCGTATGCCGATTTCTTTCGTTCTTTTTTCAGCAGATAAAACAGATAAACCAAACAAACCGATGCATGAAATAAATATGGTTAATATGGCGCCGAATAAAATAATCTGTTTCCATTTTTCAACATCAGCATACTGCACCCTGTTTTCATCATTTTTAAACACATAAGAATAAGGGCTCATCGGGTAAAACTGTTGATATGTTTTTTGTATCCATTGTAAACTTGCTGCAGCAGTGTTGGGTTTTATCCTGATATAATAAGTTCCGTACGAACCATTCATGGAAAATATTTGTGGGCTTATTTTTTTGGTTAACGATTCAAAATGATAATCTTTTACCACACCAATTACATGATACGTTTTATTACTGCTTCCCAAAATTTTGAAGGTTTCACCAATCGGGGTTTTCCAGTTGGCTCTTTTTACAAAGCTTTCATTTACGATAACAGATTGTGTAGAATCAGCGGGAAATGCCGGTGAAAAATTTCTTCCGGCTATTAATGAGATTTTTAATAAAGGCAAATAATTTTCATCAACAGTTTCATCAGCAAAATTTACGGTAGGGCCAACGGTATTTTTTGTGGCTGTGCCCCATTCTCCGGCATTCTTTACACTAACCCCAACAATGTTTGGGTTCTTACTCAGTTCATTTTTAAAAACAGCAACATCAGCGTGTGTTAGCCCGTTTTTATTTACGATAACAAGATTGTTGTCATCATATCCCAGTTTTGTTTTGGTTAAAAAATTAAACTGGGAATAAATAATAAATGTAGCAATAATTAAAAATGACGCCAGGGTGAATTGCAATACCACTAACGATTTTTGCAGGTAATTTTTTCCTGTAATTTGAAACCGGCTGTACAAGGTTTGCACAGGATTATAGCCCGATAAAACCAATGCAGGATAAAAGCCTGCAAGCAAGCCTGTGATAATATACAAAGTAATATAACCTGCAATTAATTTTGCATCGAACAAATAAGAAATTGATAAATCTTTATTGCCAATATCATTAAACAAAGGCAACAACAACTGTACTAACACTATTGCAAATACAAAAGCAACAGTACACAGGAAAAACGATTCGCCGAGAAACTGAAATATTAATTGGTTTCTATCACTGCCCACCACTTTGCGAATACCAACTTCTTTGGCTCTTCTAACGGAACGTGCAATAGTAAGATTTACAAAATTGATACACGCGATTAATAACACAAACAATGCGATGCCGGAAAGGATATATGAATACATCGGGTTGCTTGCATTGCTCAGGCCGTTTTCTGCCGACAAATCAGGACTCAAATGAATATCGAGGTAAGGTTGTAAAAAATAAGTACCCATTTTTGCCCCATCGCCGCCACCATCCATTTTAACCATTTCTTCAAAGGTCGACTTTGCATTTGCCACGTAAAAATTTTGCATTTGTTTTTCTACTGTTTGCTGGTTCGTATTTCCATTCAGTACCACAAATGTGTTCAGGAAAGAGTTGAACCAGTTATGAGTGTCCGCTGCATCTGCATTGGATACTATTAAAGGCAGGAGCACATCAAATTGTATGGAAGAATTTTGAGGACAACGTTTTGCAACAGCCGTTACTTTATAAGGAATAAATGTGGTATCTTCTTTTACCATCATTACTTTGCCGACAGCATCAGTTGTAGCAAAATATTTTTTTGCAGCATCTTCACTTAATACAATAGAATAAGGTTCTTCCAGGCAGGTTTTAGCATTTCCGTTTAGCAAAGAAAAAGTAAAAAAAGAAAAGAAATTAGAATCAACAAGTAATAAACTTTGCGATTGAACGCCTGTTCCGGTTTTTATATCTTTATAGTGGTTTTCAACACGCACAAAAGACTTTATGCCTGGAACATTTTGCGTGAAACGGGGCCCTTGCAAAACACCTGTACTAATGATTGCATTTCTATTCCGTTGCGATACGATACGATAAATGTTGTTTACATTTTTATTAAACAGGTCAAAACTCACTTCATCTTTTACATACAGCATAATAAGCATGGCGCAAGCTAAACCGATACTTAAGCCTGCAATGTTGATGAAGGAATAGATCTTGTTTCGCGCAAGATTTCTGAACGCAGTTTTAAAATAATTTTTAAACATAGTCTGCGATTTATGATTTCTGATTTTGTGATGTATGATTTAATAGCTTTTCATTTTCAATTATTTATTCACTTCTCAAACTGTCTACAGGATTCGCCACCGCCGCTTTTATCGCCTGGAAACTAACAGTGATAAAAGCAATTGCAGCCGATAATAGTCCCGCTATGACAAACACCCATAATGAAATATTTATGCGATAAGAGTAAGACGCCAGCCACTTATTCATTACAAACCATGCTACAGGAGACGCAATAAAAAAAGAAATAAGAACCAGTTTTAAAAAATCTTTTGACAACAATGCAACAATGCCTTGCACACTTGCACCAAGCACTTTGCGCACACCAATTTCCTTGGTACGTGTTTCAGCTACATAAGTAGCCAGGCCGAATAAACCTAAACATGAAATAAGAATAGTAAGCCCGGCAAATAAACCGGCGAGGGTGGCTGTTTGTTTCTCATCCTGAAATTTTAAATCGTATTCGTGATCATAAAAGCGAACATTAAAAGGGTATTGCGGATTATATTGTTTGAAAACGGCCTGTGCTTTTTCAAGGTTTGCAGCTATTGAGGGTTTTGGATTTAACCTGAAGTTGATAACATCGGCGCCAAAGATTGGACCCACTATGATCATTTGCCGAACCGGTTCGTAGGGTGTTCCTAACATAAAATCTTTTATAACGCCTACTATATGTACCTGTTGATTACCCGCTCGTATCACCTGCCCGATTGGATTTTTTAGGCGCATTACTTTTACCGCCGCTTCATTCAGTAAACATGCATTCGAATCTGTTTTGTATGCATTAATATCAATTCCTCTTCCCTCTATTATTTTTATTTTCATGGTTTTTGCAAAATCATCATCGGCGCTAAACATATTAAAATCAGTTTTCTTGTCATCTTCAGTGCTGCCCTGCCATGAAAATCCCCAGCTATCGCCCCAGCTTTCCGTCATAGGGGCACTGGTTTGTGCCACAGCGGTAGCCGCACCGCTTTCCAACAATCCGCGTTTTATCAGTTCATAATTTTTATGAGCATCCCCGAATTCAATTTGAAAAGCAAGATTGTCTCTTGAGTAACCCGCATCCCGGTCTTGTGCATATTTTATTTGCTCTTCTATTATTATAGTACAGATGATTAAAATGATTGCAAACGCGAACTGTGATACCACAAGAACTTTGCGCGGCGTAACAACTTTATTGGATAATTTGAATGTGCCTTTTAAAACTTTTATCGGTTTAAATGACGCGAGATAAAATGCGGGATAAGAACCCGCAAGCAAGCCTGTAAACAAAATAAAAAGCACGCCGAACAGCCAGTAATATGGATTATGAAAATCTATGAATAGTTTAACGCCTACGAGACCATCGTAAGCGGGCAAAACAAGCAGCACAATTATTACGGACAATATGCCTGCAAGGGCAGCAAAGCTTATGCTTTCTGCTATGAACTGTAGTATCAAAGATCCTTTTTTTGCACCAACTACTTTACGTATGCCAACTTCCTTGCTCCGTTTTTCACTACGTGCCGTACTGAGGTTCATGAAATTGATACACGCTATTATTAGTATTAAGGCCGCAATGATTGAAAACATTTTTACCCGTTCGATTCTTCCGCCTACATATTTACCGTTTTCCTGTTTATCATACAGCCAGGTGTCTTTAAGAGGCTGTACGAATACTTCAGAGGTTACCGGAGAGGCGCTATTTTTGGTATGGTCAATCGTTATATTTTTAATCTTCGCGTTGAACGCAGCTACTGAAGCACCCTGCTTTAATAAAATATAAGTAAGTACGTTATTGTTGCCCCAGTTTTGATCGTCTATTCCTTTTTTGGTTGAATAAGCCCAGGGCAATACGTATTCAAAATTAAATCGTGTATTAGGTGGCAAATCTTTTAATACACCGGTTACCAAAAAATTGTCAGCACTATCAATGCGAACTATCTTACCCATTGCATCTTCATTGCCAAACAATTTGATAGCCAGTTGTTGCGTGAGCACAATCCCATTGGGATTATTTAATGCAGTAGCAGGATTGCCCCCGAGTAAGGGCAAACTGAACATCTTTAGAAAATCCGAATCTGCAAATTCTCCATGCAGGCTGAAATGTTTATCACCTGCTGTCAACAAAAAATTCGCGGCATATTCATTCAGCCGGACTACATCTTCAACTTCCGGATAATCTTTTTTTATGGCAAGCCCAAGTGGTTTTGAAGTATTATTCCACGCGGTCATTTCGCCATTTATTTTGTCGCGGTTATTGGCGAGATAAATACGATCTGTTTTTTTATAAAACCTGTCGTGGCTCATTTCATTCTGAATCCATAATAAAATAAGAATGGCGCTTGACATCCCTATCGTTAGCCCAAGAATATTGATAGTTGAATAGAATTTATTTCTTATCAATCCTCGCCATGTTGTTTTGAAATAATTTTTTAACATAAAAGAAAATTTATGAGAGGAGATGTATGATTTTCAATTTTCAATTATTTACTCTGTTCTTAAACTATCGATCGGATTCGCTCTTGCTGCTTTTATCGTTTGGATGCTTAAAGTAAGAAGGGCAATCAATAACATAGAAAGTCCGCTGATTACAAAAATCCACCAGCTTATATTGGTTCTGTAGGCAAAATCCTGCAGCCATTTATAAGAAGCCCACCAGGCAATTGGCGCAGCAATAACAAAAGCAATGAGCACCAGCCGCATAAAATCAGTTGACAGAGAAGAAACGATTTGCATAACGGATGCGCCCAACACTTTTCTTACACCAATTTCTTTTTTACGACTGTTAGTTGTAAAAATTACCAATCCCAATAAACCCAAACAACTGATAAGAATAGCAAGCCCTGTTGACCATTTTAAAAGACTTGCGGTTCTTTGTTCACTTTGGTAAAGATTGGCAATTTTTTCATCCACAAACTGATAACTGAAATCTTCATCAGGATAAATACTCTTAAATGCTTTTTGAATTCTGCTGATGCCGTCTTTCCATTCGAAACCGCTGCTAGTATTTGGTTTCAGACGAATGTGAAAAGTGGAACCATTGCTTCCCGCAAATACCAAAGGATCTATCAGGCCACGGGTGGAAGTTTCATGAAAATCCTGCATCACTCCAACGATCGGCATATTTTTCCCGTTAAAGTTCAATTGTTTTCCAAGAGCATCTTCCGGTTTCCGAAATCCCAATAATTTGGCGTAGGTATCATTGATAATAAATTCTTTCATGGTATCGCTCGGTTCCACATCCCTTCCTGCCAGTAATTTTAGACGGTAAACTTTCAGGTAATTGGGATCGCCCCAACGGATCTGTATATTGGCTTTTAAATCTTTTTTTTCTGCATAGGAAACATTTGTGAAAGCCACACCTCTCTCTGCCGGAGAGAGGAAACCTCTACTAGCTATGTCAACTTCGGGAATGGCATTAATATCATTAAGCAATTTTTGATTATTTGTTGCGACAGTATCACGCGGCGTATCAAAAGTAAGGATGCCGTCTTTGGCAAAACCAAGATCTGAATTAATAGAATAGTTTATTTGCTTGCTTACCATTAAGGTAGCGATCACAAAAAATTGTGCGATCACGAACTGCGAAACCGTAAGTGTTTTTCGAACCCATGCATTGCGTGTTTGCGAAGAATGTGAAACCGATTGATTTTTTAAAACCAATACCGGCTTGAATCCTGAAAGGATCATAGCAGGATATACCCCTGAAAGAAAACTGACACACAACGTGAGCAATAACAAAAAGATAATCATTACAGGCTGGTGTAATAAATCGAAATGCAGCCCCTCCGGAATAAACCCCGCAAACATTTTTAATAAAACCGGGGCTATCATCACTGAAAGAATCGTGGCGACAATAGTGATAAAAAGTGTTTCCGTTAAAAATTGAAATACAAGATTTTTCCTGGAGCTTCCCATCGTTTTTCTGATGCCAATTTCCTTTGCCCGCTGCGAGGCCTGCGCGGTAGTGAGATTGATAAAATTGATACAACCTAATAAGAGTAAAAATGCAGCTATTGCCAGAAGCCCGTACAGCGTTGACTTATCAGCAATCCTCCCGCCAACGGCAGGATATTTACTATTAAAATGAATATCATTTAAAGGCTGCAGATGAAACGCTATTGTGTTAGCCGCATCTTTGTTGGCATCTTTATCATATTTATTCAAAAGATTTTTTAATTGGGTTTCTGTTCTATCGGGGGAAGTGTTTTTTGAAAGTTTGAGATACAACTGTGAATAGGCCATCCAGTCATTCCAAATGTTCATCATGAAATCATTTTGAAGACTTGTCTTTGCAATGGTTGCGTAGGAAATAAATTCGGCTGCATTGAAAACAGTTTGTTCGTGCAAATCCGTTACCACGCCAGCCACAGTTGTAGTAAGGTTGCCATTGTAATTAATTTGCCTGCCAATTATATTCTGTGGAGATAAATCGGGAAAGTATAGCCGGGCACGGCTTTCGGTAAGCACTACAGAAAAAGGATTTTCCAAAGCTGTTTTTTGAGATCCGGCAATCCATTTATAATTAAGCAGTTGAAAATATTGCGGATTGGTAAAAATAATGTTGCGTTGGTTTTTAAATACCAATGGAGCCGCTTCACTTTTCTTTGCGATGCTCACTTTTGCGGTGGCATCTCCCTGGAATTGCATGAGAGGAACCGTAAGTTCTACACCGGTTACTTCATTTTGCACCGCATTGCTCAAAGGAGCCTGGACGCCCGTGCTGTGGCCTTCGGTGCCGTTAAATTTTGCGTCAATTACGACACGATAGATCTGGTTTTGATCTTTTTCAAACTTATCAAAACTGAATTCGTAGTGAACGATCAAAAATATGACCAATGCTGCGCTGATGCCGATGGATAGGCCAAGAACATTGATGACGGAGAAAATTTTATTTCTCTGAAAATTTCGAAAAGCAGTTTTAAAATAATTTTTTATCATGAGAATTTTATTTTATTCTTTTTATAATTTTTCGTTTAGATATACCTTCGAATGAATCTTATTCTTTTTCTGTGCAGTGAACAAACAAAAAAGTGATATTCTCATTATTAATTTTCAATTATCCACCGTCCGCTAATCCCTGACAGGTTTCCCGCACTTTTAAAGTACCTGACACCTATATCACTCGCTTCTCAGATTATCGACAGGATTTGCAATTGCTACTCTAAGACATTGCAACGTGATAAAAATCAATGCTGTTGCAAAAACAAAGCATTCTGCAAAAAGACAAGGCATTACATTCTGATCTATCCTGTAGGCGTAGCTTTGCAGCCACTGATTGACTGCCGTATATGCCAATGGCCACGCGATAATATTAGCGATAAGAATAAGCCATGCGTAATCTTTTATAAACAGAAAAATGATATTTTTTACATCGGCTCCCAGTACTTTTCGGATAGAAATTTCTTTACTTCGCTTCGCTAATGTAAATGCCACTACGCCGAATATGCCCATCAAAACAATTACCAGATTTAGTATCGCTGCGATATCAGTTGCTGATTTTAATTGTAATTCTGATTTATAGAGCGATTGAAATTCCTGGTCCATAAAAGTATAATCAAAGGGCGCATTAGGTGATAATGATTTCCATTTTTCTTTTACTTCTTTGATAGCATTTGCCATATTGGAAGTGTTTAGTTTTAGTGTGAGAAACCGGTATGCCTGTGCATCTTCAAAATTGGTAAATGCTACAGGTTCTATTTTTTCCTGGAGGCTCGAATAATTAAAATCTTTTACAACACCGGATACGGTGAGTATTGTATTTGCTGATACCCATTTAATTTGTTTTCCAATTGCGGATTTGCTCGTGTATCCAAGCGCTTTGGCGGCAGATTCATTTAAAACAAGTTGCCCCGGAATAGTAGCGCCATCGCGGTTAAAAAAACTTCCTGCTTCCATGTGCAATCCAAAAGTAGCTGCGTAATCTTTGTCTGCTATGGTTCCGGCTATAAAAATTGGTTGGTTGATATTGCTGCCAACAGGTAATAAATCAATTGCATTTGGCGGCTTGCGATTAGGGACCTCAAAAGATATGGATGCATCTTTTACAAAAGAAAACTGCTCCAAACCTGATTTAATATTTTCCATTTTCTTTACGCCTGAAGAATCCCATTGTTTTGGAAAAGCAGATATAACCATCAACTGATTTTTATTGTATCCAAGGTCTTTATTAAAGACATAAGAGATTTGTTTTGAAACAAATAAGGCGCTGATGAAAACAATGATGGTAAGTGTAAATTGAATCACAAGCAGCGTTTTCCTGAGCGCCAATCCGCCTTTTGCAGAATCAATTTTTCCTTTCACGGCAAGTAATACATTGGAGGCGCTGAGAATAAATGCGGGATAGATTCCCGAGAGAAATCCAATGCCAGACACGAGAGAAAATAATAATAAAAATTTATCAATGCTAAATTTCCAGAAAGGCTCAAAAGTAGTATTGAGAATATTTTCGAATATTGGGCGCAGCAATTCGTAGAGTATCAAAGAAATGATAGCTGCGAAAAAAGTAAGCATTAATGCTTCGGTAATAAACTGCGTAATGAGTTGTTTCCTGGCGCTGCCAAACACTTTGCGCAAACCGATTTCTTTTAAGCGGTATGAAGAAATGCCAATATTGATATTTACAAAATTGATTATTGCCATCAATAAAATAAATGCCGCCACAATAGAAAGTGTGGTAATCATTTTCTGAACAGAGCTGCTTCCTGAATAATAACTTTTAACAGGAGCAAGTTGTACTTCAAGGTTTTTCTGAATGGTTTCGGGAGTATATTTTGCAAGGATTTGTTTGAGTGGAGTTTTTAAATCTTTTGGTGTAATCCCTTTTTTTAATGCCACCATACCCACTTCAAATAGCTGGCTCCAGTTATCAGCGCCATCGCCGGTTTGATAATAGCGGTTGCCTTCTGAAGGCACAAAAACTCCGTAATTATCACCGACAAGATTAAAAACAGAATTGTAAGGAATATCTTTCAGCACTGCTGATACCGTATAATCCTGGCTTTCATTATTCACGGTAGTTTGTATAGAAATCCTTTGCCCGATCACATTTTTTTTTCCGTAAAGTTTTTGAGCCAACGTTTCTGTGATCACAGCAGAATTGTTATTATCAAAAGCCCGGTTTTTATTACCGTATAAAAGCGGAAGCCCGTACATATTCACAAAAGTGGTGTCTCCAATTGCTATATTTTCTTTGAAATGGTTGTCGCCTGCGGATACTACATTGGTAACAGGATTGAACCTGTAATAGCCTGCAACAAGATTTGGATATTCTGTTTTTAATGTCTTGGCAAGCGGCCCGAGAGTAGTAACATCAAGTCCCATATCTTTCGTCTTCCATTTACTCTTAATAATGTATTGACTGTTGACATTTTTAAGGTTTGTATTTACAGATTCTTCATTAAGAATATAGATCCCAATAAGCATTGAAAACGTAATCCCGATAGACAGACAAAAAATATTGATTAAGGAAAATAATTTATGCCTTGTAAGGTGGCGGACTGCGATTTTAAAATAATTTTTTATCATAGAAGTTTATTTTTTATTTATAGGGCTTCATCCTATGTTGTGGATTGCCTCCAGACCGACCGAGTCATTTCATCCGGGCACCCGGGCTTTCAGGGCGTCTTAAAATATTATCAGTAAACAAACAAATAATCTCAATTTTCATTTTCATATTTTCACATTTTCCAGTTTTCACATTTGCTTTATTCACTTCGCAAACTATCCACCGGGTTTGCTACTGCTGCTTTATATGTTTGTGAGATGATTGTAAACAAGCCAATCCCCAGTAAAAAAAGAAAACACATCAGCACATTTACAAAGTCAAACTGAACGCGGTAGCTGAAATTTTGCAGGAACATTATTGCCAAAAACCATCCAATCGGCATGGCAATCAAACCTGCTATGAAGAGCAGCTTTACAAATCCTTTCGACAGCATTTTGACCAATTGTCGTGACGATGCACCAATGACTTTGCGGACACTGATTTCTTTGTGCCTGGCCTCCACGGTGTAAGTTACCAAACCGAGCAACCCAAGCGTAGCGATGGCGAGTGCAATAAACCCAAGGTAGCCCAATAAAGAAATTGTTGCTGCCTGAGAATTGCTTCTTTGAAGTTCATCTGAAAGCCACGACACTTCCACTGGCTCTAATTTGCTATTATCGTTTAATATACTTTGCGCTTTTGCTGACAGGTTTTTTTTGTCTCCGGCCGTATTCACATAAAGGTATCCGTAAGCATCCTTTCGGGATCTGATTGCCAAAGGATCAATCGTACGGCCTGCGCCTTCATAATGAAAATCTTTCAGGACACCCGCGACGAGCAATTGGGTGGAATCATCAATCCAAACATTTGAACCCACTGCTGCAGCGAAACTTTTAAAACCCAATGCTGTAGCGGCTTTTTCATTTAACAAAATGTATTTTTCGCTTTCAACATCATTGTTAGGCGGAAAATTGCTTCCCGCAACAATTATAAAACGCATGTTGGTGATGAAATCCGGATTCGCATAATAGTAGTTTAAATTAATACCATCTTTTTTGTTTGACCGCCATGCCGGAGTATTCATGCCATTAAAACGTTTGGTGAAAATGGCGGAAGTAGCCGAAACAGATTGCACGCCACTAAGGCTTGCCAATTGCTGAGCAGCAATTGCTTCGTTGCGGCCGTTAAGCGTCACCACCATTACGTTATCACGCTTAAATCCGGGATCGGCATTTGCCATAAATGAAAACTGTTTATAGAAGACAAACAAGAAAATGATGACGACCAGTGAAAGACTGTATTGAAAAACAATCAATGATTTTTGCAGATTCACTTTTCCCAATATCCGTGCAGTGGAGAGATTTTTAAGCACCCGCAATGGTTTGAAAGATGATAAAATCCACGCGGGAGCTGAGCCCGCAAGCAGACCGGCAAACAAAGCATATAGAACAGTTGCAATTATAAATGATGTGCTGTATTGAAACGAGGAAGGAATGAATTCATAATCGTCATTAAACGGCGCGTACCGGATCACGAACGAAAGCAGTATCCAGGCGAATGCGAGCGCCAGCAGCGACAATAAAACAGATTCGAAAACATATTGAATGAAAACCTGTGATCGTTTGGCGCCGACAATTTTCCGGATGCCCACTTCTTTTGCCCTCGTCAATGCACGGGCGATGGT
>Ga0134126_10006424_pt1 | contig 14718 bp, 9 predicted proteins | sample KB31752_FD_96881 | JGI IMG/M metagenome (GOLD analysis project Ga0134126, IMG submission 96881) | Terrestrial soil microbial communities with excess Nitrogen fertilizer from Kellogg Biological Station, Michigan, USA - KB3-175-2 | ecosystem: Environmental > Terrestrial > Soil > Unclassified ... | reverse complement strand
TTGATCGCCGCGGACAGAAAGCGGACCGAGCCGTCGGCAAAGGCCGCGTTCGCCCCGCCGGGATGATAACTGGAGATATTTTTGCCGTCGGGCGGGCTGACGATGCCGGCCAGTTGGCTCGCGTCCAGATCGCGCGGCTCCATCCAATTCACGCCCCCGCCGGCGAACTCGACGACCGTGAGCGTGTTCGACGTGCCGTCGGTGATGTCGGGGAACCTCGCCGATTTCGGGCCGTCGAAAAGCGTGCCCGGCCCACTCACCCCGACATAGCTGGTCGTGGAACCCGTCGCCGCAACAGGATCGGACGGGCAGCGGAAGGCGGGCGGCATTTGCGCCGCCAATTGACTGTTGTTGGGGCCATCCCAAGGCTCGTTGAAATCGTAACGGCCGTAAAGCGCCTGGTGTTCGATATAAGGAAGAATCAATACGCGCCAGCTATGCATCGGCTTGCCGCTTTCATCCGCAAGGTACTGCGGCGGAAATTCTCCATGAACGTCGGCATAGTTTTGCAGGCCCAGCGCAATTTGCTTGAGGTTGTTCGTGCATTGGCTGCGCCGGGCGGCTTCGCGCGCCGCTTGCACGGCGGGCAGCAGCAGCGCCACCAAGATTCCGCCGCAAAAGAGAAGCCCGACGACGGAGGCGGCCAGCACGACGATGATCGTGGCCGGCGACGAACTGCGCGCCGGCGGGGCCGCGAACGGCTGAGAGGGCCCGCCGGGGACCGTCACCGTCGCCCCGCATTGGCGGCAAGGCCCCGTCTGGCCGGCAAAACGATCGTCGACTTCCGTCTGCAAGCCGCATTGAGGACAAGTGAAGCTGATCGACATCGCCGAGGCGCCTTTTGCGTTAAGGAATTCCGACTCAGGACATCGCCCGAGCAGCCTGTTCGCACCTCGACTCTAACGCATCGCGCCGGGCGTCGCAACTTTTCAAGCGAGTGATGCAAATCGCCTTCGGCTGCTCGGTTTTTCGAGGCGCCAAGCGAAGTGGTTTCCCGGAACTCAACCTGATTGCCGCAGCCGTTCGCGCCGCCGATTTCGCCTTAAACGCGGCGGCAAACACTGCTGCGCCGCTGGAGTTCGAGCCAACGGCGGCAAGTCTTCGACCTCTGGCACGCAAAGTGCTACTCGATGCATCAGGACTTATGGCTTCGCGTGGATCATGGAGCATCGAGGAGGACGAGGCGATGGCAGCGAACCAATACGAAATCGAGTTCATCGGCGGACCATTCGACGGACATCATCAGTCGCTTTCGATCCCGGTCAACTCGTTGGCCGAGACCGTGGCGTTGCCGGTGAGCCGTAACATTTTCCGGCTGTTGGCGGGTTACCACGCGGCCCCCGACGCCCCGGCGACGAGCATCGCCATCTACGAACTTGAAATCATCGGGTCTCAGCGCCGTTACTATTTCTTGGGCGCTACTTCATCGAGCCAGCCCTTTGCGGAAACCTGAAGCCCCTCAAAGGCGGTGCAGTTTCGCCATTTTACTCTCACCGCGAAGTAATTCTCGTCGCGGTGGACCCGGCGCCGCAAATTGCCGATGAAAAACGGCAGAAGCGCCGTTCTTTAGCACGGCCTACGCGCCCTCAATGAGCCGTCCATCGGCAAAGCTCGGGGATATGCAGATGAGAGCCTTGGCAGCGGCCGTTTTGATCGCCTCGGTAGGCTTGGTTTCGAACAGCCAGGCGGGCCACCATTTTTGCAACCATTGCGGCTGCCAGCAGCATTGCAAGAAGGTCTGCCGGTTGATTTGCGGCACGAAGACGGAGGTCAAACCCGTCTATAGTTGCGAGTGCGAAGATTTTTGCGTTCCCGGCCCCAGCGCCAGGTGCGGGGTGAAGTGCGAGTGCAACCGTCTCGGCATCAAGTGCTGCCACGCCGTGTACCAGCCGACTTGCGCGCAGGTCCGCACCAAAAGGGTGCTGGTGAAGAAAGAGATCGAAAAGGAAGTACCCGCTTATAAGTGGGTCGTCGAAGAAGTGTGCTGCCAGTGCGGTCAGCCGGTGCAAGAAGGCGCCCAAGCGGCTCCCGCCGGCAATCCGGCCGTGGCCCAGTGGTCGGCTGGGGCCGAACGCGCGGATCGGATCATCGAGGCGCCGTTCGCCGGCGAGGTCGAACAAGTTTCGGCCGAGGAAGAGATCACTCGGTTGCCCGCAATTGATGACGAAGACCAGACGATCGTTTCCGACACGTACGAGCCAGCCTATGTGGCGCCGAAGCGCAAGGGCCTGATCCACGCGCTGTTTGGAAAATAGGCTCTCCGAAAAAGATTGAGAGCCTGCATGTCTTTGTCTTCGGCATCCGATACGTCTCGCCCCGCTTTACCTCGCGTCGTGGCCGATGGTCCCTTGGCGCCGGCTATCTTGGACCTACTCGAAGGCCGCGTCGCCTGGCTCCCCTGGCAAACGGCGCTCGATGGAACCCGCGAGCCGGTCGACGCGATTTACACCTACGGCCATCCGCACGTCGATGGCGCGATGCTCGATCGCTTGCCGGGCGTCAAGGTCATCAGCAACTATGGGGTCGGCGTCGATCACATCCGGCTTGCCGATGCCCGCCAGCGCGGCATTCCGGTCGGCAACACGCCGGGCATTTTGGACGGCGCCACGGCCGACCTAGGCTTCGCCTTGCTTTTGGCGTCGGCGCGGCGGCTGATCGAGGGAGATCGCTATGCCCGATCACCCGAGTTCACGGTTTATGATCCCGGCTACATGCTCGGCCGCGAGGTCCATTCCGCCACGCTCGGCGTCATCGGCTTGGGACGCATCGGCCAGCAGGTCGCGCGGCGGGCGCGCGGCTTCGACATGCGGGTGCTCTATCACAACCGGCGCCGGCGGCCGGAGGCAGAAACCGAACTCGGCGTGCGATACGCCTCGCTCGACGAACTGCTCGCCACGTCGGACTACGTGATGTTGACGTGCCCGTTGACCGCCGAAACGAAAGGTCTGATCGACAGCGGCGCTTTGGCGAAGATGAAGCCTTCGGCGACGCTCGTGAACATCGCCCGCGGGCCGGTCGTCGACACCCAAGCTCTGCTGACCGCGCTCGAAAGGGGCCAAATCGAGGCCGCCGCGCTGGACGTGACCGATCCTGAACCGCTGCCCCGCGGACATCGGCTGCTGGAATTGCCCAACGTGGTCATCGTGCCGCACCTAGGCAGCGCGACGCTGGAAACTCGGCGGCGGATGGCGGAGATCTCCGTGGAGAATCTGCTCGCCGGCCTCGACGGCCGCCCATTGCCGTTCCGAGTCGAATAATGGCGTAGGAACGGGTTCGTAAGTCCCCTCGCAGATCGCGGAACGCCACAGTTTCCTACAGCAGTAAGTGCATACCCATTCCGATTCGCCAAGCTGGCCCCTCGAGCGGCCGCTTCAGTTCTTGGCCTTGTCGCTCCACAGAGCGAGCAGCCGTTCGAGTTCAATCTGGCGAGGCTGCGTCTGCAAGACAATCAAGCAGTCCGAAGGGACGAGTTCGATCGAGCCGGGGCCGCCCGCGTCGTCCCAACTACGCGGCGCCAGCGCGGTTTTGATGCGCTCGATGAGCGCCTCTCCCGTTGGGTCGTCGCTGGTGAGCTGGCCGACTCGGTAGAACTCGATTTCAAGCCGTTCGCCGGCCGCCTCCGCCGTGGTAATCAAAATCGTTTTGGCGTCGATGATGCGGTAACCGAGATGCAGCGGGTCCAACAGCGACTTGAGCGATTCCGCCAGCGGCTCTCCGGCGACGGTCCACTCCGCCAAGGTGTCGGGCGAAACGCCGGCCGCCGACAAGGCGAGCCCGTCGAACAAAAACTGTGCCTTGACAATGGAACGCAAATGCTCGGCGATTTCCGCCAACCGGGCGGGACGGCGAAAGTTCACGGTGATGGAGGCTTCGAGCACCGCTTTCGCGGAGTCGTAGCGGGTCTGGAGCGAACGAGACCGCGCGCTCGCTTCGCCGACGACCGCTTTGCCGCGGGCGAGACGCAACTTGTCCAAAAACACGCTGACCTGCTGAGCGACCGAATGCGTTTGCCGCACGACCAACTTGCCGCCGGAAATCTCGATGCCGCCCGGCCCCCCCGACGCCTCCCAGGACGCAGGCTCGACGAACCGCGCGACGAGGCCCGCGAGTTGCCGGGCCGACGGTTCGCCGGAAATCAGGTCGCCGACGTCCAAGCGGACCGTTGCCAGATGCTGCTCGCGCCTCTCGGGGTTGGTCGCCACGACCTGTCCATCGACGATGACGTAGGCCAGCCCTTGCTCTTTCAGCACGGCGGCCAGCACCTCGCCCACGGTCGTGTCGGTCAATTGCACCGACACTTTTTTGTTCGCCTCGATGCCGACTTCGGCCAATGCCTCGGGATCGAGCATGATAGGGGCCGTGCTCAACTCCGATAAGAACTGCACGACGTCGGCCAAAGGCGTATCCTCGAACCGAATAGCCGGAATCGGATCGTTGAGACGGGCCTCCACGTCAATCTCGGGCCTCGCGCTGGGGCGAGGCCGCGGAACATCGGCGTCCGCTCCCGGATTCCGCGGCGCCGGCGCGTCGAGCGGCATTTCGTCGTCCGGCGCCGAACGAACGATGAGCGGATCGCGCGGGGCGGCAGCGGGCGATTTCTCGCCGCCGTGAATCGTCGCCAGGGCTTCGAGCACGGCGGGATCGATGTCTTGCGACAAGAACCGCACCGAGCCGTCAGCCATTCCGACGAACATCCCGTCGGGCTGGCCGCTGCCGAACCCGTCGGGGCCATTGATATAGGGTTTCTGCGTCAGCGGCCGCACGGTGGCGTCGCCGCCGGCGCCCCACGCGCCCAGCCGGCGCTGTACGCCCATCAAGGCGATCGTATCCGAGGCGCCGTCGGCGATGTCCGCGGGGGCGATTTGCCGCCGAAAACCGAACGCGCCGGCGCGCGGGTCGCGCAACTCCAGCAAGCCGGCATCGGCGCCGATCCCCGCCAGTCCCACATAATGCGTCACGGGGAAGCCGGCCTTCGTCTGGCTCAGGCCCAGCGCGGGGTTAATCACCTGGTCCAGCGGCCGGCGCGTGACGCCGACGTTGGCGGCGTCGTTCCAGCTTCGGGCGAAGTTCAGCTCGCCGTGCCAATCGAGTCGGTCGTAATACGGCAACAGCGTGGCGATCCAACTCAAACGTGTCTCGGGCGGCAACAGCGAAGCTTCGGCCGCGCCGAAAGGGAGTGCGCCCTCTGCCTTTTCATAGCCCGACAGGCCGGCAAGCAATTGGCGGTGGTTCTCTTCGTCGATCGAACGAGCGGCGGCCAGCCGGTTCGATTCAAGCTCGGGCACGCTCGCCAGCGCCGCCACGGCCAGGTTCGGCAGATCTCCGTGCCAAGGCGTGCGCGCCCAGGCCAGCGGGCCCGCCGTGCCCGATTCGCGGGCTTTCAAGGCGCGGTCCCCGGCGGAAAGCAGCAACTTCAATCGTCCGGCGTCGGCCGTCTTGATTTGACCGGCCAATAGCTTTTTGGTCAATCCGTCGACCTCGCCGGCCAGCGTCTGCTGCATGGATTCGAGCAAGCGGTCGAGCGAAGCTTGCACTTTCTCCGCGGTCGTTTCCGAGTCGCAAGCCAGTCGCAACTCGATACCCAAAGAATCGCCGTTTGGAGAAGGCCCCAGACTCGCCTCAAGACCCGCTGCGCCGGGCAGATCGCGCACGGCGCGCCAATCGTCTTTCGCCACGTGCCAAACGTCGATCAGCGGCAGCCATTCCGGCATCGCTCGGGCTTTTCGCAGCGCCGCCAAATCGAGCGCGCCAACCAAGGGCCGCCGGAAATCAAGCGCTTCGAGAAGCCGTGCGAATTCGGCGTTGTCCAGTTTCGGCTCGGTGCGATTGGCAAGTTCCCTGAGCGCGGCTTCGGGCCCGGTTACGATCGTTCGACCATCGACGACGGCGAACGGGTGCGGCCAGTCGTCGCTCGACGGGGGATGCACCGCTGCGCCCGCCAACTTCCAATCGAGGGTTCCGCTTTCGTCGAGCGCGGGGCGATCCTCGTCGCCGGTTGAGTTCAAATCGATGACCACGACGCCGGCCTGCAGCCAGTTCTCCGCCGGCGCCTGGCCCGCGTCGGTCGTGATCCACGTCAAGCGGCGAATCTGTTCCGGCGCCAGGTCGAACTGGCCATAGAGCGGCCCGGCGGCCTGGCGCCAAATCGTGCCCAGATGACGCAATACCGCCTGCGCGGCCGGTTGTTCGTTCAAATCGCTCAAGGACAAGCTCAGCAAGCCTTGGGCCGCCGATGGAACCCAGCGGCGATCGAGGACGTAAGGCGCCGGCTCCGTCGAGGCAGGCCCCGTGGAAGCAGATTCCGCCGTAGGCGCCGGCTGCGGAGATTCGTTGCGGGCTGCCGCCGCAACAAGCTCTGGCTCCGCGCGCGGCGAATTGCTCGACCAGATCCAGACGCCCAGCACGGCGCAGACGGCCATCGTCGGCAATCCGGCAAACATGATCCATTTCGTCAACGTCCAATGGGCAAATGCCGGGCCGCCCGACCCGGCGAGCGTCGGTTCGGCCACTGGATCGCGCCAGGCCGCGGACGTTCGGCCCGGCGATTCGGGGGTCGTTGCGCCTGGACCTGCCGAAGCAGCCGCGGCGCCGGCAAGCTCGCCGGCGGGGCGCCTGCCGCTGCTTGATGGAACTTCGTCTTTCCAGCGGCCGGAGCCTGGCAACTCGCCGCTCGACCCTCCGTCTGAAGCGGAGGACGCCGCCGCGGTCGCCGTCGCGTCCGGCGGCTGCCAATCTTCGGGGGCCAGCACTTGCACCATGCTGCCGCATTTGGGGCAAGCCAGGATCTGCCCGATGGCGGCCGTGTCGCGCACCTTGAGCCGCGCGCGGCACGTGGTGCAAGTGATGGCGAAAAGTTCCACGGCTTACTTCTTGGCTTCTAGCTCGGGAGGAAGTGGATCGCCGCGCTTCGCCGCCGCGGCGCGCGTGGTCACGTACAAGGTCTCTTCGCCGCCGCCTTCCTTGGGTTTGATGACATAAACCAGCTTGCCCGCCGGGTTCGATAGCAGCATGATCTTGCGCAAGATGTCGCCGGCCGGTTGGTCGCGCTCGTCCAAACCAAACGACTGGTTCTTGGTGATGCCTTCTTGTTGCAAGTCGCCGCCGAGAATCATGATCTCGATTCCGATATCGTCGCCCAATAACTTGAGCGAGGTTTCGAGGGTGTTTCGCGGAAATGAGAGCGAGGTTTTCTGCTTCAACTTTTCAGCGATCGTGACCGACGCCTTGGGCGGTTGAGAGGAGACGACCGCCGTGGCAGCGCGGCCTTGTCCGGAGTTCTCCAGCAGGGCCAGGTGAGCGCCGAGCGCCAGGTTGTGGGCCGCCGCCGCGGGCAAATAGGCGCGCAGCACCGCTTGCTTGCCATCGACGCCGGCCCGGGCGTATTTATTGAGCAAATCGAGTTGGTCCTTGTAGTCCCACAGTACGGGCTTGCTGTAATCCGAGAGATACAAGTCGCGCACGTATTCGCTGATCTGCTTGGGCAGCCGCGCGATGCGGTCGCGAAATTCTTGCACGACGGTCCCCATCGGCTTGCCGCCATAGCTATTATAGACGCGCAACTCGACGAACAATTCGTCGCCCAGTTGCAGGCTCAATTCGGCAGCCTTGGGCAATTCCAGTTGCCCGTCGCCGTTTTCCATCACCAAAAACGCATCGAGCGGCCCTTGCAGCTTGGCGCCTTGCTCGGTGAACAACGCCTTGGCGCCCGAGAACGTGAAGTTCGGAGCGAACAACAACGTGAAGTGCCGCTCTGCATCGCTCGTTTCGACCAACGACTCGATCTCGCGGCGCAGCGCGGGCGGCTGCCCGTTCGACGCCGCGATCTCGCGCATCTCGTTCGGCGGGGCGATCACGATGATTTGCTGCGCGCCGGCGGCCGGCAAGAAATAAGCGACGTCCTTATTGACCCAAATCGTCTCTTTCTCGATCTGCTCGGCCTGGGGGGCGCCCCAAGCCGCAAGCAACTCCTCGCGCGGCGCGGCGCTGACGGTGCGCGCCACGATCGTCACGCGCGGCGGCCCCGGGCTGGCGTCGAGCAGGCCGATGATTGCCGAGTCGATGTTCTCCAAAGTCGTGCCGGCCGCTTTCGGCAAGCCGGTGGTCAGCCACTCGCTGAGCGCGCCGAGCGTGCGCGCGTCGCTCAATTTCTGCCATTCGGGCCGCGATACAATCTCCGCCGGCCGCAACGCCAAAATCACCTGGGCGCCCGGCGCCAGGTAGGCCAGATCCAGCGGCTCGCCTTCCGTCGGCGACTGCCAGATCGTGGGGCCGATGCTTTGAATGGCTTCGGGCGTTCCTTCGGTGGCGGCGGCAACTTGTCGAGCGGCTTGCTCATCAAGGGCTTGGGGCTGCGTCGGCGGCGTCTGTCGATCGGCGGGCGCGGAGTTCGGTTCGCCGTTGATCGACTTGATCGCCGCCACGGTCCCGATCACCAGCAGCACGCCGACCATCAGGCTGGCGAGCAGGGCCAACGAACCGCCCGATTTTTTACCGCGTCGCGCGGCGATGCTCTCGTTCGGCGCCGCGACGACCGGCGCCGGTTGAAACGCCGGAAAAGGCGCCATGGGCGCGGCAGTCATCGGGCTTGCGACCGCCGCGACGCGAACGGCGCCCGGCGGCGCTGCCGCCATGGGCCGAGCCAGCGTCGCCACGGCGGCGGGGCTTGGGGCCGGGCCGCCAAATGCTGCGGCAGCCGCCGGGCGGGGAGCGACGCCCGTTCCATTGCCCGCGGCCCGCCCGGCGCCGACAGGATCGGGACCGGCCGGAGTCGCAACGCGGTTCGCCGCGGAGGCCGCCAGTTGCTTGAGCCAGATCTCATACGGCTGGGCGCTCGGTTGGGGCGTCGGCTCGCTCGTCTTTTCCGTGCCGGTATAGGGCGCCAAGGCTTGCACCACGGCGGCGGCCTGCTGATAGCGTTGATCGGGGTTCTTGTTCAGCATGTAGGCCAGCACCTGCACCAGGGCCGGTGGCGCAAGGCCATGCAATTTGTCGAGCGCCGGCGCTTCGCTGGCATGGCGTGCGAGTTTCTTCGGCACGTCGCCGCCGCCGAACAACGGATGACCGGCGAGCAGGTGGAAGAGCGTACACCCTAGGCTATAAACGTCGCTACGGGCATCGGGCGCGCGGGCGCCTTGAGCCAGCTCCGGCGCCAGGTAATCGGCCTGGGCTTCGAGGGCCGTTTGGGGCGCCCCCAGCGGGTCTTGGGCCAGCGGAAAGCCAAGCAGCTTGACCTGACCATACTCGCCGAGCCACAAATTCGCCGGGCGAATCTGGCCGTGCGTTTGCTTCGCTCCATGGAGGCTCTCCACGCCGATCGCGGCCTGGCGAACGATGCGGCAAGCTTCGCCCGCCGGCAGCTTCCCTTTGGCCGAAAGGCGTTCGGCCACCGATTCGCCATGCAAGTCTTCGATCACGACGAACTTGAAGCCGCCGAGATCCGACCAATGAAAACAGCGAGCCAAGTGCGGCTGCTCGGCGCTGGCGGCTTGGGCCGCCGCGATCGGCGGCGCCAATCGCGCCGCGGCCTGCGGATCTTGCAGAGCGGGGCCGGAGAGAAAATACAAGCATACCGGATACTTGGTCGCCAAGTGTCGCGCGCGGAACAGGCCGGCGAGCCGACCGCTTTCCAGCCGGTCGTAAACCAAGTAGTCGCCGTACACGAACGGCCCCGCACGCCCGGCGAGCAAGACCTTGGCCTGATAGCGGCTGATCGCGCCGTTGGCGATCAGCGCCTTGGCGAGCTTTTGCAAATCTTGATCGGTCGGCGGGGCGCCTTTGGCGCGGGCGTAGGCGTCGGCCAGCTTGCGGCATTCCTCGGCCGTCAGCGCGCGGCTCTCGACAGCCAGCTTCCAGAATTCAGCGACCGAAATGCTCATGGCATCGTGGCTGCCTCGATCGGCGGCTCGCAACTCCTCTGTTTCCAAGACCTTTCTCGCCGGTAACCCAATGTACCGCGCTCGCCCGGCCGCGTGCAAAGCAAAACGAACCGAAGTCCTACAAGCGTTACAATTGGCGGGCGCGTCGACCGCTCGACCGCCACGCCAGGCAACCCCCGCCTTGCGCAAGTTCCGCTTGTTAATGCGCTCAACACCGGGCCGAAGCTACGCTTAGATGGGTCTGCCGGCCCGCGCGGGCTTTCTTGAGCCTCTGCCGCCCCAGGGATATGATTCCGACATGAAAGCCTTCGACTCGACGCAACTGTACTTCAATCTCGCGGCGGATCTGATGGATCTGTCGGAGAATATCCGCCGGTTGTTGCTGACGCCGAAACGCGAAATTCAGGTGCAGGTCGCCATCGAACGCGATAACGGCGAAATCATCACGCTGCTCGGCTATCGTGTCCAGCACGACGATTCCCGCGGCCCCATGAAGGGGGGGCTGCGGTATCATCCCGACGTCGATTTGGACGAAGTCCGCTCGCTGGCCGCCTTGATGACCTGGAAAACCTCGGTCGTCAATATTCCCTACGGCGGGGCCAAAGGGGGCATTACCGTCGATCCGGCGAGTCTCAGCCAGCGGGAGTTGGAACTGATCACCCGCAAGTTCGTCGACGGCATTCACGACCTGATCGGCCCCGATATCGACATTCCGGCGCCCGACATGGGCACCAACGACAAGGTCATGGCTTGGGTCATGAACCAGTATGCCAAGTACCACGGCTTCAATCCGGCCTGCGTCACCGGCAAGCCGGTCGAACTGCACGGGTTGCCGGGTCGCGAGGAGGCCACCGGCCGGGGCGTCGGCATTCTGACTTTCAAGCTACTGAGCCGCATGGGGCGCAAGCCGGTCGATACGCGGATCGCGATTCAAGGCTTCGGCAATGTCGGATCGCACGCCGCCAAGTTCCTCGACGAGGCCGAATACAAACTGCTGGCGGTCAGCGACGTCAGCGGCGGCTACTATCGCAAAAGCGGCCTCGATATTCCCGCCATGCTGCGGTACGCCAACGAACACAAAGGCTCGCTGGCCGGGTACGCGGAAGCCGACCGAATTTCGAACGAAGAATTATTGGAACTCGACGTCGATCTGCTGATTCCCGCCGCGCTGGGCGGGGTGCTGACCAAGGACAATGCCGATCGCATCAAGGCCGGCATCATCATCGAGGCCGCCAACGCACCCACGAATTTCGACGCCGACGATCTGCTGCACCAGCGAGGGGTCACGATCTTGCCCGACATTCTGGCCAACGCCGGCGGCGTGACGGGCAGCTATTTCGAATGGGTCCAGAACCGGCAGCGTTACCAATGGGGCCTGAGCCGAGTGCGCCAAGAACTCGACCATGTGCTCTCCGACGCCTTCGAGCGAGTCTGGCAAATATCGGCCGAACGAAAGGTGAGCTTGCGCGCGGCGGCGTACATTGTCGGCATCGGCCGCGTCGGCCGGGCCACCGTGTTGGGAGGCATTATATGAAGGTCCAGAAGACGAAGGCCCCGACCGTGTCCTTCGACGTGCTCCAGAAGATTCCGATGTTTCGCGGGCTTTCGGAAGCCGAAGCCGAGCACTTGACGCAGATCGTCGGCGTTGCCGAGTTCGCCCCGGCCAAAGACGTGATCGAGCAAGGCGCGCAGAGCCAGCGGCTGTGGGTCTTGCTCGAAGGGAAGTGCGAGGTCTGGCACAAGCTCAACGGGCAGCCGCCCAAGGCCGCGCCCGTGATGCTCGCCACGCTCGAGCCGTACAGCAATTTCGGCGAGATGTCGTTCTTCCACCCGGCGCCCCACTCGGCCAGCGTCCGCGCCAAGACTTCGGTGAAGCTGCTCTACATCGAGCGGGCCAACTACGATCGCTTGCTGGCCGAGCAACCGGGTTGCTGCTCGAAGCTCGCCATCAACACCGTCGCCAGCCTCGCCGACCGCCTGCGCCGGATGGACGAATGGGTCGATGAGTTGGTCAGCAAGAGCGCTGCCAGCCAGCGCGTGCCCGAGTGGAACCGGTTGCGGGCCACGTTGTTCGACGGATGGACGTTGTAAGGCGACGTCGAATATGCCGTCAACTCATCGCTACCGCATGACCGGCGAAGCGCCGCATCTACCGAGACTTGAGAGCTGCGGCGACTTCGCGGATCTGTTCGGCGAACGGTCCAAAACCAGCCGAACATCGCTCTTCGAGGATGTTTAGCCGCGCGTGCCGAGCAATCTCGGCATAATGGGCGGTGAAATCCGATGAGCGCTTGCCCGCGGGCGATTGCGCAATCAATCGTCGCAACCGGCCTTTTGGATTCTTATCGCTTTGTTCGTCGCGCGAGATAAGGCCTTCGGGATCGGGCTGGCATTCGATCGAAGGATCGCCGAGGGCCGTTCGCAATGCCGTTTCATCGGCCAAGAGAATGGCTTCCAGCATTTCAATGCTCAATCCAACCGCACAGGATAGTTTGCGCTGAAGAACCGTTTCGCGACCGACATTCAATTGGACCGCTCGGCTTTTGTTTTTGACGCCGTCGCGATCAACCACCCCGATGATTGCGCTGGTTTTGCCTCCGAAGAGCGCAGCGGCGAGTTCGAGCTTTTTGTGCAGTCCGCTTCCCGCGTGGGCGCGGAGACTCCTGCTTTTCCAAGGCAAGGCCGCGAATTCCACCGGCAACGACGAGGTGGTTTCGAGGAACAATCGCTCGATCAGGACCGGAAGGACGCCGGGGTGCGTTAGAGAACCATCGCCTACGAAACGCCCCAAGTCATTCGGTCCCTCTCCCAGGACCAGAATCCGCATGCTGACGAATCTCCTCGACGAAGGTGTCCCATTCGTTGAACACCAGTTCTCCCAACATTATGTATTTCAACCGGTCCTTGATGTCGGGCGTGTCTTCCAGGTGATGCACGCGAACATTGCTCTGCTCGTCGCGGAAGAACAACCGGACTTCATGCGGCTCCGCATAATCGAGCAGAAACGGCGAATGCGTCGTCAGAACCACCTGGCTGCCCGGCCGCGTCTCGCAAATCCGCCGCAGCATTTCGACGACTTCCTTCAGTCGCCCGGGATGCAAGCCGTTCTCCGGCTCTTCGACCAACAGCAAGCCGCCGCCCAGTTCCGCGATAGTCAAAAACGCCAACGTGACCAGCGTTCCGCCGGAAGCGAGACTCCCAGGCACTTCGACGCCGTCCTCGCGAAAGAGAATCATTTCGAAGCAGTCGCCCGTGCTCCCGAATGTTCGCCTCTTGTATTGATCTCTTCGCCAATACTGCGATTGAACCCTGCGGAAACCGATACCCTTGAACTCGGTAAAGAGCTCGCAAAAGCCTCTAGAGATGGCATCGAACGCATGATCGTTGTAAAGCTTCAGTTCCGCGAGGCACGTGCCCAGACCATACCCCGTCGGGTCGAACGGCTGATTACGATCCGGCGGCAGCATGGAAATGGCGCCGAGTTCTTCCAGATCCCAGCGAGTGAGAGCCGCCGGGAGAAGTCCGCTTTTGACCTGTTCCAATCGCGGCGCGATCGAAGGATCGATCGCGTTACCTCGTACTTGTCGGCAAATTAGCGTTTCACGAAGATCGGCAAGGAGGACTGTGCCGTCATACGCTTCTTGTTCAACAACGCAACTGTCGCCACCTGTGCGTACGGAGACAGAATATTGAATCGCTGAAGCCCGCTTTTTTTCGTCGCTCAAGTCCGCCGTGAAACGTACTGAATCGCCCTGCCCATTGTGGATCAAATTCTTCCCTCGCCAGGGCGACCAAAAACTTTCGGCAATCGGGTTACGAGTGCTATTCGACAGCGCATAGACGGCTTCTAAAAAGCTCGTCTTTCCAGAGTCGTTGCGCCCAATCAGCACGTTGAATGGGCCAAGCCGAACCGTGGCGTCATTGATCGCCCGAAATCGCTCGACTTGCATTTTTGTAATCATGCTGTTCACCGGCGTCGAAAGGAGCGATCCCGCTCTAATTCGCGAGAAAAACCGCTCGCCCGCCCCCTAAAGCTTACCTCTCAGTATACGCGGCGGAAGTCTTTGGGAGAACACCGCTTACCAACCCTTGCACGTCCCGCGCTCTGCCGCTACCTTCGATGTCCATGTATCGCATCTGGTTTGAACGGAAATTGCCGCAGGAACATGCGCACCTGATCGAGGGCGTCGCCTGCCCGCTAGGCTTCGCGGTCGCGCCGTCGTCGGACCCGCTGGCGGAGATCGCCCAGGCCGACGCGGTGATCGCTTCGGCGAAGGTCGCTTACGACGGGGCGCTGATGGATTCGGCCCCGGCGCTGAAGGTCATCGCCCGCACCGGCGTGGGTTACGACAACATTTCCGTGCCCGACGCCACGGCCCGGGGCATCTGCGTCTGTTATACGCCCGACGCTCCGACGATTTCGACCGCCGAACACGCGATCGCCTTGATGCTGGCCGCCGCCAAGCAGTTGAAGCGCTACAATCGGGCGATGCGCGAAGCGCCGGCGGCGGACCATATCACCGGCTACTACGGCTTGGAACTTTATGGCCGCCGCCTGGGCCTGGTGGGTCTGGGCAGAATCGGCGGGCGGGTGGCCCAGTTCGCCCGGGCGCTGGGCATGTCGGTGACGGCCTACGATCCGTTCGTGCCGCCGGGGCGGGCGGCCGAATTGGGCGTCGAATTGGCGCCGTCGCTGGAGGCCCTGCTCGGCGAGTCCGACGTGGTGTCGCTGCACATCCCGGCCAGCGCCGAGACGCGACATTTGATGAACGCCGAGCGACTGGCCCAAATGAAGCCCGGCGCGTATCTAATCAATGCCGCGCGCGGCGCGCTCATCGACGAA
>Ga0134126_10006422_pt1 | contig 14721 bp, 14 predicted proteins | sample KB31752_FD_96881 | JGI IMG/M metagenome (GOLD analysis project Ga0134126, IMG submission 96881) | Terrestrial soil microbial communities with excess Nitrogen fertilizer from Kellogg Biological Station, Michigan, USA - KB3-175-2 | ecosystem: Environmental > Terrestrial > Soil > Unclassified ... | reverse complement strand
TGATGATTTCCCAGGCGTCATCGGAAAGCAACATTTGCTTCGTGATCGAACATCGCGATCTGGTCCGCGCCGAACCTGCCATTCGACGCGATCTGGCGGAGCAGCTCAATCGTCACGAGGTAGACGCGGTCAGTACCACGGCCCCGGTCGCGATCGTCACCGTGGTCGGTTCCGGAATGACCGGGACGCCGGGGATCGCGGGCCGGCTCTTCAGCGGCATGGGCGCGGAAGGGGTCAATGTGATCGCCATCGCCCAGGGCTCGACCGAGCTAAGCATATCATTCGTGGTGGACGACGCGCGCTCCCTGGCCGCCGTGCGCGCCGCCCATCGAGAGTTCGTGGAGGATCCCGCAAGTGAGTGAACGCATTCCCGCCGCCGTCCTGGGCGCTACCGGCATGGTGGGCCAGTATTTTATCAGTCTCCTGGCCAACCATCCGTGGTTTTGCCTGGAAAGCGTGGTGGCGTCCGATCGCTCGGCGGGGAGGCGCTACCAGGATGCCTGTCGCTGGCTTCTGGGCTCGGAGATGCCGGAACAGGCGCGCGATCTGACGGTGAGCCCCTTGGGCGCGCCTCTGGACGCGCGGCTCGTGTTCTCCGCGCTCCCCTCGGATGTCGCGGGAGAAACCGAAATCGAGTATGCTCGCCGGGGCCACCTGGTCTTCAGCAACGCCGGCAGCCACCGGATGGACCCGTTGGTGCCGCTGATGGTGCCGGAGGTCAACGCCGAGCACGCCGCCCTCCTCCGCGATCAGCGGCGGGTCAAAGGCTGGTCGGGGTATATCGTCACCAATCCCAATTGCAGCGCGGCGGTCCTGGTGACCGCCCTCGCTCCGCTGCACCAAGCCTTCGGGGTGCGAAAGGTCGCGGTCACCACCTTACAGGCCCTCTCGGGGGCCGGCTACCCCGGCGTCTCCTCGCTCGACATCCTGGATAACGCCATTCCCTATATCGGCGGTGAGGAAGCAAAGCTAGAAAGCGAGCCGCTGAAGATGCTGGGCCGCTATCGGGATGGGGCGATCGAGCCGGCGGAGTTCGTCCTCAGTGCCCACTGCAACCGGATCGCCACGCGCGACGGGCATTTGGAATGTGTCTCTTTGACTCTGGAAGGTGCGCCCTCACTGGAGGCGATCACCGAGATCCTGCGGTCGTTCCGCGCCCTGCCACAAGAATTGGCCCTCCCCACCGCGCCCATGCATCCAATCATCGTGCGAGAGGAACAGGATCGCCCGCAGACCCGCCTGGACCGCGACCAGGGAAACGGGATGGCGGTGAGCGTGGGCCGGATCCGTCCCTGCCCCATTCTTGGGATAAAGTTCGTGGCCCTGGGCAGCAACACCATGCGAGGGGCGGCGGGCGGCTCCATGCTGAACGCCGAATTGCTCAAGGTGCGGGGGCTGCTGACCTGAGGACGGCGAACCCGCTCACGGGCGTGCCGCGCGCGAATGGTCGAGGATATATTTTAGGGGCGCGGGTCTCCAGACCCGCCTGCGCGGCCACCCGCCGGTCGCGGGCGTACTACCCGGATGACGATCCGCCGTCGCACCAAGCGGGTCTGGAGACCCGCGCCCCTATGCAGGCGGCTTCAGTGCAATAGCAGCTCGACTGGCGGGCCAGGTCCACCCCGCGCCCCTATGCAGGCGGCTCCAGCCGTAGCTTTGGCTTAAGCGGACGCGCCCTATTCCAGGACCAGCCGGCTCGCGATCCCGGCCAGGATCACCACCACCGACACGATGCCGAGGATCTGCGGCGTGGTGAACAATTGACCGGCCACCGCCACCAGGATCAGGGGCGGAATGGTCACGCAGGCCGCTAACGCTTGCTGGACCGCGAACACCCGACCGCGAAGGTTGGCGTCCGCCCGCTCCTGCACGATGGTCTGCGCCGGCGCGTTGAGCAGCGCCGTGGCGATCCCCAGGACAAAACTGATCGGGACAGTCATGCACGAGGCGACAATGGTGCGCCCAGCATGCACATTGCTGAGCAAGGCGGCGGTTACGGTGGGCACCACCGCCAGGGCGCCGACCGCCACCCCAATCGTCAACAGGGCCGCCGAGGCCACTCTGCCCTTGGGCATCAGGTGACCCAGGCGGTCGATCAGGAGGAGTCCCAAACCTAGTCCCGCCCCAGCGGGAGCCACCAAAATGATCATCGCGTTGGTCGAGCCGGTGCCGAGAACCTGCCGCACGAATTGTGGACCCAGTTGGCTCAGAATCAACAGCACCGCCGGAGCGAGGCTTAACTGCAACAACGCCACGGTCAGGTGCTTGTCGCGCGCCACGGCCCGCGTAACCTCCACAATCTCCACCAGCATCTGTACTCCAGCCTCGCGTACGGTAGCTGTCGTCACCTGCCGCCGCTCACGGGTGATCGCGGGCAGGGGAATCAACACCAGGGCCGCGAACACCAGGAACACGCCGCTGATGATCCAGGTGCGCGATATCCCGACGAAAGGGAGCGCCACCAGGATGGGGCCCAGGGTAAAGCCCAGCACCTGAGAACTGAGGAAGGTAATCTGAAACAGGGCATTGGCCGCCATCAAATCACCCGGCTTGACCACGACCGGAATCGTGGCGCTCTCCGCCGGTTGGAACGGCTGGTTGATCACCGCGACCGCCAGAGTAATCACATACAGCGCCGTCGTGTGATCCTGAAACGCGACATAGCCCAGGCACGCCCCTGCCCGGACCAGGTTACTGACGATCAGAATGCCCTGCTTGCTAAAACGGTCCACCAGCACGCCAGAGAGGCCGGCGAACAAAATCGTGGGCAACTGGACCATCAGAATCGCGATCCCAATCGCGGATGGCGATGAATTGTTGAGATGGGCGATCTGCAGGATGAGCGCCCACCAGATCACGTTCTGCGCGGTCTGTGAGCTTGCCTGGGCCATCCATAAGCGCACGAAGGGGCCATTGCGCAGCACCTGGCGAAACCCGCGGACGGCCTTTGGCTCTAGCATGGGCTCCACGGCATGGCCCGAGAGCCGGCTTGACACCAAATCCAGCCTGCGGGTAATTTCGGTCGGCTCGGCTCGGGGGCCGCCGCTCTCCTCGCTCATGTCTGTAGTGTAGCAAGCCGCCCACTTACCACGGACGCAAGTAGGGACTCGTGAGCTCGACTTACCACGGATAAGGCGTGCCGTTCCGCGCGCGCCCGTCCCGCCATCCCCATGGCGCGGCCCCTGCGCGAATCCGCCAACACGCGCGCCATCCCGCGCGCGAACCCCTCCACGTCCCCTGGCGTCGCGAGACAGCCGGTTACCCCATCCTCGACCAGTTCGGGAAGGGCGCCGGCGCGGGCGGCAATCACCGGCAGCCCGCTCGCCACGGCCTCCAGAGTGGTGATGCTCTGCAGTTCCACCGCGCTGGTGATACAGTAGGCATCCGCCGCCTGATAGAGCAGGGGCAGGTCGCTGACCGGCAAATAGCCGGGAAAGGTGATCCGGCCGGTCAAGCCGAGATCGGCGGCGAGCCGTTCCAGACGCGGCCTATCCGTCCCCTCGCCGCCCACCACCAGATGCACATCGAGCGCGGATGGGAGGCGGGCCGCCGCCCGCAGCCAGGTGTCCATGTCCTTTTCGGCATCCAGCCTGCCAGTGTAGAGGAGAATCGGCTTGTCCGGCAGGCTGAGCAACGCCCGCGCCGCCTGCTTATCCGTGGCGGGAATGAAGCGCGTGGTATCAATCCCGTTCGAGATCACGGTCACCTCTCCCTTGAAGGCCATCCCTCGCAAGAGCCGAGCGGCGGTCTCGGTGGGTGTACAGACCTTCGTGGCCTGCTCCAGAAACCAGATCAGGTAGCGGCGAAAGAGACCGAGCGCGAAGGGATAGACCACTCGATTCCCCTTGATTCCATACAGCGAGCACTCAGGAATCGTGTGGTTGACCGCCACCACGGGAATCATCAGTGAACGGGCGGCCCGCAGCGCCGATACCCCAAGGGGAAAGGGATGATGAACCTGCAACACATCGGGACGGGCGGCCTTGAGGGCGGCCCGCACCGCGTCCGGACGGTAGCTGACCCGGAGGTGGTAGCCGAACGGGACCGGCAGCGTGGGGACGCGCCGCACCACCCCGGCAGGCGTCTCCTCAAGGGACGGCAAGCCGGTCAGGCTGGGGGCGATTACTTCCACCTGGTGGCCCGCGCCGCGAAGATAGGCGCGGAAATTGTCGATAAAGGTCGCGGGGCCGCCGACCCAGGGACGGGCAAAGTCGGCGGCGATGGCGATCCTCACCGCCCAGCGGCGATCGGTAACGACCGAGGCGCGTATGCCGCCGCCCGCTCCGCGTCCTTCATGGCCGCCAGGGTCGCGGCGCGCTCGGTCTCGATCCGCTTCCGCTCCCGGAGGTAGCGGATGTCGGAGAAGGCACTGAGCACGAAGAGGCGATCATAGCGGTAGGTGAAAGATGGGTGCAGATAGCAGAGATTGCGGCACCCGTCGCAGAAATCGAAGCGGCCCACCTCATCCTGCATTTGTTCCCACTTGCGGGAATGGAACAGCTTCTCGAAGTTGCGATCGAGGGGAATCTTGGTGGTCACCATGTGGTAGCAGGGATAGAGTACGTAGCCATCGGGAGAGATCACGATTACCGCGTTCGCCGAGCGACAGCGCGGCTTCTCCTTGAGGTTGCCCTTCTCGAAGATCGCGGTCTCACCCAGATTGACGTAGACATTGTTCTCGTTCGCCAGCTTTTCCGCCATCCGCACATGGGTAAGATCCACATTCCCATTACCGAACAGATCGAACTCCGGCTGAATCTTCAGGATTGCCTGATATTCTCGGGCCAGCTTGATCATCGGTTCCAACTGATCCACGTTGCTGTTGGTCAAGACGAAAATCAATTGGTACGGTTCGCCCATCTCGCGGGCTATTCCCATGCTCTTGATCACATCGTTGAAGCTGGTGTCACGGCGGAGCGGATTGTGGATCTCCGGGGTGGGGCCGACCAGGGAGAAGTTCATAATGTCGATCAGGCCGGCAATTTCCTTGGCTCGTCGCGGATAGAGGGTGCAGTTCGTGGTGATCTGCGTCTTGAAGCCCATATCCTTCGCCGCCTTAAGCAGCACGGGAAGGTTCTTCTTCAGCAAGGGCTCGCCGCCCGTGAAATCGATCAGACGCACCCCAATCCGCTTGAGAATCTTAAACTGCTCAATGCTCTGGGCAGTACTGGAATACTTGGAGACGGGGATCACGTCCATCGGTCCATCGGGGATATTGCAGAAGGTACAGCGCGCGGTGCATTTGTAGGTCACGTAGTAATAGGCCATCACTGGCTTGCCCGTCAGCGGCCCAATAGCCAGACTGGCTAATCCCCCCCGCATCGGTAACGTACGCTTCATCCCTGGTCTCTCTCCCTCGTGCGCCGCGGCCATTGGCGCGCAAACTCGTGTCTCTCCATCGGTACTGTACGGTGGATAAAGCTCATCAAGCAAGGGCCATACTGGAGATGGCAATCTAGTCGCCAAACGAGGCCGGGCCTGGAGACTCGCGCCCTGAGTAGAGGCTCCGTAATCTCTTCATGCCGCTTCGGCACGGTATAGTGATAGTGATACCAAGCGGTGTCCGCCAAGACGTGACGCCATCGCAAGAATCACCAGCGGAATAATAGGACCGATATGCGGATTGCCGAAGACGTGCTCGATCTAATTGGGCATACCCCCATGCTGCGCCTGGCCCGCGTGGCCCGAGGAGTCCGACCCACCGTTCTGGCCAAGGTGGAAACCCAAAACCCAGGCGGCAGCATCAAGGACCGGATCGGTCTCGCGATGATCGAGGCCGCCGAACGCCAGGGCGCGCTCCAGCCCGGAGGCACCGTGATCGAGCCAACAGCCGGCAACACCGGGTTGGGATTGGTGATCGCGGCCACGATCAGAGGCTACAAATCGATCTTCGTCATGCCTGATAAAGTGAGCGCGGAGAAAATCGAGTTGTTGAAAGCCTACGGAGCGGAGGTGGTCCTTACCCCGACCTCGGTGCCGCGCGAGTCACCCGAAAGCTTTTATTCGGTGGCCGAACGCCTGACACGTGAGATCCCGGGCGCCTTTCAGCCAAATCAGTTCTTTAATCAGGCGAATCCCGAGGCCCACTACGCGACCACCGGGCCCGAGATCTGGGACCAGACCGACGGAACGGTCGATGTCCTGGTGTGCGGGCTGGGCACCGGCGGCACGATCTCCGGGGCCGGCCGCTATCTCAAGGAACAGAAGCCGGGGTTGCTGGTGGTGGGCGCCGATCCGGAAGGATCGGTATTTTCCGGCGACACCCAATGCAAGCCGTATAAGGTGGAGGGGATCGGCCAGAGCTTCATCCCCGGCACGGCGGATATGAGCGTGATCGATCGCTGGGTCAGGGTAAGTGACCGAGACGCCTTCCTGATGGCCCGGCGCGTGGCCCGCGAGGAAGGATTGCTGGTGGGCGGTTCGACCGGGCTGGCCTTGCACGCCGCCTTGCAAGTCTGCCAGGAACTGGACGAGGGGAAAACGGTGGTGGTGATCTTCAGTGACACCGGGCGAAACTACCTGAGCAAGATCTTCTCCGATGATTGGATGCGCCAGAACGGCTTCCTGGAGCGTTTCGCCGCCCGCCGCCTCTCCGATGTGGTGCGGGCCCGCGCCGGTGACACCCCGCCCCTGGTGGCGATTGGCCCGCACGCCAAGGTAGGGACCGCGATTGATACCATGCAGCGATATGGGATCTCGCAGTTGCCGGTATTCGAGGATCCCGAGAATCCGAGGGTCGAACATATGATTGGCAGCCTGGAGGAACGGGCCTTGCTGGACTCGCTGTACCGTGATCCCGATAAAGTGCGGGCGGACGTGAGCATGAGTATGGGCCAGCCCTTCCCCACCATCGCTGAGTCCGCCGCCCTCGACGAAGCCTTTACCGGACTGCTCAGCGGGGCGGCCGCCCTGATCGTCACCCGCGACCAGCGCGCCGTGGGATTGATCAGCCGCCTCGATCTGCTGGAGTTCATGGCGGGCCGGCCATGAGTGACTACGGTTTCTCCACCCGCGCCATCCACGTCGGGCAACCGCCGGACCCGGCCACCGGCGCCGTGATCACCCCGATCTATCAAACGTCAACCTTTGCCCAGGAAGCGCCGGGCAAGCATAAGGGCTACGAATACTCGCGGAGCGGGAATCCTACCCGCGCCGCCCTGGAAGAATGCCTTGCCTCCCTGGAAGGCGGCCGCCACGGCCTCGCGTTCGCCTCCGGATTGGGCGCCGAAACCACCATCCTGCATACGCTCCGGAGTGGTGACCACGTGGTGGCCATGGACGACCTCTATGGCGGTACCTTCCGCCTGTTCGAGCGTGTCTTCCGCCCGCTGGGCATTACCTTTAGTTATGTCGATGCGCGAGATCAGGCAGCGCTTCAGAGCGCCCTCACCCCCGCGACCAGGCTGGTGTGGCTCGAATCGCCGACCAATCCCTTGCTCAAGGTGGTGGATATTAAGGCCGTGGCTGCGCTCGCTCACCAAGCGGGGGCGAAAGTGGTGGTGGACAACACCTTTCTCAGCCCGTATCTGCAACAGCCGTTGGTCCTGGGAGCCGATGTGGTCGTGCATAGCGCGACCAAGTATCTTGGCGGCCACAGCGACGTGGTGGGCGGGGCGATCATCCTGCAAGACGACGAATTGGCGGCCCAACTCCGCTTTCTGCAAAATGCCACGGGACCGGTGCCGGGGCCTATGGATTGCTTCCTGATCCTTAGAGGAATCAAGACCCTGGCGGTCCGCATGGAGGCACATGAGCGGAATGCGGGGCTAGTGGCCAGGATGCTGGCCGAGCATCCATCGGTGGAGCGGGTTTACTATCCCGGTCTTCCGACCCACCCCGATCACGAGGTGGCCAGCCGCCAGCAGCGCGGCTTTGGCGGCATGGTCACTTTCGTGGTCGGAAGCAGTCTCGAACGCGCCACCGCGGTCCTCCGCCGCCTGCGACTGTTCACCCTGGCCGAGAGCCTGGGCGGCGTGGAGTCACTGGCCGAGCATCCGGCATCGATGACTCATGCGTCCATTCCGCCCGATCGGCGAGCCGAGTTGGGCGTGAGCGAGGGCCTGATCCGCCTCTCGGTGGGCATCGAGGACGGTGATGATCTCCTGGCCGACCTCCGGCAGGCGCTGGAAGGCTAAGGCCCAGACTATGACCCGGTTTCAGTTCGTGACCTATCTGCGAGGAGAGCTTGGCCGCGGCTACAGCGTGGCGGATGACGATGGGGGCGCCGATGGCGATCTGCATCTGATTGTACTCCGCCGAGGAAAGGAGGCTCACCTCATGGTGGAAACGAATCTGGGCTGGGTCGGTGGGTTGGGAAGCCCCCCGTCAATGGAGGATAGGATGTTGGTGAAACATCTTGCCGTGTTCGTCAAGCGTTTTTTTGCTCATCCGGACCTGCTCCCCGGCGAGACATTCTGCTGGCCGGGCACGGCGGATAGCCGGAGCCAGGTTCGTCTGGCGCTTGACCCGCGAAAGTGGCGCCGCCTGGCGCCGCGCGCCGAGGAGGTACAGCCATGATACGAGACGCGGGAAGAGAACCAACCTACCAACGGCCGGCGGGAGTTTCGATTTGGGATGATCTGCGGGATTCTCCGCTTCTGGAACCGACCACGGCAATCGTCATTCAGCGCGGCTATTTCCGCACCCTGTTCTCTACCTTCTACGACCGGATGGGGAGCTTCATCCTGGTCAATCTGGCTGTCGCGGTCCAGTTGGTGGTCGGCGCGGGCCTGGGCCTCCTGGTCGGCGGATCATTCTCGGTCAAGACCGCGCTCCCCATCGTGATCATCGCCATCGTCACCGGGGTAGTTGGCGCCCCCGCCTTCGCCGGACTCTTCGCCTACACGCGAGCCACCTGCGATCCCGATATGGCGCCTACCTTCGGGGACTATGTGAAAGCTATGCGCCGGTACGCTCGGCGAAGTTGGGTCTTGTTGGCCATTCAGGCCGCGACCGGCGGCATTCTCGTCCTCAACTTCCGCTTCTATGCCAGTCTACATGGCGTGGTGGGCGCGGCGATCACCGTGCTGATCCTCTTCCTGGGCCTGCTCTGGGCCATGGGCGGGCTCTATGTCTGGCCGCTGTTGGTCCGCGACCTCAGTTGGAAACTGCTATTCCGCAATACGTTCTTCCTGGCCATGGCGGCCCCGATCAGCGCGGTCGCCCTACTGGCCGGGCTCACGGTGGCCAGTGCCCTGCTCATTCTCACGCGGATCGGCGTGTTCATCGCCTTTTTTGTTATCTGGGCTCTGGCTGAAAATGTGGCCCTGCAGCGGCTGGTGCGGATTTTCCAGGCGAAACAGGAGCGACTTGCCGCGGGCACGCCCGATCAGACGCGGGAGTAACCCTCAGCCGATCTCGTGCCTGCCCATCGTTACTCACGGGGGCAGACTAGTCCGATTATTGGGTTCGTCCCATCCATCGGCTGATGCATGCCATGGGTGCCTAGGGCAAGATCGGAGATGTGGCGCCGCGCGGGACGGCACCCTTGCAAGGTGGGTATAGGGCAGGCCCGCCAGAGTGCTGAACGCCCGCACGGGAGGCGCGGCCACGAAGGACACCGCACTAGGAGGCCGGATGGGAAAGTGGGACAAGGGGCCGGCGCGGGGCGGATGGGCAAAGCTCGTAGCCCTGACGGCGGTGGTGGTTCTGCTCGGGCTGGCCTTGTTCCCCCGATCCATGCCGTCCACCCAGGGCAGTACGCTGGCGCCCGATTTCATCTTGCCCACCGCCAACGGCGTGCCAGGTACCCTGGCGCTCAATTCGTTGCGTGGGCACCCGGTCCTGCTCAACTTCTTCAATAGCGAATGCGTCCCCTGCATCCAGGAAATGCCCCTCTTGCGCCAGACGGCCCTCCGCTACAAGGCGCGCGGGCTGGTCGTGCTCGCAGTGGCCACCGGCGGCGACTCCCAAGCCGGAGCGCGGAGCTTCGCCCAGGCCCGGCATCTGTCCTTCCCTGTCGTCGTGGATGAGCACCAGGATGTCGCCTGGCTCTACCAGGTGGCCGGCTGGCCGACCAGCTTCTTCCTCGACCCGCGGGGCCGGATCCGCGGCCAGCTTGCCGGGCCGCTTGATGATGCCAGCCTGCGCGATGGCCTGGCGCTGGCCGGAGCCCTCCCCTGTACAGCCTGCCATTCACTGCCGCCGCCAAAGCCGGCGGCGGGCGCCGGCGGGCTCAGCGCCGACACCATCTTCTCCGCCGCGCCGGCCGCACAGCCATTTGCCCTGCGCGATCAGCGAGGACAGGTGGTCAGTCTCCGTTCGCTCCGCGGCAAAGTGGTGGCCTTGACCTTCGTCAGCGCCATCTGCACAGCGGAATGCCCCTTAATCGGGCGGGCGCTTGGCCAGGTGTCGCACGACCTCGGACCGGAGGCGGCGCACCTGGCGATCGTGGCGATCAGTGTGGCGCCCGAGGCGGATACGGGGCCGGCAATCCGCCGCTTCGCCGCGGATGCCGGCTGGAGGAGCGGCCAATACCATTACCTTTCGGGATCCCACGGGGCACTCGCGGCGGTGTGGGCGGCCTACGGCATCTGGGTTGGGCCGTATGTCCCCGGCCAGGATCCAGAGCACACGCCCGCCCTCTACCTGATCGACCGGCGGGGGCGGCTGCGCGCCTACTATGACGTCCCGTTCCTGGCCCCGCGGGTCGCGTCCTCCGTCCGCGCGTTATTGGCCAGCTGAACGCTCGCGTCTTCTTGAGTGTTGAATGTTCCAGAAGGACGTACCACGCGGGTGCGTCGTTAGGGGCGCGGGTCTCCAGGCCCGCTTTTTGCCCGAGTCACCCACCTACCAGGGTACGGTGGACACGTACGCCCCCCTGATGCCAATCCGCCAGGGAACCAGGCGGGTCTGGAGTCCCGCGCCCCTAGATCCTCGCGCCGCCACAGGCTGGTGACCATTAAGCCAGCGGATCTCAACCCGCGCTCAATACAATCCGCCCAGCCGCAAGACCAGAAGGATTATCAGTATATGCAAGCTGCCAAACACCCCCAGGAATAGGGGGACGCCGACGAGCAGGAAGCGGGGTACCGGCTCTCGGTTCTCGCCATTCGGCCACTCACGCCAGTGTGGATCTCCGGGCGGCGGCTCACCGGCATCGCGATAGAACGCGGGCGGGATGCCTCCTGTCCGCTCTACCAGTTCCTCAGTCGCCGCCGGGCGCGCCTCGCGTTCGTAATCGAGTAGGTTGTCTATTGCCATCGGCATCCCATCCTACTGACCCTTGATATCACGATACTCCTAATGGCTGGGCGTCACAAGGGAAGGCTGGCCGCCCGCTGTCACCTTGAAGACGTCCCACATGCCGGCCGCCGCGTGCCCAGGCACCCCGCACACCAGCGCATAGCTGCCGGCCTTGTTCGCGACGAAGGAGAAGTTCGCCGTTTGCCCCTTGACGATCCCGCTTCCAGGGTTGATCGAGGCGGCGCCGGGGAAGGCAAGTGGGAAGTTGCTCGGGAGATTCTTGTCCGCGCTCGGTGTAACCTCGGCGCTGTGCGGAAGTGCTCCCTGGTTACTAAAGTTCACCGTCACATGGTAGCCCACCGGCACGCTGATCACCATCTGGCCCTGCCCGTAGCCATTAAAATTGAAGCCGGAAATGGCGTTGGTGAGGCCCGCGACCAGGGTGAGGGTCGTGGTATGGCTCGATGTATTCCAGGTGAGCCATCGCTGCGAACCTTTCGCGCCCGAGGGCGGCGCCGTCCGCGCCTGCCCGCCGAGGCCGTACTTATTGTAGAGCGTGCGCGATTGCAAGAACGCCACCAGATCGTTGAGCTCGGATGAGGAGAGAATGCGCGCGAAGGAGGGCATATTTTCTCCCCCGTTCATGATCCGAATGATCATGTCGGCGCTAGTCAAGCGGCCGCCTACGTTCGTGAGATCGGGGCCCCGGAGTCCCCCATAGCCGCCAACCGAATGGCAATCCTCACAGCCTGCCGTGTGGAACAGCATTCCCCCTCGAAACACCGCGCCGTTGGTAGCTCCGATGATCTTGGTGGGAAGAGACACGGCATCGAAACGCGGTGACCAGGGCGCGAGGGCCCCGGTGAGGGTCAGCGAGAAGATCATCAGACCGGAGCACAGCACGACGATCATCGCCCAGGGCCGGCGCGCGGGGCTGCGTTCGCCCCTGTTGGCCCAGATGGGGAGGAACAGCAGGCCCACGATCAGCCCTAGCGGCGCGGCGAGCATCACCACATTCTCCATGGGCGGCGGAATCAGGGCCAGCGCCGCGAAGTACCAGAGGAAATACCAATCCGGCCGCGGGATAACGCTAATGTCCGCCGGGTTGGGTGGCCCGGCCAGGGGCGGCGCCCCGACGGTGATCGCCAGGATTGTGATCCCGAGAAGCACCGCGATGCCGAAGGAGACATCGCGCCAGGCGGCGTCGGGCCAGAAGGGCACCCCGTCGCGCTGGAGCATCTGGTGGTACCAGGCCCTGTAACTCTTCGGGTCGACGGGGCGGCCGCTTTTTGGCGGCTCGGAGATGCCGGCATGGATCACCATATAGAGATGGAAGCCAATAACGGCAAAGAGCAGACCGGGCAGGATGAAGACGTGCAAGGCATAGAACCGGCTGACCGTGACCCCGGTGATCGTGTTGCCCCCGAGTAGGAGATCGCCAACCCAGTTTCCGATCCACGGGGTCCGCACGCCCTGGAACACGGTGATCATCACGGTGTAGACGCCAACCTGGTCCCAGCGCAGGATCTGGCCAGTAAAGACGATGCCAGCGGTGAGGAATAACAGAATTACTCCCAGGATCCAGTTCACCTCCCGCGGATACTTATACGACCCCATCAGGAAGACGCGGAACATGTGGATGCCGATCATGACCATCATCGCATTGGCGCTGAAGTAGTGGATGGCCCGAATCTGGTAACCGAAGATCGCCCGGCTGTTGATCCACTCTATACTCTGATAGGCCTGTCCCGTCGAGGGAATATATTGAGCGGCCAGCGGGATGCCGGTGACCACCGCCACGATGAAGGACACCAGGGTGGCGCTGCCGAAAACGTACGCCCAGCTAATCGCGCCCGCAGTTGGCGGCACCGGATGCTTGATGATCGGCATGAAGACCGCGGATACGCCCACCCGATCGTCAAAGGCGGCCCACGCTCGCCGTAACCCATCCATTCCGTCTTCCTCCCCGTCTCCCGCTCAATAGGTGTATGGGACGCCGGTAGCCAGCACCTCGACCTGGCCGTTATGCACGCGGACCGGATATTTCTGTAAGCCTCGCGGCGGCGGCCCACCGGCCACGTCGCCATTGGCATAATAGATGCCGCCGTGACAGGGGCAGAGAAATATCTGCGCCTGCTGTTCCCAGCGGACGGGGCAGCCAAGATGCTGGCAGTAAATGGAAAAGGCCGTAAAACTGGTCGCGTCGTCGCGCCGCAGCCAGGCGCCGGTCTTGGCCGACACGCCGGTCCAGGCGAGCGGGGCGGCATTGAGGAAGGTTACCTCGACCGTTTGGCCGATCTGGAAGGCATCGAGCTTCCCGACGGCACGCCAAGCCGTGGGGTTGGAGTGGAGGATCGGTTCAAGCCACGAACCGATGAACGGCACGCCAACGATTACGCCGCCCAGCGCGCTCAGGGCCAGACTGAGCCGGTTGAGAAAGCGGCGGCGTTCCTCAGTGTACGGGGCAGGCGGCTTGTATTCGTGCATCGCTATCCCTCCTGTCCACTGAACTCACCAACCAAATCCAGGATCCACCCAACCAGGCCAACGATCAGCAAGAAGAGCCCCAAACCCAGGACGAAGAGGTTGCTGATCAAGCCCCACATAAAAAAGGCGATGCCCAGGCCAAACACCATCGGCCAATAGGTCGGACGCGCCACGACCTCGGGGTCCGGCCTACCCCAGCCCGGCCGCATCGGCTCGCCATGCTGGGGGAGGGAGAGATCATACGGATCCGCGGTCCTCTGTTCCCGATTTCCAGCGATGGCCGGTTTTTGCCCCGGCTCCGATCCGCCGGCTGCCTGGCCGGCCGCGCGGGTGAAGAAGGCCAGGCTGAAGAGGCCGGCGATCGCGCCCAGCACCTTCGAGAGCACTGAACCAAGAAACTTCATTCCACCCTCCTCACCGAACAGTTGTCATTTCGGAGGCCGCCCGCAACGGGCCGGGTTCATCGGCCTCCTGATACCAGTGGGCAAGCGCCCAGAGGCAGGTCAACAAATAAACGGGTCCGCCCGTGGCCCACATCAGCATGCCGCCGAGTTGCTGATCCAGGGCATAGGAGATGCGCCACTGCCCTCGGATCAGCGGCAGGATGCGCAGAGTGTCGATTGGATGCTGGTAGGCGGGATAGAGGCCGGGTGCGGCAAAGGTGATGATCACGCCCAGAATGCTGCCGGCAAAGGCGGCGGGGATCAGATAGGCCATGCTCGCCGGCAGTGAGAGGCGTCGCTGCTTCAGGGGCGTGATCACCGGCCACCAGAAGAGCGTCGCCGTCACCAGGAACGAGAGATGCTGCCCGACGTGGATGCCCTCGTGGGCTACCGCCGCGTCGTACAGGAACGGCGCGTGCCACAGCCAGAGCGTACCGATGCCCAATATCCAGGACAGCGGCGGACGGCCCAGGGTCCGCTCGGCCCAGCGCGCGGGCGCCCAGCGCAGGATCCGCGCCCAGGTCCGCGGCAGGATACCTAGCAGCAGCATCGGCGGTACCACCAGGATCAGCAGCAGGTGCTGCGCCATGTGGGCGCTGAACAGGTA
>Ga0134126_10006420_pt1 | contig 14722 bp, 10 predicted proteins | sample KB31752_FD_96881 | JGI IMG/M metagenome (GOLD analysis project Ga0134126, IMG submission 96881) | Terrestrial soil microbial communities with excess Nitrogen fertilizer from Kellogg Biological Station, Michigan, USA - KB3-175-2 | ecosystem: Environmental > Terrestrial > Soil > Unclassified ... | reverse complement strand
GGCGAGGTGGCCGTAGCCGGCGCCGACCTCGAGCACGCGGCGGCCGCGCCACTCGAGGCGGGGGGCGATGTGGCGCTGAAAGGCGCGGTACCACATCTTGGTGAAGCGGGCGCCGGGCTGGCCGTGCTCCGGGGCCGGACGCTTCCAACCCTCCTGGCGGTAGACGATCTCGTAAAAGCTGCGGCTGGCGAGGCGCTGATTCGACAAGGTGGAGAAGGCGTGATCGAGGCGGCGGGCGGCGGCGGCGGGCGAGAACTCGGCATGCACCCAGCCGCGGGCGGCCTCGGTGCGGGCCTCGTTGAGGGGGCGGGCGAGGGCGGCATGGATGGCTCGGGCCAGCGAGTCGGGGTCGAGCGCGGCGGGTTCGGCGGCGAGCATGGGGAACAGGCGGGGCTCGCCGGCGAGGGCGTCGCGGGTGGAGACGACGGGGACGCCGGCCAGGATGGCTTCGAGCACGGACAAGGGCAGGCCTTCCCAGCGCGAGGAGCAGATGGCCAGATCGCTGGCGGCCAGCACGCTGGCGACATCGGGGTCAAAGCCGGGCAGCAAGACGCGACCGCCGAGGCGGTGCTGGGCAATGGCGGCTTCGAGCGCGGGGCGATCGGGCCCCTCGCCCAGGATCAGGAGCCGGGCTTCGGGGTGGCGCGGCAGCACCTGGGCAGCGGCCGCCACCAGCAGATCGAAGCCCTTCTGCCGGGTCAGGCGGCCGACGGCGGTGAGCAAGCGGCCTCCGGGCGGCAGATGCTGGTGGCGCAGGGCGGCGGCGCGCACGGCGTCGGCGGCGGGCAGCTCGATGCCATCCGGGCAAAGCAGGCGCTGCGCGGCCGGATGCCAAGCGGCGAAGTTGCGCAGATGCTCGGAATGCAGACCGATCACCAAGGCCAAATGCCGGGCCAGGCGACGGTCATGCCAATGGCCGGCGATCGGGTTGCGGATGTGGGCAGCCAGGGGGAGGCGGAGGGCGCGAGCGGCCGCGAGCGTCGGCGCCTGGTAGGGGAAGCTATTGTTGCAGTGCACGGCCTGGCAGCCGCTGGCCTGAAGGGCGCGCGCGAGGCGGCGGACTTGCAGGCGGGCGGCGGCGAGCAAGGCGGCGCGCTCGCAGCCTTCGATGAAGCCGCCGCGGGGCAGCCAGGAGGGGCGCCGGCCGGCGCCGGTGGCCGGGGCGCGGGGATCGAGGACGGTGAGGGTCTGCACCAGCGGGCGCAGGCGTTCGAGGCCGGGGGTGGGATGGTAGACCAGCAGGTCGTGCCGGAGCTGGTTGGCATCGGCGTATTGCAGATAGAGCTCGAGGGCGCGCAGCGAGCCGCCGTAGCTGCCGCCGACCTCGACGTGCAGGATCGAGGGTCGGTTCACGCGCGGCCTCCGGCGCCGAGGGCGAGCACGCGAAGATGCCCGGCCAATTGGCGGGCGGTGTAGCCGGCGGCGAGCAGGAAGGCGGCGAGCAGGGCGGCGAGCGTGGCCACGCCCGCGAGCCAGCCGGCGGGGGGGACGAGCTGCAGCGCCCAGGCGGCCGCGGCGAGGGCGGCGAGGAAGGCGCAATAGAGGCGGGTGCCGTGCAGGGGGAACGGGGCGCGGCGCTGCAAGTACCAGAGGTTCATGGCTTGATAGGGAATTTCGGCGCCGCCCCAGGCCAGCACCGCGCCGACGAGCCCGGCGCGGCTCCAGAGCGGGAAGAACAGGACCAGATAGGCGGCGATGCGAACGACTTTGGCGCGCATTTCGAGATGGGGGAGGCCGAGCGCGGCCAAGGTGCTGCCCAGCAGGTAATTGGCGCAGGCCAGCGCCGCCAGCGGGCCGAGCCAGCGGAGGGCGGAGGCCAGGGAGGCATAGCCGCGGCCGTAGACGGCCAGCGCGGGCGCGGCCAGGCAGGCGAGGCCGAGGTTGAGGGCGAGGATGAGGGGCACGAGCATGCGGCAGTGGCTGCGCCACACGGCGCCGGCCAGCGCGGCATCGTGGCGGGCCAGGGCATGGGTGAGCGAGGCCATGAGGACATCGAGCAGGAGCTTGACGGCGGTGGCGGCCATGGCGGCCAGGGTCATGAGCGCGACATATTTCCCGAAGCGCGCGATGCCGGCGGCGTGGAGCACGAGCAGCATGTCGAGCTGGGTGGCGAAGAAGCCGAGCATGCTGGAGCCCTGCAGGGAGAGGGTGAAGGGCCAGAAGCCGGAGGGCAGCCGCAGGCGCGCGGCGGCCGGCGCGGGGCTGGAATGGCGGCGCAGGAGCATCCAGGCGGCGGCGGCGCCGGCGAGGTCGAGGGCGAGGTAGCAGCCCCATACCAGGGCGGCGGGATGGGCGAGGACGAGGGAGCGGGCGGCAAGGAACAGCAGGGCGCAGGCGGCGAACATGCCGAAGGTCACGCTGCGATAAATCCACTGGGCCGCGGCCAACTGCAGCAGGCCCTTGAGCGCCGCCAGCAGGAGCGAGAACAGGATGGGCACGGGGGCGAGCGCGATCATGGCGAGGGCGAAGCCGCGCCCGCCGAGGCCGCCGAAGAGCCAATGCAGCCATGAGGGACGCCACGCGGCGACCGCCAGCCAGGGCAGCCAGGCCAGGAGCGAGAGGAGGAAGCAGGCCTGCACGAAGCCGCGCCGGGCCGCGGGCGGCAAGGCGGGCAGGAAGCGGATGGCGACGGCGTTGCCGCCGAGGAACAGGAAGGCGGCGACGAAGTTGACGTAGACGAGGAGCAGCCCGTAGACGGCGAGGGGCTCGGGGCCGAGGCGGGCGAGCAGGACGCGGATGGCGTAGCTGAAGGGCACGCCGGCGGCGGCCAGCCAGACGGTCGCGCGCAGGCCGCCGAGGACGCCGGCGCGCATGTCTTGCGGGAGGGCATCGCAAAGCAGGTCGTTGACGGGCGCGGCGGCCATGTCAGTTGCGCGGGCCGGAGCCCAGCTCCTCGGAGAGTTTCTGCAGCAGGCGCGCGTTGGCGGCGCGGATGGAGGTGATGCTGTCGCCGTAGTCGCGCTCCTCGCGGCCGGTGGCGAAGCCCCAGGAATCGCGGCCGGCGGCGCGCACCGCCTCTTGCCCGTCGTAGGCGTTGTCGCGGAGGCTGACCAGGCCCCAGTTCATCTTTTCGGCCCAGGAATCGGCGAAGCCCCAGAACTTGGTGCCGACGATGGGATGGGCGCCGGCGCGGGCGCGCTCGAACTCGCCCAGCACGGCGCGGGCATAGGCGGCGCCGCGCTCGGCTTGGGTGGTGTAGCAGGCGGCGCCGCTGCTGCTGTCGGGGAAGGCATGGAGATCGGAGTCGGCATTGGCGGCCATGCCGGTCCAGGTCACCAGCGGGATATCGCCGGCAGCGGCCAATGTGCGCTCGAGCACGAGATCGCTGGCGGCGTTGGCTTGCAGGATGTCGAGGCTCTCGCCGGCGGCACGCAGAATGGGGGCGCGGGTGAGGCCGTTCCAGGCGTTGAGCGTGGCCGGGCCGAAGACGAGGTAGCCGGGAAAGCTGGTGCGCACGGCGCGGGTCACGGCCTGGAAATAGGCTTGGGCGTAGAGCAGCAGGAAGGCGTCGAGATCGTTTTTCAAGGCGCCGGCGGCGGACGGAGGTTCGGTTCCGGCGCCGCGCCAGGCGGCCAGCCAAGGACTGCGGCCGCTCTCGTCGAGCCAGCCGCGGCCGAGGGGCCAGCCGCCGTCGGTTCCGAAGCTGGTGTATGAAGAGCTCCAGGCGCGGTTGAGGGCGGCAATGGTGCCGTAGCGCTGCACCAGCCACGCTTGCAGGGCGAGCTTGGTGTGCACGCGCGGATCGGTGTAGGCGACTTGCAGGGCGGGGTTGGCGCGCTGTTCGTGAGCGCCGACGAGGGCCAGCCAGCCGACATGGGGATGGGTGCGGGCGGCGGCGACGTCGGGGCCGGGGCCGAAGCCGAACAAGTCGTCGGCGTCATCGGTGGCGACGCCCAGCAGGAAACGGGAGTGGCCCAGATGCTGGGCGAGGTCGGCGGCCTCGCCCCGGGCATAGGCGGCGAAGTTGGGGTCGAAGACATCGGGGGTGGTGGCGGCGCGCCAGCCGGTGTAGACCGCCGGGTCGGTGCCGGCGATCAGATCCTTGACCGAGCCGGGCGCATAGCCCCAGCGGTTCTTCAAGCTGAAGGCGGCGGGACGGATCATGGCCATGAAGGGCATGAACTCCGGGTTGCCGCTGCGTCCGTACATGGGAATGGGCAGCGCGTATTCGCTGGCGTATTCAGCCAGGCAGTTGAAGCCCCAGTTGCGCAGGCGGCGGACGGCCTGGCGGGCCCATACCGCCTCGCTGCCGTACTTGGCCAAGCTGAGCTGGGCGAAACTGGAGCTGGACAAATCCACGTTGAAGACGCCGCAGAGCCAGTAGGGATGGCCTCCGGGGGTGGAGAAGAGCCAGCGGCTCTCGGTCTTGACCACGCGGAAGCGGGGCTCGGCCTCCTCCGGCCAGCCGTTGCGGGACAGCGCCAGCCAACCGGCGGCCAGCGCGCCGCACCCGGCGGCCTGGGTGAGGAAGCTGCGGCGGCTGACCTCGCCGAAGAGAGCCAGGCTAGCCATGGGCCACCGCCCCGGTGGGCAGCGCGGCAGCGCGGCGCAGCACGATGGATTCGGGGACTTGCGCCTCTTGCGCCAGCAGGCCGCGGATGGCGGCGGAGAGCGCGACCGCGAGCCAGAAGAGCTTGGTGTATTGCGCCGAGAGAAAGAAGGCGCTGACGGCGAAGCCGAGGATGCCGGTTTGCAAGCCCAGGGCGGCGTCGGCGGCCCAGGGTGGCACGGCCACCTCTTGCGGGGCTGCGCCCCGGGCCTCGCGTTGGTCGGCCTCCCCTGTCTCCGCCCCGGGGGTTGGCAGCGCCGAGGCGGCGGCGGTGCGCAACTGCGCCAAGGTGCGCTGGCAGAGGGCCAGGATGAGGAGGAAGGCGGCGAGGGCGGGCAGGCCCATCTCGGCGGCGAGCTCGAGATAGCTGTTGTGGGCGATGTGGTCGAGATCCTGATGCTGGGCGGCATAGCGCTCGACTTCGGGCTTGAACTCACCGAGGCCGATGCCGGTGAGGGGATGAACGGCGATCATGGCGAGGCCGGCGTGCCAGAGCGCAAGGCGCGAATCAGAGGATTCGGTGTCGGAGACGGAGGGGTGGAGGAGGCGGTTGAGGGGGGAGCTGCGCCAGAGCAGCAGCGGCGGAACGGCGGCCAGGCAGGCGAGCAGCAGGAGGGCCAGGCAGCGCTTGCGCCATGCGAAGACCAGCGACATCGCGCCCAAACCGAGCATGCCGCCGCGGGAAGCGGCGAGGGCGATGGCGAGCAGGGTGAGGAGGACACAGCCGGCTGCGGCCAGGCGCTTCCACCAAGCCAGGCGCGCGCTGCAGAAGGCCAGCGCCAGCGGCAGGCCGATGAGGGCCGAGGCGGTGAAGTAGTTGGGATCGCCGGTGACCCAGCCGGGGCGGAAGTTGGCGTAGACGTTGTGGTACTCCTGCCATTCGCGGAGGATGTAGAGGCTGGCGACGGCGACGGCGGCGACGGCCGCCCACAGGACCTGCTCGAGGCGGGGCCAGGAATCGACCACGCAGAGGGTGATGAGGAGCAGGAGGAAGAAGGAGAGATAGCTGAGCAGCGGGCTTTGCTCCCAGGCGATGGGAGCGCCCAGGGTGAGCCAGGAGAGCGCGGCCCAGGCGCAGAGGGCGAGCATCATGCGGGCTTCGGGGGCGCGGCCGAGGGCGGGCGCGCGCCGGGCCACCATGCAGTGCCAGAAGGCGTAGGCGAGGCAGCCGAGGCCGAGGAATTTGATGGCGGTCAGGTCGCTGACGAAGTGCTCCCAGAGCGGATCGCGGGTGAGCGGCATGGCCGAGATCAAGAGATAGAAGAGCAGCATTCAGATCTCCACGGCGGCTCGTTCGGGGGCCGCGGACCACGAGGTGGTGGGCGCAGCGGCGGGGAGCGACTGCAGGGCGATGCGCAACTGGCGGCGGAGGGCGTCGAGGCTGTAGTCGGCCTGGACGCGGGCGCGGGCGGCCTGGCCGAGCTCGCGGCGCAACTGCGGCGAGGCGAGCAGGGCGGCGATGGCGGCGGCGAATTCGGCGGGCGTGTCGGCGAGCAGGATTTCGCGGCGGTCGCGGAAGCCGAGGCCTTCGGCGCCGAGGCGGGTGGAGACGACGGGCTTGCCGAGGGCGGCGGCTTCGAGGATCTTGAGCCGGGTGCCGCTGCCCATGCGCAGCGGGACCACGGTGACGGCGGCGGCGGCGAGGAAGGGCGCCATGTCGGGCACCGAGCCGGTGAACTCGACGCCGGGATGATGGCGATGGCGGGCCAGGAAGGCGGGCGGGGGATTGCGGCCGGCGAGCTGGAGGCGGGCGTGGGGGAACTGGGCGCGGACGCGCGGCCAGATTTCGGCGAGCAGGAAATCCACGGCATCGCGGTTGGGCAGCCAATCCATCGCGCCCTGGAAGAGGATCTGGCCGGGGGCACCGTCGGCGGCGGCGGCGGAAGCGGACGGGACGATGTTGGGGGCGACCACGACGTGGGCGCCGGGCTGGGAGGCGAGCAGGCCGGCTTGATCCACCTCGGAGCAGACGAGGTTGCAGGCGGTGCGGGCGCCGACTTGGGCTTCCCAGGCGCGGACGCGGCGGCTCTCCCAGCGGGCGGCGGCGCGCTTGAGGGGGTTGGACTCGATGGCGCAATAGGAATCGAAGATGCGGTGCTCGAGGTTGTGGTGGTTGACGACCAGGGGCTGGATGCGGTCGGGGACGTTGATGGCGGCGAAGACGGTGTCGCAGACGAGCGCGTCCCAGCGGGCGGAGCGCCACAACTGCTGGATCAAGGCGCGCGCCGATGCCGAGCGGAAGCGGCGGGCGGCGAAGGGGAGGCGGGAGGCGGCGGCGCGGAGGCGGCCGGCCCAATGCGGCCCCTGGGAGAGGCTGGCGACGGAGTGGTCGAGGATCCAGGAGGCGTCACAGGCTTGGTGCAGGTCGGCGGGGACGGGCAGGGCGTCGGTGGCGCGCAAGCAGACCAGGGTGGTGCGGCAGCCTTCGGCGCGCAGAGCGCGCAGGCAGGACCAGGTGCGCATGCGCAGGCCGTTGTTGGCGGGCAGCGGGCAATCGAGGGCGAGGTAGAGGATCTGCATGATGGTTCAGGCTCGGGTGCTCTGCACCAGCAAGCGGTAGTTTTTCCCCACCTGCGCCACGGTTTCCTCGACGCGCTGGTCGGGGCGCAAATCGGCGTTGCGGGAGAGCGGCAAGCGGGGCGGGGGCGGGGCGCCGGGATCGAGCCGGGAGGGGTCGGGCAGGAAGCCATGAAAGAGCAGCTCGCTGCCGGCGCGGTACACCCAGTGGCGGGGCGAGGCGTGGCCGGCCATCACCAGCCAGCGGGGCCAGAGCCGTCCGGCCGCCTGGAGATTGCGGCGAGCGGCGCTGGCCCAGCCGCGCAGGCGCGAGGCCCACGATTGCTGGCGCATCCAGTGCTGCCAGAGCTGCGCGTCGCTGGCGGCCGGCGGGCAGCCGGTGAGCTGCTGCAGCTCCCAGCGCCAGAGGGCGCGGACGGCGGCAATGGCTTCGGCCTGCCAATGCGGCGCGGGGAAGAGGCGCTGGATTTCGGCATGCGGATGCAGTTTCCATTCGGTGCAGGCCTCGACTTGGCCGATCCAATCCGGGCGGAGCGGGATCTCGGCGGCCATGAGCCGCAGGCGCCGGGCGCGTTCGCGGTAGGTGGGGGCATAGGCGTTGAGGAAGAGCAAGAGCGAGGTGGCCATGTCGAGGTGGAGCTTGACCCAGGGATAGATCTCCTCTGGAGACGCGGGCTGGCGATGGCGCTGGGCCCAGGCGGCGGGCAGGAGCTCGATGATGCGGTTGGCGAGCAGGCGCCAGGCGTCGGCGCGGGGCAACTGGGCGCGCTCCATGGGCGGGACCAAATCGAGGATGCGGCGATCGCCCCAGAGCACGCGGCCGGTTTGGCGGAGCTCGTAGCCGAAGATATGGGGCGGAAGGTTGCGCAGGTAGGGCTGGCGCACGGGCGTGAGCGAGACCTGGGCTTCGATGCCGTGGGCGCGGAGGCGGCCCTCGATCCGGGACTGGAGGCGGTGCAACTGGGCGGGGCTGGGCAGGCGCGCGCGGGAGGGAAGGATCATGAGCAGCTCGGCATCGCCGAGCAAGCGGACGGCGGCCATAGCCGGGCCGGGGTGCCGGGGCTCCAGCCCTGCCGCGGGTTCGGGGGCGGGCAGCCAACTGCCTTCGTGGCGGGCCAAGCTGCCGGCGAGCACCAGGGCGAGCAAGCGGCAGCCGATTTCGGTTTGGCAGCCGGCGAGGGTCTGGCTGACGACGATGGCCTCGAGGCGAGGGGCGGGGTCGAGGTCAGGCATGCTGGGCTCCGGGGCGCTGGCGCCACAGCTGCAGGTAGAGGCGGGTGGTCTCTTCGATTTGGCGGCGCTGGTCGAAGTCGCGGAGGGCGCGGGCGCGGGCGCGCTCGGCGAAGCGATGGCGGAGATCGGGATCGGCGATGAGGCGCAGCAGGGCCTGGGCGAGGGCGCCGGGATCGCCGGGTTCGACCAGCAGGCCGGTGTGCTCATCCTCGACGACTTCGGGGGTGCCATCCACGGCGGTGGCGACGATGGCGCAGCCAGCGGCGGCGGCTTCCATGGCGGAGAGGGGCAGGCCCTCGTAGAACGAGGGCAGGACGAAGAGGTCGGCGACGGCCAGCCAGGCGGCGACGTCGGGGCAGAAGCCGGGGAAGAGGACGCGGGAGCCGAGGCCGAGGCCGACGGCCTGGGCGCGCAGGGCGCCGGCGAGGCGGCCTTCGCCGAGGCAGACCAGGCGCACGGGGGCGGCGGCATTCAAGCGGGCCATGGCCTCGAGCAGCACGGCGTGACCTTTCTGCGGCTCGAGGCGGGCGACGCAGAGCAGCAGGACCTCGGTGGGAGCGATGCCGAGGGCGGGGCGGGGATCCAATTGCGGCAGGGGGCGGGCGCGGAAGCGGGCGAGATCGATGCCGTTGCGGATGACGAAAATCTTCCCGGCGGGGAGGCGGCGGTCATCGCGCAGGTAGGCGGCATTGGCTTCGGAGACGGCGATGTAGGCGGTGACGCCGCGGCCGGCGGCGCGGTCCATCCAGGCGGCATTGCGCCAGCCGCGGCGCCAGCGCTCGCGCACATGCGGGGTTTCGATCACGACGGGGGTGCCGGCCCAGCGGGCCCAGGGGGTGGCGGCGCGGCTGGCGCAGGAGATGTGGGCGTGGAGCAGATCGACGCGATGGCGGCGGAGGTACTGGCGCAAGCCGGCGCCGGGGCCGAGGCTCCAGGGATCGCGGGGCGCGGAGGGACAGAGGCGCACATCGGGGGGCAGATCGGGCAGGTGGGGGGCGAGGGCGGGGGGGCAGGCGAGGTGGAGCTCGAAGCGCTTGCGGTCGAGGCCGCGCAGCAGGGTGAGCATGTGCTCTTCGGCGCCGCCGCGGGCGGTGGCATTGGAGAAATGCAGCAGGCGGAGGCGGCGCGAGGGCTCGAGCGCGGGGCCGGCGGCTGAAGGGAGCGGCAGCGGATGCAGCATTCAGGCGGCCCTCCGCGCCGGCAGGGGTTCGCAGAGGCAGGAGAAGAGGTCGCCGATGGCGTGGAGGCGCAGGTCGGCGGCCTGATTGCTGAGGATGACGGCATCGGAGTCGGGGTCGTCGGGGTGGTAGCCGTGCATGCCGTCGGGATTCCAGCCGCGGCCGTTGAAGTCGCCCTGGGCGACCATGACGCCGGGATGGAGGAGGAAGATGGTCTGGCCGAAGCGGCGGTCGGGGAACCAGGTGCCGTGCTGGCGCAGCTCGGCCTCGGCGAGCACGCGGCCGCAGTCGAGGGATTCGAACCAGGATTCGATGTCGGCGCGGGCGGCGGCGGAGAAGTACCAGCAGCGCACCATGGTGGAGTCGTAGACGGCGAGATAGTCGTCGGGCATGCGCCAGCCGCGAGCTTGCAATTGCGCGGCCAGGTCCACGCGGGTGTGGACCGGGGCCATGCCGTGATCGGAGAAGACGCGGAAGCGCATGCGGGGATCGCGGCGGGCGGCGGCGGCGGCGAGGCCCTCGAGGGCGCGGGCGTAGGTGTCGAGGGCTTCGCGGATGGCAAGGGGCTCGGAGCGGTGGAGGTGGAGGTGGTGGTCGAGGCCGCAGAGGTAGACGAAGACGGTGTCCACGCGGTGCTGATCGAGGGCGGCGGTGGCGCGGCGGACGAGGTCGAGATCCTTGCCCTCGCGATGGGAATAGATCTCGAAGCGGACGCCGGCCTGCTGCCAGAAATCGAAGGCGGTGGGGGTGTGCTCGAGGCTGCGCGGCTGGTAGAGATGGCGGCGCTCGGCCCAGTTGAACCAGGGCAGGAGGCTGGGCTGCACGGCGCACTCGAAGCTGGGACCGAGGCCGAAGTGGCGGCGGCCGAGCCAGCCGAGGGCGAAGCGGCCGTAGCGGTTGTCGAGGAACTGATCGGTGGCGGGGTGGAAGCGCTTGATCCACCGGAACGGGGAGTGGTCGGGATCGAGGTAGAGCAGGTTCCAGTGGCCGTGGGTGCTGGGCGGTTCGCCGGTGAGGATGGTGGGGATGGCGCCGGAGCTGTAGCCGAGGGTGGTGCGCAGCGGCCGCCGATGGGGCAGCAGGCGGCGCAAGAAGCCGTGGGGCTCGGCGACGGCCCAGCCGAGCGCGTCCATCAAGACGTAGACGTGGACACGTTCGGCGGACGGTGGGCGGCGGGCCAGCCGCGGCGGCAGCGCAGCATGATTTGTTTGGGTGTCCATAGCAACCATTCGCGGCTGATCCTCCAAGCGAAACTTCCGGGCCGATGCTGCAACCAGCGCTGCAATTGGGAGTCCGAAGTCGTGGCGCGGAGCGCGTTGCGCGGCAGGCGGTCGCGGCCGGGGCGGGCCAAGCCGGGATGCGAGGTGCAAAGGGCTTGGAAGCCGACGCCGCGCGCGGTCTCGAGCACGCGGCGGCTCCAGAGGCCGTAGGGGGCGGCCAGGAAGTGCACGGCGGTGCCGGTATGCTCTTGCAAGGTATGCCGCGCGGTGCGCAGTTCGCGTTCCAGCTCCCGCGGCGGCAGGGCGCTGAGGGGGCGATGGAGGTGGCCGTGGGCCTCGAAGCGCATGCCGCAGCGCTGCATCTCGGCGATTTGATTCCAGTGGAGGTAGCCGGGCTGGCCGACGAGGCCGGTGGAGATGAAGAAGGTTGCGGGGAAGCCGGCGTCGTGGAGCAGGGGGAAGGCGTGCTCGTAGTCGGCGCGCGCGCCGTCGTCGAAGCAGAGCACGAGGGGCCGAGCCAGCTTGGGCGGGGCTTGGCCGCTCCAACCTTGGCCGCTTTGGCCTTGGCCGCTCCACCATTGCTGGAGGCTGAGCACCTCGAGTTCGCCGCGCGCGCGCAGGGCGGCGAGCAGCGCGAGGTGGCGGCGGAAGGCGGCGGCGGAGACGCTGTAGCGGCGATCGCCGTCGGGCGCGGCGGCGGCAATGGCGTGGTACTGGAGGATGAGAGCGGACATCAGCGCACCTGCTGCCAAGCGGTGTGGCCGCGGTCGAAGAGGAACAGGAAAAAGCCCCAGAGGAAGGCGGCGTTCATGGCCAGGAAGAAATAGAGGCCCTGGACGAATTGGCTGGCGCGGGACCCGGCGCGGCGCAGGCGCTGGGCGCGGCGCAGGCGCGCGCCGCCGGCGAGGGCGAGGGCGTAGAGGAGCAACTGCAGCAGGAGCAAGGCGCGGTAGGGTTCGAACCGGGCGGCGGCGGCGGCGAGCGCGGCATTGCTGAGAAGCGCGGCCAGCATGAGGAAGGGCACGCACCAGCGCAGCAGCTTGTGGGAGATGAAGGCCCAGCGGGTGAGGGCATCGAGGCGGGTGCGCAGGAGGGTGCCGAGGCAGCGGAAGCTGCCGACGGCGAGGCGGGCGCGGCGCTTGAACTCGCCGGCGACGCTGGGGGCGGGGATCTCGGTGGCCCAGGCATCGGGATCGTAGAGCACGCGATAGCCTTCGTGGCGAGCGTGCATGGGCACGAGGAAATCCTCGATCCAGGCGGTGGCGCGAAGCGGGGGGAAGCAGGACTTGCGCAGGGCGTAGAGGGCGCCGCTGGCGGTGAGGGTGGCGCCGAGGCGGCCCTCCATGAGGCGCAGCAGGCACTCGTAGGACCAGTAGGCGCCCTCGGTGTGGCGCGAGCCGGGGTGATGGAGGAAACGCAGCGCGCCGCAGACGACGCCGACGCGGGGATCGGCGAAGTGGCGAGCCAGGCAGGCGATGGTGTCGGGCTGAAGGCGGGTGCTGGCGTCGGTGAGCAGCAGCAACTGATGGCGGGCGCGGGCGACGCCTTGATTCAGGGCGTTGGCCTTGCCTTGCTGGCGCGGCAGCAGGACGAGCTGCAGGTTGGGGAGATCGAGCGATTGCAGATAGGGGTTGGTGCGGTCGGTGGAGCCATCGGAGACGACGATGATCTCGATGAGACCGGAGGGGTAGTCGGAGCGGCGCAGGCTTTCGATCAGGCCGGGGAGGTCGGCCTCTTCGTTGTGGGCGGCGACGACGACGCTGATCGGTTCGGCGTTGACGGTTGGCGGTTCGCCGTCGGCGGGCAAGGGGAGAGGTTCGAGGAGGCGGCGCCAGGCGTTGCGCAGCTCGAGGGCGGAGGAACCGAGGAAGAGGAGCAGGGGATAGCCGGCGTAGGTGTAGAGGATGAGGGCGCAGCAGGACCAGAAGACGGCGGCGAGGGCGAGATCGAGGGTCATCGGCCGCCCCGGCCGAGGAGGAGGACCTTGAGGGTTTGGGCGGCGATGAGGAAGTCGAAGAGCAGGGAGGCGTGCTGGATGTAATAGAGGTCGAAGGCGAGCTTCTCGCGGTTGTCGGCGAGGGTGGCGCAGTAGCCGCGGTTGACTTGGGCCCAGCCGGTGGCGCCGGGGGCGACGCTCCAGCGCTGGGCGTAGAAGGGGATGGCGCGGACGCACTCGGCTTCCTGTTCGGGGACGAAGGGGCGGGGGCCGACGAGGCTCATCTCGCCGCGCAGGATGTTGAGCAACTGCGGCAGCTCGTCGAGGCGGAGGCGGCGGAGCCAGCGGCCGAGGCGGGTGCAGCGCGGATCGCGGGCGCCGGCGGGGCGGGCCGGGCCGCCGGCATCGGCGTTGAGGCGCATGGTGCGGAATTTGTAGAGGGTGAAGAGGCGGCCATGGCGGCCGACGCGGGACTGGCGGAAGATGGCGGGGCCGGGCGAATCGAGGCGGATGAGGGCGGCGAGGGCGAGCATGAGGGGGGCGCACAGGAGCAGGCCGGCGGCGGCGACGAGGGCATCGGCGAGGCGCTTGCCGGCGCTGCGCAGGCGGCGCGGGTCGGCGTCGGCGCGGAACGCGGGGGCGCGGAGGGCGAGCTCTTCGACCGGCAGCTTGCCGGTGAGGCGCTGATAGAGGAGCAGGCCGTCGTCGAGGCGGTAGCCGGCGGCGAGCAACTGGCGGCGGAGGGCGGGGGGGATGGCGTCCCAGCCGCCGGGGAAGGTCGAGACCAGGCGGCGGGCCCAGCGCTCGCGCTTGGGGGCGAGGGCGAGGGCGCGCAGGTCGTCGGGCAGCGGCGCGCTCAAATGGCCGGCGATGGGCAGGCCGGAGGCGGCCTGGCGGCGCAGCTCTTGGCGCAGCAGCGCGGCGAAGGCGCCCTCGCCGATCAGCAGCACGGGCTCGCCCAGGCGGGGATGGTGGGTCCAGACCAGGGTGGCAAGGCGGAACGCGCACAGCCCGGCGCCGACCCCGAACAGCGCCAGCAGCGAGAGACGCTCGCCAGCGTAGAAGCCGGGGAAACGCCATTCAATGGCGGCCACCAGCAGCGCCGCGGTGCCGAGCACCAGCGGCAGACGCGCGCCGATCTCATGGGCGCTGCCGAGGATGGGGGATTCGTAGAGGTCATAGGCGTAGAGGCAGAGCAGCCAGACGGCGGCCACGAGCGCGAGCGGCAGGCCGCGGCTGTCGCGCAGCAGGAGCAAGGCGTCGTGGCCGTAGCGCAGGGCGAAGGCGCCGAGGAGCATGGCAACGATGACCAGCGCCTCGGCGCTGGCCACCTGCCAGCCGCGGCGGCGGGGCAGAAGGCTGGGTAGCGCGTGGGAGGTCATGGGCGGTCTCGGCCTGCAGGGATGCATGCCGCGGGCCATTGCCGGCGGCCGCGGGATTTGACCCGGAACGAATCGGGGATTTCCCCGACGCCGGAGGCGGCAAGCCGCGCGATCGGAGGCGGGCACGGGGCGCGCCGCCACGGCGGCGGGTGCAGGCGGGTGCAGGCGGGTGCAGGAATGCTGCAAGGTTTCGCGCAAAGAGGCGGCAGAGGGGCAGAGGCACGGCAGGCAAAGCAGGCACGGCAGGCACTGCAGGCGGACGGGCACTGCCGACACTGCCGGCACTGCAGGCACTGCCTGCGGACGGAAGAGGGTTGGCGGGGCGGAGAGGCAAGGCAGGCACGGCAGGCACTGCAGGCAAGGTAGGCACTGCAGGCACTGCAGGCACGGCAGGCAAGGCAGGCACTGCAGGCACGGCCTGCGGACGGAAGAGGGTTGGCGGGGCGCTTGGGGGGATGCAGGCGATGCGCGGGGACGGAAGAGGGTTGGGGCGGGATCATGGGGCGGGGATGCGGTAGGCGGGCAAATCTTTGAGGGCGGCGAGGCTTGGATAGGAGGCGAAGCGGTCCTGGTAGCCGGCGAGGACGTCGGCGAAGGCGGCATGAAGGTGGCCGCGGCAGCGGCGGATGAGGGCGCGGAGCCAGTCTTCGGCGAGGTTGAAGGAGGGGAGGTTGGGGTCTTGGAGGCGGGCGAGGGCGTCGCGCAGG
>Ga0134126_10006415_pt1 | contig 14725 bp, 9 predicted proteins | sample KB31752_FD_96881 | JGI IMG/M metagenome (GOLD analysis project Ga0134126, IMG submission 96881) | Terrestrial soil microbial communities with excess Nitrogen fertilizer from Kellogg Biological Station, Michigan, USA - KB3-175-2 | ecosystem: Environmental > Terrestrial > Soil > Unclassified ... | reverse complement strand
GCATTTTGTGCTTGACCAAGCCCGGCTACAACTGATCGGCCTTTCCTCCCGCGAAGCCGCCGAACAGATCCAATTTCTTCTGACGGGTGCGCCAGTGACGCAGGTCCGTGAAGACATTCGAACAGTGGAGTAGTCGCTCGAAGCGCCGGAGGCAACCGCCTTGATCCCAGAAAGCTGAATGACATGAAGCTGACGAATCGCTTGGGGAAGGCTATTCCACTGAGTCAAGTCGGCCATATCGAGATTCGTCCCGAAGAACCGATCCTCAAGCGCCGGGATCGCTTGCCAACTATCACAGTAGAGAGTGACATCGATGAATCACTTCAACCCCCACAGGTCTCGGCAGAGATTCAAAAATCAATTCAGCCGATTATTGCAACCCTGCCCGAGGGCTACAAGATCGAAACGGGCGGCAATATAGAAGAGGCCGGCAAAGCGAATAGGGCACTGTCGACGGTATTTCCCGCGATGATCGTGCTGATGCTAACGGTGATCATCCTCCAGGTCCGGTCATTCTCCGGGATGTTCATGGTGGCTCTTACGGCGCCTCTCGGTCTCGCTGGCGTCGTTCCAACATTGCTTCTCTTTCATCAGCCATTTGGGTTCAATGCGATTCTCGGACTGATCGCGTTAGCTGGCATCCTGATGCGCAATACGCTGATCCTCATCGGTCAAATCAAAACCAATCAGGAGGAAGGACTTGACAATTATCACGCTGTCGTCGAGGCAACTGTACAGCGATCACGTCCAGTGATCCTTACAGCTCTTGCAGCCGTACTGGCTTTCATTCCTCTCACCTACTCAGTCTTCTGGGGATCGATGGCCTACACACTAATTGGGGGGACTGCCGTGGGCACCGTCCTGACCCTCATCTTCCTGCCCGCACTCTATTCAATCTGGTTTGGAGTAAAACCGGTCGCAGTCCCGAGCAATGAGGCGCAGCCAGTGCTGGTGGGTTCATAGCCGAAAGCAGCAAACAAGACAGACAAAATCAGAATCATTGGAACAGGCAATATTGGTGGTGCCCGGCGCTCAGGTGCGCCAACGATGCGGCCGTTGGTTCAGCCGGGGGTTAAGTAGGACTTCCGTCTTCTCGCAGCAGTTCGGCCGATCTCCTGTCAGAATGTAAACTTCAGACCGAACTGCATCGCACGAGGGTCCGTCTGAACATTGGTAATCTTTCCGAATTGGCAACCGAATTGGTGCACCAGATCGGTTGAGCCATCAGGATTCGGCCCCAGACACCAGCCCGTGTCGGGAATACCGAGATTTTGGTGGTTGAGCGCATTGTAGACATCCCACCGGAAGCTAAAATACTTCTGCTCGGTGACATGGAAGTCCTTTGCCAGTGACATATCCGCGTTCCAAAAGCCTGGAGAACGCACCGCGCCATTGCGAAGGCCCATGTTGCCGAACTGCCACCACTGAGGAAAGGCAGTTGGATCGGACGCCGTAAGAACTGCGGGGTCGGACCCGAACGCGGCCGTGAAGGCGTTCGGATTGAACCATTGATCCTGTGTCCGGGCTCCTGAATTGGGATCGCCCACCAGATTCGGCCGGCACACGCCAAGCTCGCCCTGAATGCCGTTACAGGGCGCCGTGATCACCAGAGGCACGCCATTCTGGAAATTCCAGTTCTGCGTTAGCGTCCAGCCGCCGAAAAGGGCGCTTCCGAATCTGCTGCCGGACAGAAACGGTTTCCCTCTGCCGAACGGCAGCTCGTACGATCCGGCAATGTTCAGCACATTGGGAATATCGTCGGCGGTTAGCGCCACGTCCGCGTAACGATCGTCGGGATTTTGCGGTCCCGCGCCTCCGGCCGTATTGCCGGTGCCTCCCGATAACCCGCCGGGCACGAGTGACGAGCGCCCCACGGTGCGTCCGATGGTCGTCGGGGTTGCCGTGTTGCCGATGATGCTTCCCGTGTTTGGCGTGCCGATATTCTTCTGATGTGTGTAAGACACCATCAGGTTGAAGCCCCTCGAATAGCGCTTTTCTGCCTTCACCTGCAAAGCGTTATAACGATTGAACCCGTCGGGGTTGGAATTGACGCTCAGATTTGTGTACTGCGGATAGGGCCTGGCGATCAGCGACAATGGCGCCGTTGCCCCGTAGATCGGAACCAAAGCGGCTGGTGTATCCACCGAGTTATTAATCTGCGTTTTTTCCTGTAACCGAAGCGATGTAGGCACGCGGTCGTAGCTGCGGAACTCATCGCCGAATAAGTGCAGCCCGTGTGTTCCGACATACCCGACGCTCAGGGCTACGTCTCCCGGCAGTTCACGCTGGACGAACAGACTCCACTGCTGTACATAAGGATCGTGGGAGCCCTTTAAGAAACCCTGCGGCCCCGTGCCAAGGAACTGGTTATTCTCCTGCTTCACTTGATTCAGCGGAGGAAGGTTCAGATCCGGCGCCCCCTGACTTAGGATGAATGCCGGGCGCTGGCCCGTGAAATCGCCGTTATAACCGAAATAGTTGGAATACGCCGGTCCGCTGATCGAGCCGTTCTGGTCTCCAAAAGCCGCGCTGATTCCGTTGCTGTAGATGATGTCATACCCGCCGCGCACCACCCACTTTTTGTCGTTAGTCGGCATCCATGCGAAATTGAACCGGGGTCCGAGACTATTCTTATTTGCCGGAAACACATTGGTCGTGGGGTGCGCGGCGGTGCCCATATAGACAATGCGGCCCTGATATGGCACGTCCGGATTCATTCCGTTGAAATCGATGTTCGCCAGATAGTTGCTCCGTTCGTGGAACCAGCCAAAAATGTCGTACCGCAGGCCGATGTTCAGCGTTAGCTTCGAGTTGACGCGCCAATCATCCTGAATGTAAAACCCCCAGTAATTATTGGTCTGATAAGGATAATGGAATGTCCCGGTGCCGCTGCCCGGATCGACAGCGCCGAGCAGAAATTGGGCAAGTCCGTTGCCGCCCTGGCCGCTGACGGGATCGGAGGTCAACCCACCGCCGAAGCCGAGCCCATACCCCCAACTGGCTTGGTACCAATTATTGTCGCGGCGAAATATGAGGCCGCCTTTTAACGTGTGATTTCCTAAAACTTTTGTTATGTTGTCCTGTAGCGTATACGCATCCACGCCCTGTAATCCGTTCTGCCACTGCTGTGGCCCAAACGAACCAAACCCGCTGCCAACCCCGATTGTGGGCACCGGACCGAACTTGTCCAGGATAAAGTTCAAGCCCTGAATTCGTTGAATGATCCCGGAGTTATCCACCAGAGAATTAGGATTCTGTTTCGGAATCTGATTCTGCCTGCTGTAGCTTGCCCGGAATTCATTGATCAGCGTAGAACCAAATGTCCGTGTGTGGCCGATGGTGAAGATCTGGTTTGCGGTCGTGTAAGGCTGAGCGCCGGAGAGGCCCTGCGTCGGAGCTGTTGGTCCGCTCCAGGGGAGCCGGTAATTTGCGTAATAGCTCGGGTTAAGAAGATACTCAACAAACAGAGCACTCTTTTCGTTAAAGCGGTGATCTACTTTAATCGACATGTTATTAGTCGTTAGACTGCTGCCGATTCCACCCAGATAGTTATTGCAGAAACCGAGGCATCCGCTCGGCCCCTGTTGTAACGGGTCGAGGAAGTTGGGATTGGGAAAACTTTGCGCGTAGTAGAGCGCCAGCGGATCGATACGATTTTGCGGAATCACATTTCCGGCAAAGGGCGTGCGAGCGAACTGGCCGTTGGCGTCCGGTCCGATAGTGGAAAGTGGATCGTAGATATTGCAGGTCGGGCAAGAGCCTATTCCCGGAGCATTGCTGAAATCGCCGCTACGCTCGGCTGGCGTTGGCACGGTATAGATGCCGCTCTTGTTTTCATGGAGAAACGAAGTTTCCCAGGAGAAGAAAAAGAAAGTTCGGTCCTTTATCACGGGCCCACCGAGCGTGCCGCCGAAGTCGTTATAGTTCACCCGCGGTGAAAGGAACTGATTTCCCTGCGCGTCGCGCCGGTCGAACGGATTGCTAGCGCTGAAGAACGAGTTCCGATTGAACGCGTATGCGTTTCCGTGGAACTGATTCGTGCCGGACTTCAAGATGATATTGACTACCGCGCCGCTGGTGCGGCCCCATTCGGCGGCCATCCCGTTATTCACCAGGTTAAATTCCCCTACCGCATCCGGCGATGGATTCACTACTACGGCCTCCGGGCCCAGTGTTGCATTCAGTGTGCCGTCCAGATACCAGGCATTCGCGCCGCCCTGGCTGCCGTTAACACTGATACCCGAGCCCACAATGTGCGTCGGATCGGGGAAACCGCCGAACTGGCTATCGAAGCCGAATGCCGACCCCGTCGGTCCAACCGATTGAGTGATGCCGGGTAACAACTGCACGAGCATTTGTACATCGCGCCCGACCAGAGGAACCTTATCCAGCAACTGCGGTTGAATCGATGTTGTAAAGTTCGAAGCCGTGGTTTCAAGCAGAGGCGGCGCCGCATTCACGTTCACCGTCTGAGTGACGTCGCCCACTTTCAGTGCGCCGTCTACAGTTAAGGCAGTTCCACCCTTTACTTGCACATCGCTGATGTCGACTGAACTAAAACCCTGAGCGTGAACATGTACGACATACCTACCCGGGACCAGATCTGTTACGAAGTAGAACCCTGACGAGTTCGTGGTCACTTTCGTCGTGACATTTGTCGCAAGATTGACTACTTCCACCTGGACACCGGGCACAACGGCGCCTTGTGCATCCGTAATGGTTCCTTGAACTGTGCCGCGATCAAGCGCCGCGCGGATGCTATTTGCGGCGACACACAGTAGAATCGCCCATAAGACAACGCGGAATTTCCTACTCATAACGACTCCTGTTCCATACACTTCTTTCAACTGGCCTTCACTAGGTCGCCTGCGTTTCCTGCGAAAGTAAAACCACCGCCGCGAGCGCGAAGCCAATTCCAAGCCCCTGGCGGGCCGTCAACTTCTCGCCCAAAAACAAATACGCTGCCCCTACTGTCACAAGAGGGTACAGATTGATGATCGGAATAACAATCGACGCCTTGCCGCCTTTTTCGAGCGCGGCAAAGCTGGTAAGCACTCCCAGGCCGTTGAGAAGACCGCCTAGAGCCGCCAGCGCAATCAAAGGCCACGTCACGCGCCAGTCCTCGTGTCCGATCAACGGAATCGCGGCTGAAATGACAAACATGGCCAGGCAGAACCATACAAACGACATTTCAAATGAAGTCTCGTTCGTGCTCAACTTCTGCGTCACTCCGGTAATGCCAAAGAACAGAAGCGCGGCCGCCGATAACATGAACCAGGTCTGCATGTTCAAATACTCAACAGGTAAATGGAAACCGCTGCGGCGGCGAGCCCCAGTATCTGCACGCGATTCAGTGTTTCCTTCAAAACGAAGAACGCCAGCACAACCGTCACCAACGGGGCAAGTCCAACGACGGGAATCACGATAGACGCTTTGCCGCCCCGCGCCAGCGCGAGATACATCGCGATATTTCCAACGCCTCCCAATAGACCGGTGATAAAGCCATACAGAGCGCCCCGGCGAGCACTGCCACGGCTGCAATGCAGATTCTTTGAGAGCAGAGGCCATAACAGCAGTGGAGCGAGTCCTAAAGAGAACAACGCTTGATTCGCCCAAGGCGAGATTCGGTCCACAATGATCTTCGATTGCAATCCCCAGGCTCCCCACAGAAGAACCGTGAGGAACGATAGCAGCATCGGCTGCGAGAGCGGCAAGGGCCGCCGTTGCCTTTTTATCTGTTCACTTTGGTTCACGGCGGTTTGCGGCCTTTTCCGCGCTGTTCTTTGAATCGGCGCCGTACTGGATCGTCAAATGCATGGTCCCCTGCTTTGCGGGAAGCTCGATCGCCTCCCGCGCGAGGTCTAGCTTGTTCCATGGTTGGCCATCCAGCGTGACGCTTTGGATGGTTCCTTCGGGCACTCGGACCACTAGCCATGTCTGCTTTGCCCGATTCGGGGCTGGCAACTGCACGGTGGCTTTCAGTTCGCGCTGTTTCGCGCCCGGATCAATCGTGTAACTGATAGGTCCAAAGAACGTTTGCACTCCTTGAACCTTCACCCCTTCCTTCGCCGCCAGCCATCGCCGCGGCGTGCCGGGCGCCAGCCATAGGGTGTCTTCATCTTCAATCACCAGCAGATCGCGGATACGATTAACAAATCGCGCTTCGTCGGGGATCTTATAGAACGGTCCGCTTCCATGACGCCACTGATGATATTCTTCCGTGAACATATTCGCGTCGGGATATAGACACGCGACAAAATCGTTGTAAAGATTCCGGATCGCCGCTTTGGGCTCGTGTCGCCGCAGATAGATCTGAATCGGGTTCACGAGGTTTGCCTGAAAGACCATACCGCCCTGGCTGAACCAGTAGCGATCGTCGGTCATCCCGTGGATGTTCATACCCATCCCGCTCGAAAGCGTCAGGTTGTCCTCCCAGTCGTCCAGAATCCAGTTCGCGATCGGCTCATTGGGACCAAACACGCCTAACAGAAGGAAGAGAACGGGGCCGCAAAGCGTATCGCGATCCGCGCCTAGCCGCAGTAGCGGGTTGATGTCCGAATGCCCGTAGCGATGATAATAGTCGCGTTCCATCGGCCCGAATAGCCGGAAGCGACGCTTCGGCACGATGGGCACAAACGGCTCAAATGTGCCGTCCTGCATGCGCGCGACGGGAGACGCCTGGCTGGCGCGCAAAATGTCGGATCGCAGGTCCGCCAGATAGGCATCCGCTTCCCGCTGCACCGCGGCAGCATCCGCCATTTCCGCATCACGTAGAGCTTCGGCGGTTCTTGCCATTCCCGCCCAGGCATAGGCATTGATCACGAACCAATTGGCCCAATCGGAGTTGTCTTCCAGTCTCGATGCCGGCAGCATCCCGTATTCGGGCGCCTTGTTGCCGCGGTCATCGAATTTCTTTGTACTTTTCCGTTGTTCCTCAATCCATCGAATTGCCTTCCGCATGTGAGGCCATGCATGCGCGAGCCATGTCCGATCCTGGGTATAGAAATAGTGCTGCGCCAGAACCCACAGCACAGTGCCGTGGTCCAGGCCGTATCCACTCGCGGTGTAATCGTAATCCGCACTGATACGCGCGCCGTGAAAAATTCCATCCGGGCCGCCCTGCTGTAGTCCTGGAAAGTTCTTGCTGCCCTGCAATCTCATCATCGTTTCGAGATAGGACTCGGCGGTCTGTTTCTGCCCCAACGTATCCAGCAAGAGCACCTGGTAAGCAGCTTCGTTCTCGAACACGTCGTAGTTGTAGCTCGCCGCTGGGACCATCATCAGCCCGGTATTCGGGTCCTTCGTTGTGCTGATGTGAATGTGTGTTATGACTGCTCTTGCGATGTCGTTAAACCGCTGTTCAGGCACGTTGAAGCGCACCGCCGGTGTGACAATATCTTTCCAATAAGCGACCACGCGCTGCCGCTGTTCGTCATAACTCAAGCGGGCCAGATCGCCGAGATCCGGCCCTTGCAGATCCGAAACAAAGGGAAGCTTCAAGACCACGGATTTGCTGCCGCCGGCCGGAATCGTGACGGCTATCTTGACCGCCTGCTCACCTGTTGTTTCCGGTTGCGGCGCCATGGTAACGGATATGCCCGCCTGCCGTTCTACTTGCGCGCGTATCCGGCCGTTCAGTTTCACGGTGTTGTTCTCTACGCTGAGGCTCCCATTCGGATTCATTGAGAGCCAGACTAGTGCATTTCGCTCCGCCGCTGTCGGATTGTGCGCTTCCAAACGCACCATCAGGACCGCGGGTGTTTCTTCATCGCGCGCCGAACCTACGGGCGACAACGGACCGTGTAGCAGAGTGGCGAAAGCTTCTTCGCTGTACTCAAATCCTTCGTTGTTCCACGTCTGCTTCACAACCGGCAAATATCGATCCAGCACGCTAACCGATGCGCGATGGTCAGCCCTATCGTATGCGTTCGTCCCCGTGCCAATTCGCCATGTGAAACGATCGCCCGGCCAGTTCAGCCGAGCCAGCTCACGGCCCTTTGCTTTTGTGCCCGATTTGCTGATGTAAACATTGCCGCCGTATTCAAACGCGAACTTCTGCCAATTCGAATCGGCAGCGAGGGGGAAGTACGCCCGGCCGCCACCCTCCCGGTCCCAAGGGTCGAGCGGCGGGATCTCGCTGGATGCTCGTTCATAGGTCTGTTCCGGTTCATGAAGGAGCCGCTTTCGAATCTTTTCCCGGCCGGCTCGGGGGTTCGGCTTTTCCGGGTCAGTCGCATTTTCAATCCGCACACCGAACCACGGAAGGACGATTGGTCCGCTGTTCAGGTCCGCGACCGCGAATGAGAACGTCCGGTCTTGTGTAGTTGCGCCTGAGTGCTCAGCCAGGTGGATGGTTGCGACGGTTTCATCGTTCGAACCGGGCAACGAAGGCCGGGCAGATATCAAATCCAATACGACGCCTTTGCGAGCGCTCCCGGCGCTCAGTGACCAGGAGTCGGAGTCCTGCATCGTGTCTTCAGCGGAGAATTGCCACGGCTTCACTGAGATCAGCTGCCCGTTGTAAATCGATGCCGAGCCTGTCAAGTTCGCGCTGCCGCTAAACTCCACTCGTATTTGCCGCGCGGCTTCTACTGTCTCGGAAAAGACCTGGAGGGCCGCCAATTCCGGCATACTGTCCGGAAACACGATCCGTACTTTCAACGCGCGCCGGTATCGCACTCCCGGCAAGTGGGCGGCTAGTGGATTTTCACTCGTTGACAGAGGTTGAAATTCGTACTCGCAGACAGATCCCACGCAATGCTCGGTAGTCGCCGCGGTAAGCCAGTTCCCCTGCCAGGCGTCATCGAGCGGATCTTCCATCGAGGGCATTTTCGGAGGCTCCGACGGCCACGTCCGAAACCAGTACTCAACACGCGCCCCATGCGCCGCTTCGTGAGCAAAATGGATCCGTACCTGGGCGACATCGCGTTCTTCGTCCCACTCAATTCCGGCATTTGTCTTTCCGGCCGACTGCTGAATGTTCTTCAGACGTAGCGGGCCGGCGTCGCGCCATTCTGTCAGTTTTCCGAAAGGAGCCAGATCGAGGCGCGCCGCGGCGGCCTGCGCGAGGGCGGCGGCACTAAGCAGCACTGAGATTATTGCCGCCCATTTCGTCACGGTGCGCTCCTCCATGCCGCGGAACCGTCGAAGCGATAACGCCGGATCGCGTCCTCACTAAGACGAACGCCGAGTCCGGGCGTTTTGGGCACGGCCACCATGCCATCTTCGTCGACCAGAATGTCTTCCACCGTGGTTTCCCAGCGCAGTGGCGACTTGCTGGTGGAAAATTCCAGCATTTCCGCCTGGCAATGATTCGCCAGGAAGTGCAAATTTGCCGCAATTTCAATATTGGTTTTATAGCCGTGAGTGATCACACGTTTCCCGCGTTTCCGGGCCGCTTCGGAAATTTTGAGAATGCCTGTGAATCCGCCGACACTTGTAATATCGGGCTGGCAGATCGCCGCTCCGCCGCGGTCCATCGCTTCGACGAACTCGTCGACGTGTGTCAGACCGAGGTCGCCGACCCCAAGCGGTAGGCCCGCCTCCGCCGCCATTCTCGCGTGTCCGGCGATGTCATCGAGCGGCAGGGGGGCTTCGAGAAAGAGCACGCCGACATCGCGGAATATCGGCGCGAGTTTCAGCCCTTCCTCCGCCGTCTGGTAGCTGAGCCCTGCATCGATAATCAGTCCGCCCTTCCCGAGCACAGTTCGCGCGGCCCGCAGCAGACGTGCGGTCTCCTCCAGATCGTCCATCCACCATGGGTCCGCTGCGAACTTGATGTTTCGCAGCCGGAGCTTCGCCATAGCGTCTTCCACCTGACGGCGGACGTCATCTTCCGTCCGCGCCATGGGGTAGATCGTCCCGTATGCTTCCACTCGGTCCCGCTTCGCCCCGCCAAGCAACTCATGGATGGGCCGCCCCTGCATCTGCCCGGCGATGTCCCAGAGCGCAATATCGATGCCGCCGATCGCGTGCATCATGAGGCCCCGCCGCCCCACATAGCAGGTCGATTCGTACATCAGATCCCAGAGTTCCCGTGGATTGCTTGGATCGCGCCCGAGGAGCAGTTCGCGAAGTCCGCGAGCTTTGCTATGGGCTGGGCGGGCGTAAACGATGCCTTGCACCGCGTCCGCCAAAGTCTCCACTTCGCCTATCCCGATAAGTCCCTCGTCGGTTTCCACGCGGATCACGCAGTCGTCGTACGATCCGTCGAAAAGCCCGATGTTCGGGTCCTCGATTCGTAAGTGAATCGCCTGAATGTCTGTAATTTTCAAATCAATAGTTCTCCGGCGCCAGGAACGAGAGAGCTCTCAGAACCGTTCTTCAGATTCTGCGCCACTCTCGCCGCGTTTTCTTACAAACTTCGCCGGGAATTAGTAAAAGCGTATAACCGACGGAAGCGGGATTAGTGGGGAATCGAACTGCAGTCAATCTGAAGCGAACGGATCTTCACTGAGCGCACCGTCAGCTTGCGGGGAAACGCCTGTGATCTGGTGAAATAGCGAACAAAAATGGCTTGCATTCCGAAAACCGAGCGCGCGAGCGGCCTCTTTGGTTGAGGCCCTTTCGGTCTGGAACAGATGCCGCGCCTTGGATACAAGCAATGAGTTGTAGTACGAATGCGGACTAATGCCTGAAGAATTCTTGAAAAGCGGAATGAAACGCGAAGGACTGATGCCAACGTCCGCGCAAAGATCGGTCAACCGGAATCCCTGTTTACCATGGCTATTCATAAACTCCGTGGCGCGATGCATATGAATCCACGGCAGTTGCGGAGCAAGGTTGAATTCCACAGGCGCAATCCGATCGGTGGGCCAGTCCCGCACCAGATAGATCAGAATTTGGCGGAGCAGCATCTCGACCATGGGTCCGAACCCAGGGCGCTGCTTCTGAAATTCGCCGATCAATTTGTAAATCAATTCAAACGCTTCGGCGTTATGCTGCTTTCCGATCAACCGCAGATGCTGCCCGAATCCCTGAATGGGCAATGACATCGCTTCAGTTACAGACCGAAGCACCGATGGCCGGACAATCAGCGTCAGTCCGCTGGAACTCGACCCTCCCCGGCCAAAACGGCAGTGGTGAACATCGCCGGGATGCACAACCGCCAGTTCGCCTTCTTGCAGAACCTCGCATCCGGCCGGCAGCGAATTGATTTCGACCTCTCCCGAAAGGCAGGCGACTAGACAGTACTCTCCGTGCGTGTGCGCTAGCCCATCGTATTGCCGCGCGAGGTAGTCGAAATAATGGAAACCGAGTCCGAGGTCCGGCGTCAGCCATACTTGACTGGCCACCGGTTGCGCCCGTAGCGTTCGCAACATGGGAAATCCTGAAGCGTTGGGACGACGGTATCACAGCGGCCGGAGGCATGCAAGGCAACCTTAGGATTCCGGCAAGCAAATGCAGTGATTTTTCACAAGAAATCTCCACGGTCGGGCGGGCCACCCACGGTGATGAAAATAGGCGCCTTTCGTGGCGTACGCTTTAGCGTGATGAAGCGTGCCGCGGTGAACTTCAATTGCCGTTTCGTGCCGCGCGCATTGCCGGCTGAAGCGGGCAGCAGCACGATAAGCCGTGCGCCACGGCGATTTTCAAGGGGAGATGTTATCACCTCGTTCCTGATTTAACGCCCCGCCACCGTCATCGCTCCGTCAATCACCAGCGTTGTTCCGGAAATGAAAGAAGCGCCTTCCGACGCGAGGAAAAACGCCGCTTCAGCGATATCGCGCGGCGTGCCGATGCGCCCCACCGGATGGAAGCTCCGCACCTGCCGTAAAGCCTCCTCGCGATCCGGCAATGAGTCGAGCCACCGGTCCATCAGCGGCGTCTGAATATAGCCTGGACAGATCGCGTTCACACGAATGCCATCGCCGCCGTGATCGAGCGCCATAGCGCGGGTGAGGCCGATCAATCCGGATTTTGCGGCATCGTATGCCGCCGAATCAGGCCAGGAGAGAAACGCATGGACGGACGCGATGTTAACGATCGATCCTCCTTGCCGGCACAGATGCGGAATTGCCGACCGGCACATCAGGAACACGCCGCGCAAATTCACATTCATCTGGCGGTCCCAATCTGCTGTTGTGAGATCCTTCACCGAGCCGGCTACTTCGATGCCGGCGTTGTTCACCAATACGTCGAGACGTCCGAATTCAGCGACGGTCGCCTCCACAGCCCGTTTGGCGTCCTCTTCCCGCCCTACGTCGCCGGCAATTGAGAGCGCCGGAGCGTTCCGCCGCAGTTCTTCCGCTTTGCGCTCTGCTCCGGCCGCATCGATATCGAACACTGCGACGGCAAAGCCGGTCTCGGCGAACCGGTCGGCAATTCCCGCTCCTATGCCGGCCGCTGCCCCCGTCACCAAAACTGTGTGTCTCATGATCCGGCCAGCGCCTCTCATTTCCAGGCCAATCGCGCCCGGTATTCCTCTTTTCCTCGAATGTTCGTCCGCAGGTGAAACAGGGGGCCACCGACTAACATCGAGCTCGGATCGTAACCGGATGGCGCAAGTGTTTCGGCTTCCCTCTGTCCTGCCGATGTAACGAAGACTTCGTTCAGATCGGGTCCACCAAACATCAAAGACGACGTCTGCAATGCAGGTACGTGTACGCGCCGTTCCACCGTCCCATCCGGCCGGTAGCGCACCACTCCCGCGCCGAACCATTGCGCGCACCAGATGAAACCATCTACATCCACCGTCAGGCCGTCCGGGACTCCTTCCTCTTTCGGAACCTGCGCCAAGATCCGCCGGTTACCTACACTTCCGTCGCTTCTCCGATAATCGTAGGCGTAGATTCGCCTCGCAGCCGAGTCCGCGTAGTACAGCGTGCTCTCATCGGGAGAAAAACCTAGCCCGTTAGAAAGCAATATCCCTTCATCGACTACGTGAACCGAGCCGTCCGTGTCCACACGGAACAAACAACCTCGTTCATAGTTGTCGTTTGGCTCGAAAAAGCACGATCCGGTAAACAGCCGGCCTTGCGGATCGGCCACACAATCGTTCAATACGCATTTCTTCCCTTCGGCGGAATCGGCAACCAATTGCCACTCTTCCTTGCCGTCCCATAACCAGATTCCATTCGAGTTGGTAACGACGAATCCGCCGCTGTCGAGCAGCGCAAGGCCGGCCACTTCGGTTCCGCTCTGCAGCAGTTCGTGTCGCTTCTTCGACCATAGATACCGGTAGACACGCCGCCCCGTGATATCGGTCCAATACAGAACCTCGGCCCGCGCGTCCCAGAGCGGGCTCTCGCCGCATAAGTCGCCGTAATCCGCAATTGCCTCTACTTGTTCCATGTCGATCTCCTGAAGAATATAAGGCATTGCGCTCGATTCACTTCGAGCGTTGCGGTTTCCACGCGTCGGCGCCTTCCTCGACGACGATCTGCTGGTCGGCGGGAATATCCTTCAGAACGTCGGCGCGCCCGCTTGGCCACGTAACATGCATTTCATCCACCTTCCGCGCCGCGCCCAATCCGAAATGCATACGCAAATCGTTCTGCGAAAGATAACTGCCGCCGCTGCGCACCTCTTCCATCTGCTTTATTCCTGCGGCCCAAATTTCGATCCGCGCGCCGATGCCGTCACGATTCGATTTCGTGCCTACCGTCCGGATGCCGATCCAATGATTCCGCGTTTGCTCGTCCAACATAAGTAGCGAAGGCATCTCGCTCAATTCGTTGACGGCAATTGCCATCCTTCCATCATTGAGGAGGTCCGCCGAAGCGGCTCCGCGACTGGAGTGCAATTCCGCGAATGCGGGACCGGCTTCGCTGGAAACATCATCAAAGCGGCCATTTCCCAGGTTTCGGTACAGCAGCTTCTTCTGTTTGAAACGGGAATCGCTGCCCGCCGCTTCAATCTCCGGAGAGAGATGGCCGTTTACCGAAAGAATATCGGGCCAGCCATCGTTATCCACATCCACAAACAGGACGCCCCAACCCAAATAGCTGCGAATACGGCCCAACCCCGCTTCAAAAACTCGATCTCCAAACGATCCATTTCCATTGTTGCGGTAAAGGTTCGGGCTATCGTCGGAGAAGTTTGTCTTCACGATATCGAGCCAGCCATCGTGGTTGTAGTCCGCGGCGGCCACGCCCATGCCGGCCTGAGGCTCTCCGTCGTCATTGAACGCTGTTCCCGAAGCAAAACCTACATCGCGAAACGTTCCATTGTGCTGGTTGTGGTAGAGAATGCTCGCCGTCGAGTCGTCCGCGACGTAAATATCGGGCCAGCCATCGTTGTCATAATCGAGCGTCAGCACGCCGAGTCCGTAATGGCCCTCCGTTTGTCGGATTCCCGAGGTCACGCTCACATCTCTGAATCGACCGCCGCCCTCGTTGTGAAAAAGATAGTTCAGCCCCGGCTTCAGACCGCGCGGGCCGCAGGCAATGGGAACTCCCTTGTATTGGCAAAACTCACCCGACCCTGGCGCCGGAGTTCCCGACAGATCGGCGCCCAAATCGACATAATTTGTCATGAACAAGTCCAATTTGCCGTCACGGTCGTAATCGACGAACGCGCAGCCGGAGTTCCATCGCCCCTCTGCTCCCGCAAGGCCTGCCTGCCCGGCGACGTCCGTGAAGGTTCCATCTCCGTTGTTGTGATAGAGCCGGTTGCGGCCATAGTACGTCACGAAGAGATCGTCCCAGCCGTCGTTGTCAAAATCTCCCACGCATGCGCCTTGGCCCCAGCCCGTATAAGTCATTCCGGCTGCGCGCGTCACGTC
>Ga0134126_10006414_pt1 | contig 14725 bp, 14 predicted proteins | sample KB31752_FD_96881 | JGI IMG/M metagenome (GOLD analysis project Ga0134126, IMG submission 96881) | Terrestrial soil microbial communities with excess Nitrogen fertilizer from Kellogg Biological Station, Michigan, USA - KB3-175-2 | ecosystem: Environmental > Terrestrial > Soil > Unclassified ... | reverse complement strand
CTGGTTCGCTCAGCTCCCGAGGGTGGTCATCGCGGCCGGCGCGCTGATCACTGACCCCGCCGGAAACGTGCTGGTGGTCAAGCCCAACTACCGGCCGGGCTGGAGCCTGCCCGGCGGCGTATGCGAGCACGGCGAGCCGCCGCACCTCGGCTGCGCCCGCGAGGTCGAGGAGGAGGTCGGGCTGATCATCATGCCTGGCCCCCTGCTCGTGGTGCACTGGCTGCCGCCCGAGGACGGGCAGGCCGACCCCAACATCGCGTTCGTCTTCGACGGCGGCACCGTGGACGGTCCGGCCGGGATCCGGCTCCAGCTCGAGGAACTGGACGCGTTCGCGTTCATCGACCCCGGCCAGTCGGCTGACTATCTGCGGCCTCGGACCGCCGGGCGCATCCAGGCCGCGCTGGCCGCCAGGGCCGGCGACAGCCCCTCCTACCTGCACGAATAACGAACTCCGGCGGGTGGCGTATGGGTGGGGTACCGAAACTGTCAGAGGGGGCGTTGTAAAATTATGCGCGTGGGTACCTGGCTCGCCGGGTAACCGCACAGAGGACGGCTGAAACCTGGCCGCCCCCGCACCGACCCGCGGTGGACATCGTTAGTCCGCCGGCCCGGACCTGGAGGGGGTCGTCATGACCGTCCCTAATGCTTCTCTTGATGCCCTTGATCTGGCTGAGCCCCTGACCGTCGACGCGGCCTACGCCCGCTCGCGCGAGGCCGCCCTGACCGATTCCGTGATCGGCGCGGTCGGGCTGGAGATCGAGACTCACCTGGTCGACCTGGACTCGGTGGCCGAGCGCGTGCCCTGGGACCGGGTCGACCCCATGCTGGACGTGGTGCGGGCGGCCACCGGGACCAGCTCGGTGACCCTGGAGCCCGGCGCCCAGCTCGAGCTGTCTGGCCGCCCCACGGCCGACATCGTCACTACCGTCAACGAGCTGCGCGCCGACGGGGACCGGGCCCGCCAGGCGCTGGCCGGGCTGCGCCTGGGCGTGGCCCCGGCCGGGGCCGACCCGCTGCGCCCGTCGCGCCGAGTGAACCCCAAGCCGCGCTACCGGGCCATGGAGCGGCACTTCGCCGCCACCGGCCGGGCCGCCCCGGGGGCCGTGATGATGAACTCCACCGCCGCCATCCAGGTCAACCTCCAGGCCGGGCCGCGGTGCGACTGGCCCGAGCGGGTCGCGCGGGCCCACCGCCTGGGCCCCACGCTGGTCGCCATCTCGGCCAGCTCACCCTGGCTGCACGGCCGCGACAGCGGCTGGAAGTCGGCCCGGCAGCGGGCCTGGGCCGGGCTCGACGCCAGGGCCTGCGGCCCGGTGCCCGGCTGCGTCTCCCCCGGCCCCTCGCTGGACGACACCCTGGACCCGGCCGCGGCCTGGGCCAGGTACGCGCTGGACGCCCCGGTGTCGTTCGTCCAGGTGCGTGAGGACGACGCCCTGGCCGTGTGCGCGTCCGTCCCGTTCGAGCAGTGGGTGCGCGGCACGGTCCGGCTGGGCGGGCGCGCCCCCACCGTCGCCGACCTCGACATCCACATGACCACGCTGTTCCCGCCCGTGCGGCTGCGCGGCTACCTCGAGCTGCGCTACCTGGACATGACCGACTCCCGCTGGTGGCCCGCCGTCGCCGCCGTCGCCACCACGCTCATGGACGACCCCGTCGCCGCCGACCTGGCCACCGAGGCCACCGAGCCGGCCGCCGAGCTGTGGACCGAGGCCGCGCGCGACGGCCTGGCCCACGCCACGCTGGCCGACTCGGCCCGCCGCTGCCTGGACATCGCCGCCTCGCGGGTGCCCGAGGAGCTCGGCCCGGCCGTGGCCGACCTGGCCGACCTGGTCGACTCGGGCCGATGTCCCGGCGACCTCCTAGCCCAGCGCATTACCGAGATCGGACCCCAAGCCGCATTCGAGGAGCTGGCTTATGCGTGAGAACGTCGTCCGCGACCTGGAGCGGGCCCGTGCCCGCACCCTGGAGCTCACCGACCTGGACGAGCCGGTCCTGCTGACTCAGCACGACCCGCTGATGAGCCCGCTGGTCTGGGACCTGGCCCACATCGGTCAGCAGGAAGAGCTGTGGCTGCTGCGCGGCGGCAACCCCGCTCGGCCCGGCATGCTGCCGCCCGACGTGGACTCGCTGTACGACGCGTTCAAGCACCGCCGGGCCGACCGCCCGTCGCTGCCGCTGATGCCGCCCGTCGAGGCCAGGGCCTACGACCATGAGGTCCGCGGCCGGGTGCTGGACCTCATCGAGCGCACCCCCGATGAGAACCTGTTCACCGCCGGCATGGTCGTCCAGCACGAGGAGCAGCACGACGAGACCATGCTGGCCACGCTCCAGCTGCGGCAGGGCCCGCCGGTGCTGGCCGCCCGCCCCCTGCCGCCGGGGCGTCACATCGAGCAGGAGCGCTGCTTCGTGGCCGGCGGCCCGTTCGTGCTCGGCGTCGACGCGTCCAGCGAGCCGTTCTCCCTGGATAACGAGCGGCCCGCGCACGTCGTCGACGTCGCGCCGTTCTGGATCGGCCGGGTGCCGGTGACCAACCGCGAGTGGCGCGAGTTCATCGCCGACGGCGGCTACCAGCGGCCGGATCTGTGGTCCGGCCGCGGCTGGGCCCACCGGGTCGAGGCCGGGGTGGAGCGGCCCAAGTTCTGGACCGCCGAGGGCACCCGCCGGCGCTTCGGGATCGAGGAGGACCTGCCGCCCGACGAGCCCGTGCAGCACATCGGCTACTACGAGGCCGAGGCATTCGCCCGGTGGTGCGGCGCCCGGCTGCCGACCGAGGTCGAGTGGGAGAAGGCCTGCGCCTGGGATCCCGCCGCCGGCGCCCGGCGGGCCTGGCCCTGGGGCTCGCTCGCGCCGACCCCCGAGCTGGCTAACCTGGGCGGCGTGGCGCTGCGGCCCGCACCGGTCGGCGCCTACCCGCAGGGCGCGTCGGCCTACGGCGCCGAGCAGATGATCGGCGACGTGTGGGAGTGGACCTCGTCCGACTTCCGGCCCTGGCCGGGCTTCACCCCGATGATCTACCGCACCTACAGCGAGCCGTTCTTCGGCTCCGACTACAAGGTGCTGCGCGGCGGATCCTGGGCGGTCGCCGCCTCCACGGTCCGGCCCTCATTCCGCAACTGGGACTACCCGATCAGACGGCAGATCTTCACGGGCGTGCGGCTGGCCTGGGACGTCTGAGTGTGCCGGCACCTGGCCTACCTGGGCCCGGCCCGCTCCCTCGGTGACCTGCTGCTGGAGCCCGAGCACGGCCTGCTCAGGCAGTCCTACGCGCCCCGGCGGCAGCGCAACGGCCTGATGAACGCCGACGGCTGGGGCGTCGGCTTCTACGCCGCCACCCGCCCGGACCAGCCCGCCCGCTGGCGCTCCAACCGGCCGCTGTGGGCCGACGCCTCGTTCGCCTCGGTGGCCCCAGTGATCTCGTCCCCTTGCGTGCTGGCCGCGGTGCGCTCGGCCACCGCCGGCATGCCGGGCGACGAGACCGCCGCCGCGCCGTTCCAGTCCGGGCGCTGGCTGCTGTCCCACAACGGATCCGTGGACCGGGCCCTGCTCGGCCCTCACCCGGCCGCGGAGTCGGTGTGCGACTCGGCTCAGCTGGCCGCCCACCTGTTCGAGACCGGCCCCGAGCGGGCCGGCCAATTCGTCGCCGCACTGGGCCACCGTGATCCCGCCGCCCGGCTGAACCTGCTGCTCACCGACGGCCAGCGCATCCTGGCCACCCGGTGGAACGACACGCTCAGCGTGCTGCGGACCGACGACAGCGTCGTGGTCGCGAGTGAGCCCTACGACGACGACCCGCGCTGGGCCGACGTCCCCGATCACCACCTGGTTTCCGCCACCGCCGACGCAGTGACCATCACCGATCTGGAGAACTGACTGATGCCAGCGGAACATCGCGTCCAGACCCAGCCCGCCGCCTACCTCGATGCGCTGCGCGCTGACGTCCGCGCCGGCCTGACCGGGCGGCCCAAGACCCTGCCGCCCAAGTACTTCTACGACGCGCGCGGCAGCGAGCTGTTCGATGAGATCACCCGGCTGCCCGAGTACTACCTGACCAGGGCCGAGACCGCGATCCTGGAGCGGCACGCGGCCGACATCGCGGCGCTGTCGCGATGCGAGTCGCTGGTCGAGCTGGGCAGCGGGACCTCGGCCAAGACCCGGCTGCTGCTGCGCGCGATGCTGGCCGGCGGCACGCTGCGCGAGTTCGTGCCCTTCGACGTCGACCCGGCCGTGCTGTCCGAGGCCAGCGAGGCGCTGTCGGCCGAGTACCCCGGCCTGCGGGTCGAGCCGTTCCTGGGCGACTTCACCCGCGACCTGGACCAGATCCCGGCCACCGGCCGCCGCACGATCGCGTTCATCGGCTCGACCATCGGCAACCTGGAGCCCGACGAGCGGTCGGAATTCCTGGCCGGGGTCGGCGCCGCGCTGCGGCCCGGCGACACCTTGCTGCTCGGGACCGACCTGGTCAAGGACACCGGACGGCTGCTGCGGGCCTATGACGACGCGGCCGGGGTCACGGCCGAGTTCAACCGCAACATCCTGCGGGTGATCAACCGCGAGCTGGACGCCGACTTCGCCGTCGAGGAGTTCGAGCACGTCGCGATCTGGAACATCGAGTGCGAGTGGATCGAGATGTGGCTGCGCTCGGCCCGCGCCCAGCAGGTCACGATCCGGGCCCTGAACCTGACCGTGGCGTTCGCCGCCGGGGAGGAGATGCGCACCGAGATCTCGGCCAAGTTCCGCCGCGAGAAGATCGAGGCCGAGCTGGCCGCGGCCGGGCTCAAGACGCTGCGCTTCTGGACTGACACCGACGGCGACTTCGGCCTGACCCTGGCTCAGGCCCCCGAGTAGGCCCCGGCCGGCCGCTCCGCGACCCACGATTAACAAATGGCGCCAGGGTTTGCGCCGCCCGTCCTCCCGGTCTCGGCTGCGGTCGGCCTCGGCTTGCCGACCTATTGACACTAAAAGTCTCCCGACTGATACTCGTCGGTAACATCGGTCATTCCCTCACGGCAGCTGGCGTTAGCATGCCCTGATTCAGAAAGGGAGACAGAAAATGAGGCACCGGCGGCGGCGTGTCCTATTATCCCTGGCCGCCATGGCGGCCAGCGCGGTCGTTGTCCTGGCCGGCGCGGCGGCTCCGGTCCAGGCTGCGAACCTGCCGCTGGGCAATGAGGCGGTCGCGTTCCTGAACTCCACTAATCCGCTGTTCTACCGGGCCTCCCCGCTCGGCGCGAATGTGGGATGCCATCCGTCGGCCGCCCATCCCTACCCCGTCGTGCTGGTGGAAGGCACCTTTGCCAGCATGTACAACAGCTTCGAGGCCATCTCGCCGGACCTGGTCAACAACGGATACTGCGTCTACGCCTTTAACTACGGCCAGACAATCCCGTTCTCCGGCTTCTACGCGATGGGCGACATTACCGCCTCGGCCGCTCAGCTCGCCTCCGAGGTGAACCGCGTGCTGGCCGCGACCGGGGCCAGCAAGGTCGACCTGGTCGGCTGGTCCCAGGGCGGGATGATGCCCCGCTACTACATCAACGACCTCGGCGGCGCGGCCAAGGTCAACATGCTGGTCGGCTTCGCGCCGTCCAATTACGGCACCACGCTGGACGGCCTCCAGGGCCTGATCACCCAGCTCGGCCTGGCCGGGGTGACAACCGCCCTGCTGTCCACCGCCTGCACCGCCTGCGTGCAGCAGCTTCAGGGCTCGCCCTTCCTGACCGGTCTCAACCAGGCGCCCACCGCCCCCGGCGTGAAGTACGTCGTCATCGAGACCACCGACGACGAGGTGGTCACCCCGTACACCAACGCCTTTCTGCCCGCGGCCGCCAACGTGCACAACATCACCCTGCAGAGCCAGTGCGCGCAGGACGCCAGCGACCACATCTCGATTTCCTACGACTCCAACGCGCTCCAGGACATGATCAACGCCCTGGGCCCGGACGATCCCGGCTTCCAGCCCCCCTGCGCCGCCGTCGGCCCCATCTTCGGCAATGTGTGAGAAGGAGGGAACTGGAAACAGTGCGGCTAGAGTCCAAGTTGCGGGGGGACCCCGCGGAAGGAACTGCTTGAGCACGACGTTCGCCGCCGGCGAGGACAAATGGCGCGCGCGCCTGGGGACGCTGCGCCAGGTCGTGCGCCAGGAACTAGTCTCGCGACAGCTGGCCGAGCACATCCCGGACCGGCCGCGGCGGCGGATCCTCGACGTCGGCTGCGGTCAGGGCACGCAGCTGCTCCGGCTGGCCCGGCGGGGCCACGACCTCACCGGCCTGGACAGCTCGGCCGAGCTACTGGACGAACTGGACCGGTCCCTGAGCGCGGAGCCGCCCGCGGTCAGGGACCGGGTCCAGGTGGTCCGCGGCGATGCCCTGACCGTGGCCGACCAGTTCGGGGCCGGGCCGTTCGACGTGGTGCTCTGTCACGGCGTGCTCATGTACTTCGAGGACCCGGCGCCGCTGCTGGCTGCCCTGGCCGAGGTGACCGCGCCGGGCGGCCTGGTCTGTCTGCTGGTCCGCAACGGCGACGCGCTGGCCATGCGGCCGGGGCTGCGCGGTGACTGGGCGGCGGCCGTGGACGCCTTTGACGGGACCAGCTACCGGAACCGGATCGGTGTCACCGCCCGGGCCGACCGGCGGGCCGACCTGATCGCCCGGCTCCGGACCTGCCACCTGGTCGTGCGGCGCTGGTACGGCGTGCGGATCTTCACCGATCAGCTGGCCGACGACGAGCCGGTGCCCGCGGCCGCGGCGCTGGAGCCGCTGCTGGCCTGCGAGGAGCGGGCCGGGCGCACCGACCCCTACCGCTCGGTGGCCGCGCTGCTGCACGTCATCGCCCAGCGCACGCCGCCCGGCTAGGACGGACCCGAGGGCTCAGGGCAGGAGCGTGAGCTTGCGGACCATCTTGTCCACCCGGTTGCGCGGGCCGATGACGCTGAACGCGCACAGCGCTAGGTCGGCCGGCTCGGTGCGGGCCAGCTCGGCCAGGTAGTCGTCATAGACCCGGTGCGACTGCGCGGCGGCCGGCATGTCCACGACCAGGACGCCGTCGGACGCCGCCGCCCGGGCGCGGACCTCGGCCACCAGCCCGGCCGGGCCGCCCAGCACCGTGCAGCCCGACCAGGGCAGGCCGGGGTGGGGGTACCCCGAGGCGTCCGGCCCGCCGCCTGCGATCAGGCCGTCAACCAGCGCGCCGGTGCTGGCCGCCACGCAGGCGACGGCGTTGACCATCAGCCCGGCGGGCCGGGAGGTGTCCACGACGATCGCCCACTTGTACTTGGCCGAGCGGGTGGGCTCGCTGGTGATGATCTCCTCGGGGGCGTACCCGAGCCTCGTGTCAGTGACGACGGTCATTCCGAACTGGTTCCTTTCGTACGCTGATTCAGCAGGATGCTAGAAAGTCTTGCGGATCAGATGCAACTGATCCGTACTTCGTACGGAGGAGCGAGGAATATGGCCCGGCTGGACGAACTTGATACGGCCATCCTGCGGGAACTGCAGGCCGATGCTCGGCGGACCAACCGCGACATCGCCGCGGCGGTGGGCGTCTCGCCCACCACCGCGCTGGACCGGACCCGGAGCCTGCGCCAGCGCGGGGTGATCAGGGGCGCGCTGCTCGACGTGGACCTGGCTCAGCTCGGCCGGCCGGTGCAGGCCCTGATCGCCGTGCGCATCCGGCCGCCATCCCGGACGAACATCGAGGCCTTCAGGGACTGGGTCAGCGCGCTGCCGCAGACCATCGGCCTGTTCGTGGTCTCCGGCCACGAGGACTTCCTCATCCACGTCGCCGTGGCCGACAACCAGGGGCTGTACGCCTTCGTCATCGACCGGCTCACCCAGCGTCCCGAGGTGGCCGACGTGCGCACCAGCGTGGTCTACGAGCACATCCGCGGCCAGCCCGTCGTGCCGGCGGTCAGCCTGGCCAGATGACGCTGAGCACGCGGTCGGGCCAGTCGTCGGGGATCCCGGCGATGGTGACGTAGCGGGCGTAGAAGGAGCCGATGAGCATGCTGGTGAGCGCGTCAAGGTCGGCGGAGTCAGGGAAATCACCCGCCGCTAGTGCCTGCCGGAGCAGCGCCCGCCGCGGCTCGACGAGGCGGGTCTTGAACCGGTGGAGCAGCTCGGGGTGGCGTTCCTCCTCGGCCAGCAGCGAGCCGAGGATGGCCAGCGCGGGGATGGCCCGCAGGTTGTGGTGGAAGTTCTCCAGGATCGCCAGGGCGTGGGCACGGGGGGTTGCCGCGCTGGCGGGTGGTTCCTCGACCCGAAGCGAGCCGATCACCGCCGCGGCCAGCTCGGCCTTGTTCTGGTACCGGCGCCGGAGGCTGGGTACGGTGGTGCCCGCTGCGGCCGCGACCGATTCCAGGGACATGCCGGCGTAGCCGAGCTGGCCGAGCTGGCGGGCGGCGGCGGACAAGATCGCCTGGTCCAGGGCCGGGTTCCTCGGCCGGCCTGCCTTCGCCTGTAGTGGAGTGCTCATTATATTCTGATGGTACATCGTAATGTAATGGCTAACAGAGAGGATCGCCGTGGCCGAACCGGCTTCTGCGCAGGTACTGCTCGTCGTGGAGCTGACCACCAGGCCCGGCGCCCAGCGGGAGATGCGCGCGGCTCTCGACCGGCTGGTCGACGCGACACGTCAGGAGCGCGGGGTGGTCCGCTTCGAGGTGGGGCTTGATCCTGACGACGACACGCGGGTGCTGGGCTATGAGATCTGGGCGTCCCAGGAGGCGCTCGATGAGCACAAGGCCAAGGAGCACACACGGGAGTTCCTGGCTCGAGCCCGCGAGCTCGTCGTCGATCCCGCCGTGCCCATGCGGACTGTGCGCTGGCGACCGATGCGCGAGGAGCCGCCGGCCGCGTACGTGCCCGGCCCGCCTGGCTTCGGGCCGCCCGTGGCTCCGCCGCCGGGTTTTAGCAGTGAACGGCGGCTGGTGAACGACGCGCGTATGCATTACGTGATCGGCGGTTCCGGGACCCCGGTCGTATTGCTGCACGGTTTCCCGAACACCTGGTACTCGTGGCGAGATGTCATGCCGACGCTGGCCGAGCGCCACACCGTCATCGCCGTGGACCTCCGCGGGCTCGGGGACTCTGATCCGGGGACGCAGCCCAACGATGTCCCCACCGGTGCCGACGATCTGCACGGGCTTGTCGCCGAGCTCGGTCTTGGCCCGGTGCTGCTGGCCGGACAGGACTGGGGCGGGTCGGTGGCGTTTGCCTTCGCGGCGGCCTATCCAGACGAGGTACGGCGCCTGGCCGTTCTGGAGTCGATGCCCGCCGGCCCGTGGACCGAGACGGGCCCGGGCCGCGGAGATCCCTGGTTCGTCGGCTTTCATCAAATCCCCGACCTTCCGGAGCGCATGGTCACCGGAAGAGAGCGTGTCTACCTCGCCTGGTTCCTCCGCGCGTTCTCCGCGACGGCGGGGGTGCCGACCCCAGCGGCGGTTGACGAGTACGTCCGCTGCTACTCCCGCCCGGGCGCCATGGCGTCGGCCTTCGCCCGCTATCGCGGTCGCGGTGCCGGCCGCGAGGTCGAGTACAACAAGAGCCATCTGTCCCAGCTACTCGACCTGCCGGTCATGGGAGTCGGCGGCGAGCGGTTCTTCGGGCCCGCGGTCGCGGAGAACCTGCGCCACGGTGCGTCTGACGTGCGCCAGGAGGTCCTCGCCGGCTGCGGCCACTACGTCTCGGAAGAACAGCCAGAAGAACTCGCCGAGTTGCTGCTCGGCTTTTTCGACGGGAACTGAGGAAGGGATCACCATGACCGAGTCACTGCCGGCGACCGCCGTCGTCCGCGTCTCGGCCGCGGGGAGATGGATGCGCTCAGCGTGGCGTTCGCCCCGATCGTCAACTACCCGGTCAACTGGACCATTTGACCCAGTATGGCAACCTGGGGCGGCGCCAGCGGCGCAACCGGGCCCGTAGTGCGGCGGCCTTCGGCTGCGCTCGACTCAGAATCGGTCGGCGGAATCCACGGCCGTGCAGACCGTGATCTCCGGCGTGGTGGCGGCGCCGCCGACCGAGGCGACGAACTCCTGGAGGCCGGGGTCGGTGAAGAACTTCTGGAAGTCGTCGGCGGTCTGCCACTCGTCGACCACCATGACGTAGCCGTCGCCGATGCCGAACTGGTGGTGGATCGCGCCCATCGTCCGGGCCCGGTCGGCGATCCGGACGAACTCGCTCGCCCGGTCCTTGAGGGCCTGGCTGAACATATCCGTGTCGCCCTGCATCTTCATCATGATCATGACGCTCATCTGGATTCCCCCCTCTGTCGGCGTGCCCGGCGGCACGCCAGCCTCGGCAGGAGTATGTACCCGGAGTGCCCGGCGGATCACCTGAGGTGATTGGCTGGGGCGTGTCCCGCAGCTCATGCCCGTGGCCCGTGGCCCGTGGCCCGTGGCCCGTGGCCCGTGGCCCGTGGCCCGTGGTCTGGGAGTGTGGCAGGCCGCCAGGTCACTGCCCGCACGCGCGGCGCTGTCCGCGTGGTCGGTTCCGATCTTGGTGCGGGACCGCCGAACGACGTGGTTGTTGCTCTCACGTCGTTCCAGCGACGTGGCTGTAACAGCCACGTCGCTGGCCTGCTTTCCGGCCAGGTCACAACCCAGAATCCGAACGGCCGAATCCTAGGGGCTCTGGGGTGTCAGGGGCTGTCGAGAGGCATGTGAATGCCGGTACGGCAGAGACAATGCCGGTACGGCAGAGACAATGCCGGTACGGCAGAGACAATGCCGGTACGGCAGAGACACTGCGCCCACCCGATTGCTGCCTCGAGATCTACGGGACGCCCCTAGTCGAGGCCCAGGGTCGTCGCGGCGGCCAGAACCAGGGCCGCCTGGCCGGGATCGCCGGTGAGGTCCAGGTCCAGGTCAGCCGGGGCGGCCCGGTTGGCGGCCAGGCGGCAGAACCCGACCGCGTCGGTGACGATCCGCATCGGGAGCGCATCCGGGTCCGGCCCGCCGACCGGCACATCCCAGGTGCCGCCGCCGGGACCGGTCAGCACCAGCCGCAGGCTGATGGCCCCCTCCACCCCGGCGCCTGCCGTGGCCAGCGGCAGCACCCCGGCTACCAGGTCGGTCATCAGCCGCAGCGTGGCCGGGGCGGGGACCGAGGCGGGCAGCCCGGCGGCCCGCCGGATGTCGTTCTCGTGCGTCCACAGCTCGAATGCCCGGACCACCAGCCACATGCCCAGCGGCAGCGGGAGCCCGTAGACCGGGACGACGGCGTCTAGATCGCCGGCGTCGCGCACCCTGGCCAGGGTCTGCTGGGCGGCCTGGCCCCACTCCGCCTGAGTCTCGGCCGGCGGCCGCCCGGCCTGGCGGAGCGCCGCGGGCTGGGTCGAGGTGACGTGGTCGGCCTGGGCCACCTCGGGGTCGCCGTCCAGGCCGCGCTGCATGTCCTCCTCGACCCCGGTCAGGTGCCCGACCAGGCCCTGCACGGCCAGGTCGCGCAGGACCGGCCGGCGCCACTGCTCGTTGTCCAGCTCGCTCAGCGTGACGAAGAAGGCGTGTCTGCTGCGGTTGAAGCCCTCCACCGGCGAGATGTCGGGCACATCGGGCGCGGGCCGGCCCGGCGCCCGGTCACGGCGCGAGGCGTCCAGGATCCGGGCCCGCAGGTCCGGCGGCGGCGCGACGGCCTGCTCCCTGCCCCCCAGGCCGCTCATGAGGGCTCCAGCAGGTGGCGGTCAAGCACGGCCTCGAGCTTGGCCAGCGCCAGGCGCAGCCGTGACTTGGCCGTGCCCTCGGGGATGCCCGCCACCTCCGCGACCTGACGGCAGGTCAGGCCCCGGAAGTAGGCCAGCTCGACCACGTGGCGCTGCTCCTGCGGCAGCAGCTGGACCGCGTCGCGGACCACGCTGGCCACCTGGGCGTCGGCGACCTCCTCGTGCGGGGACGGATCCGGGCGGCCCAGGGTGAGCCGGTAGTGCCGCTCCTGGCGCGCGACCCGGCGCAGCTCGCTGCGGACCAGGTCCACGGCGCGGTGCCGGGCCAGCACGGTCAGGTAAGTGCGCAGCTTGCCGATGGCCGGGTCATAGCGGTCCGGATGACTCCACAGCTCGACGAAGACGTCCTGGACGACGTCCTGAGCCGCGCTGCCCTGGCCGAGCACGTACAGGGCGGCGCCGTAGACCGCCGGCGCCAGGAGGTCAAAGGCCTCCTCCAGCGCCTGGTCATCGCCGGCCGCCAGGCGCGCGGCTAGCAACGCGTCTGTTCCGCCCACGTTCTGGACGCTAGCGCGGCCGGCGCCACGCGGACAACGCTTTGGCCAAGTCTGAACTGTTTGAACGGTCACGCCGGATCCGGCCGAGCGTCCGGGGCCCGTCGGAGTTCGTGGCGGCCGCGGATCAGGGCCAGGGTGGCCCGCGCGGCCCGGTCGGCGGCCTCGTCGACGGCCGCCGGGCCCTGGCCGAAGTCGCCGTCGAGCAGGAAGATGGCGTGCCCCTTGGCCGTGGCCTCGACCGCGGTGGCCAGGTCATCGGCCCCGGCCTGGTTCCCGTCGGACAGAGCGGTGACGCAGGCCGCGAAGGCGTCGTTGAGGGGCTGCTCGGCCGCCGCGATCTCGGGGAACCGGGCCTTGTCCACGCCGAACTGGTAGACCACCTCGAATAGGGCCCGGTGGCTGGCGGCGAACCGGATGTAGCCGCGGGCCATGGCGGCCAGCCGGGCGGCCGGGTCCTGGCTGGCGTCCATGCTGGGCAGCAGTTCGCCCGCGAAGGTCTCGAAGGCGTGCACGGTGACCGCGGCCAGCAGCGCGTCGCGGTCGGCGAAGTGGGCGTAGGGCGCGCTGACCGCGACACCGAGGCGGCGGCTGGCCTCGGCCAGGGAGAAGTTGCGCACACCGCGCTCGCTGATGAGCTCGATGGCGGTGTCGACGAGCGCGGCCCGCAGGTCGCCGTGGTGGTAACGGCGACCCTGGGCCGGGCTCGTGCCTGATCTCGCCATGACGTTCAGGCTAGGCGCAACGCGAGCTGGGCGCACCGGGCGGCCGGGTCACCCGCCGGTCTCCCAGGCCCGGCACAGGGCGTTGACCAGCTCCATCTGGCGCGGCGTCCGGCAGGCCACCCGGACCAGGTCCGGGCTGGCCACGATGATGGCCAGCGCCCTGGCCCGCGAGGTCGCGACGTTGAGCCGACGGGTGTCGTACAGGAACTCCAGCCCGCGCGGAGCCTGGCCGGCCGACGAGGTGGCCATGGAGTAGATGGCCACCGCGGCCTCGCGGCCCTGGAACTTGTCCACGGTCCCGACCCGGATCCCGGTCGGCCCGCCTGCCCGGCCCAGGGCCTCCTCGATCGCCCGGACCTGCGCGTTGTAGGGCGTGACGACCAGGATCTGGTCCGGGCCGAGCGGGTGCCGGTGGCCGGCGGCGTCCTGCCACTCCCGGCCGGTCAGCTCCCGGACCAGGTCAGCCACCGCTTGCGCCTCCTCGGGCGAGGAGCTGGTGTTCCCCTCATGCGGCACTGGGTGCACCCGCAGCCCGGCGCCTCGCGGCGCCCCCTGGCCGAGGACCTCCTGCCGCTCCAGCCCGGCCACGCCGGTCAGCCTGCCGTCGTAGAAGGCCTGCGAGGTGTACCGGCACAGGGCCGGGTGCATCCGCCAGGTGGTGTCGATGAGCAGGCCCGCCCCGGCGGGCATGGTGGCGTGCTCGCCCAGCACGTGATCCAGGGCCGAGGCGCCCGCGCCCGGCGGGTGGGCGGCCCGGCTGGGCTGGGCCAGCTGCTGCGGGTCGCCCACCAGCACCAGGTTGCGGGCGGCGCCGGCCAGGGCCAGCACGCTGGCCAGCGGCATCTGGCCCGCCTCGTCCACGAACAGGGTGTCGATCGCGCCGGCGAACTGCGGCCGGGCCCACATCCAGGCCGTGCCCGCGGCCGCGTCCAGGTCACCCGCGTCCAGGCCGCGCTCGATCTGGCCGTACTCCATCCGGGTGGCCGCCGGGTGCAGGTGGCGATGGCCGGGATCGGCCTTCTGGCCAATGCGGGGCGGCGCTACGCCGCGGGCGGCGGCGCGCTCGGCCACCTTGCCGATGAGGTTGGCGATGACCGCGTGCGAGGGGCCCGTGATGCCCACCGTGCGTCCCAGCGCGGTCAGGGCCAGGATCTGCTCGGCCGCGGTGTAGGTCTTGCCCGCCCCCGGCGGGCCCTGGATGGGCAGGTAGGAGCCGCGCAGCTCACTGGCCAGCCGGATCGCCGCGTCGGCCGCCGTCTCGCCGTCGCGGCGCAGCGGCCGGTCCTGATCGCCGGTGCCGCCGTCGCTGGCCTCGCTGCCGCTGGCGGGCCGCAGGCGGCGCAGCAGCGCGGTGGCTGCGTCCCGGCCATCCGCCCCGTCCCCGGCCACCCGGTCGCCCAGGTCCCTGAGGCGGTCGGCCAGGATCCTGGAGTCGACCGGGCCGGGCTCGATCAGGGCCGTCGGCAGTCGTCCGGTGTAGCCCGCGCCGGCCGTCAGGTCGATCGTGCCCCGCTCGTCGTCCACCTCCGCGATCGGCCAGCCCCGGCCGGTGGCCGGGTCGATTCCGGTGTCCCCGGCCGTGAACCGGTGCTCCTGGGGCGGGAACGAGAAGCGGCGCACGTCCGATCGCCTGGCCTGGCCGGTCACCGCGCCGCCGGCCAGGCCGCCCAGCGCGTCCGGCTCCCCGGTCAGCTCGTCGTCGCTCAGCGTGCGCAGGTAGAAGAACCGCCACCAGCCCGGCCGGGCCTCCCGCCGGTGCCAGTCCAGCAGGTCGGCCAGCAGCGCCCCGGCCCG
>Ga0134126_10006413_pt1 | contig 14726 bp, 9 predicted proteins | sample KB31752_FD_96881 | JGI IMG/M metagenome (GOLD analysis project Ga0134126, IMG submission 96881) | Terrestrial soil microbial communities with excess Nitrogen fertilizer from Kellogg Biological Station, Michigan, USA - KB3-175-2 | ecosystem: Environmental > Terrestrial > Soil > Unclassified ... | reverse complement strand
GATCGTCGGGCAAATACAAGTGGGCCGTGACGCGGTCGTCGCCCTCGGCGACGAAGGAGAGTGTGACGCGCACCACGCCATCCTGTTCGATCCGCTCGGTTTCGCGCGGGTCGAGCGGCGCCCGGCGGGAGAGATCGGGCAGCGGCCCCATCGCTTGCTGCATGCCTGCCAGAATATGCCGGCGGCGAATCGCCCAATCGGCCGGCGTTTTCACCGGATGCTCTTGGCCCGAGTCGTCGAGATAGGTCATCAGTCGCGAGTGGTCCGGATAGTTCGGCGTTTGCGGCTCGGCGGCGGCGAGCAGAGCGACATTGAAAAACAGAACGGCAAATATGCGAGTCTTCATGCGGTCAATATCCGCGATGGCGAGACACGATGCAACACAGCGAGGTAGGACGGACCTCCTGGTCCGTCCCGCGTGCCGGCAGACAGACTGGAAGTCCGTACTAGGTTTTATCCGAACGACGGTCTTGGAAGTCCATCCTACCAGGCGGCGACTTAGGTCGCGGACCAATGAAAAAGAGCCGGGCGGATCCAATCCGCCCGGCTCTCAGGGAGACGTTGACTCGAAAAAAACTTAATCGAGGAACCCGGCCAGTTCCTGGCTGCGGCTTGGCTGCTGCAGCTTGCGGACGGCCTTGGCCTCGATCTGGCGGATGCGTTCGCGGGTCACCTTGAAAATGTGGCCCACTTCCTCCAGGGTGTAACTGTAACCGTCGCCCAAGCCGTAGCGGAGCTTGATGATCTCGCGCTCGCGGTAGCTGAGCGTCTTGAGCACCTTGTTGATCCGCCCGCGGAGCATTTCCTGGGCGGCCCCGGTGGCCGGGCTTTCGGCGCCCGAGTCGGGCAGCAGGTCGCCGAAATGACTGTCCTCGCTGTTGCCGACCGGCCGGTCGAGGCTGATCGGATAGCGGCTCATGGCCATCACGCGGCGGGCCTCGTCGACCGCCGTGCCCGCGGCGCGGGCCGTCTCTTCGATCGTCGGCTCGCGACCCAATTCTTGCAGCAATTGCCGCGAGACGTTGCGGACCTTCGACATCGTTTCGACCATGTGGACCGGAATGCGGATCGTGCGGCTCTGGTCAGCCACCGCACGGGTGATCGCCTGGCGAATCCACCACGTGGCGTAGGTGCAAAACTTGAAGCCGCGCCGGTACTCGAACTTGTCGACGGCCCGCATCAAGCCGGCGTTGCCCTCTTGGATCAGATCCAAGAAGCTCAAGCCGCGGTTGCGATACTTTTTGGCGATCGAGACGACCAACCGCAAGTTGCCTTCCGACAGCCCGCGCTTGGCCCGTTGGTATTGGGTGTAGACGACTTTCAGGTAGTTCACTCGGCGCCGCAGGCTGGTCGGGGTCTCCTGCGTGACGCGCAAAATGTTGCGGAACTCGGCGATCATGTTGGCCCGGTCCTCGGCCGAGCCTTTGCCGGCCCTGTGGGCTTCGATTTGGCGCTTCAGATCGTCGACGCGGCGGCTGAAATCTTCCAACGCGCGAATCATGGCCTCGATGCGCTGCGTCCGCAGGCCGAGTTCTTCGACCAGCCGCACGGCTCGCAGCCGGCGCCGACCAAGCCGGCGCCAAGCTTCGCGCCGCTCGTGCGTCTTGTGCGACTTGCTCGCCGCAAGATGGTAGTCGCGCCGGTTTCGCTTGAGCAGGATTTCCAGCGTCCGCAGATTGTGGGGAAAACGGCCCAAGATTTGGTCCTTTTCCAACCGGTCGGTGACCGAAACCTGCACCGTGCGATCGAACGGCAGTTCGCCGGTATGCACCCGACGCAGCACCTTGACCGCCGCCTGAATCACGTAGTCGCATTCCAGCAGTTTGCGGCGGAAGCGAGCGCGGGTGATCTCGATCTCTTTGGCCAGCGCAATTTCTTCCTTGCGCGTCAAAAGCGGGATTTCGCCCATCTGGGTCAGATACATGCGCACCGGGTCGTCCGACCACGATTCGTTGTCCTCCCCGGCGACGAGCAAATCGTCGGCCTTCAACTCGGCTTCGGGATCGACCTCGGCTACCGCATCGTCAAGCAACTCGTCTTCGTCGTCAACGACGTCTTCCTTGTCGGCTAAATCCACCGCTTCGTCCGCGCTTGGGGCGCCTTCGTCTTCTAATTCGTCCAACAGTGCGTCGTACAAGTCAACACTCCTACAAGGTGAGCCAAATGGGTGGGCCGGACCGGGGATGGGTCAGGCATAGTAGGTTGCGTGTGGGATGCGTGTCGCAGAGGCAAGGTAGGAACGGGCCTCCTGCAAAGTGTTCACGGCATCGGAGTGCAACACCAGCCTTCAAGTCCGACAATTATCCCCAGCAGGTTCGAAAAAATCCAACAAATTCTAACACGAATTTCGCAGTGGCCTGCATCCTCCTCGCGCTTGGCAAGAAATACCGTCGAATCCTCGGATTACCGCTCTGTTCATTATTCGCAAATACCCCATTTTGAAATCCGATTGCTTGCCCCCGACAGCCTTCGTCTTGGGGATGATGAATTGGCCTCATGAACTCCCACAGGAAAACAACCATGCAAAGCCGTCCCAGGGGCGATCGATCGCCCTTCGCATCCGGTCCTTGCGCCCTCGTGGCCTATTTATCTCAGAACTCCGCGCTCGAAGCTCTGCTTTAGGCGGGCCGACGTCAAAGAATGTCGGCCAAAGCGCTTGAGAAAAGGCTCAACGTCCTGCAAGCTTGCCTCTCGGCCCCCGCTTCCTATCCGCGAAACGCTCGTTTCGGCGCGGATGGGCGTCCAATCGGAGGCTTTGCTTTCTCACCGCAACCCACTGCAATCATACGCAGCGCACGGCAAGCGGCTAGACGGCAAGCCGGAAGATTTCCCAAGGATTTCCCACGAAATGCCCGCACAACAACCGGCGCCGCTTGAAGCCATTCTGCCTGCTACAGGGGGGTCAGCCCGGCGTCCTCAGGGCTTCATTCGCCCTGCGCCAGCCGGTAGAACTTGATCGCATTGTCGTGAAACAGCTTTCGCCGCTCTTCCTGGCTCCGCTCGGCGACGATCGCTCGCAAGGCTTCAACCCATTGACGGAAGCTGGCGGCCAGGGTGCAGACGGGCCAATCGCCCCCGAACACCACGCGATCGGGCCCGAATACGTCCAGCGTGTGGTTGATGATCGGGGCCAGGTTTTCCACCGACCATTTGCCGCCGGTGCCCGAGGCGATGATGCCTGAAATCTTGCCGATCACGTTCTTGCGCTCCGCCAAAGCGGCGATATCGCGGCGCCATGCCGAAAGATCGTCGGCGACGACGCTGGCGTTGCCGCAATGATCGAGGACGAAGCGCGTGCCGGGGCAAGCGTCGACCAACCGCGCGGCGTCGGACAATTCGTCCGAACGCATGCACAGATCGAAGCTCCAACCTTGTTCGCCGAGGCGGCGGATGCCGGCGACGAAGGGCTTTTCCAGACAGTATCCCCGCGGCGTTCCGGCGACGTGCAGCACCTGGCGCAGACCGCGGATATAGACATTGTTTTTGTGCCGGGCCAAGTACGCCGCAAAACCATCGCTGGCCGGCCGCCCTGAAACGACGGCAGCCGCCATCGGGTTGTCGTCATGGGCGCAAAGCTCCGTCACGTATTCGATCTCGGCGTCTTGCAGCTCGGACTCGACATCGACCTCCATGTAGACCGTTTTGACGACGTTCAGCCCGGATGTGGCGTGCAGATAATCGGCCATCAAAAAGCTCTTGGCCAGCGGATCGCCGGGCTTCACCCACGCCAGCCGGAACTTGGCCAGATCCCACAGGTGCTGATGGGTGTCGACGATCGGAATCCCCGCCGCGGCCGGGTTGCTCTGAGGCGCTTCGGCCGCGGAAGTTTTCGGTGCGGCCAACGGGCCGGCAAACCCGCCGACGCCGGCGAAGAGACTTGCCGAGCGCCGGTGAAACTCGCGGCGCGTCAGGGGTTTGCCCGGATGGCGGACCAAGGCGTTGTCTCTTTTTCCGGGGACGAATCGGCGAGCGGAAGCAAGCACGGCGGCGATCTCGTGATGGGCGGGGTTGCGTTTGCCCGAAGCGCTCGCTGGGGGCCATGCCACGCGATGATAGTCTCTCGTCAAGCGTGCCACCAGTATTCGCGACTGGCCGCTGCGGAGTGGAACGTCGCATGGTCGCCTCGGCACTGAGCTGCATCGACGACAATCCCGAGTTTCAACCGCCGACTGGGCCGGGTTATGAGGGCTGTAAGGGGCCGGATTCGCTTCCGGCGGCGCATACCCAAAGGCGGGCCGGCTTTACGGAATCGTCAAAGCTTGACGGCCCCTCCCAGCGAGCCTATTATCGACCTAAGAGGCGATCTCCCAAGGCATTTCCATCGCGGCGGCGTCCCATGAATATTTGGAGCAAGGTTTTGGCCGGCTGCATCGTGCTGGCCTCCTTTTTCCTGTTCTATTTCGGCATGCGCATGCTGAAGACCGAAAAGGTCTGGCAAGAGGCGGCGCAAAGCTACGACAAGCCTCTGGAAGACGCCGCCAAAAAAGCGCAGCTCGCCGCCGACGGAAACCCCGGCGCCGTTCCGCCGCAGCCGGGTATCGGCCAGCTTGAAGTGGCGCTGCACGATCTGTTGGTCGACCGCGGCAAAGTTTGGAAGTGCGTTCCGCAGCGGCCCGACCCGGCCAACTTGGCGGTCGTCGTGGCCGTCGAGCTTCCCGATCCCCACCGGATCCAGGACAAATCGGTGCTCTACGCTTTCGAGTATCTCGAACCGGAGCAGCCCGCGGCCTCTCGCTATATGGGCGAGTTCAAGGTGGCGAACGTGGCCGAAAAGGCCGTCATGCTGCAACTGACCATGAAGCCGTCGGAGCGGCAATGGAAGCAAATCGCCGGATCGCAGAAGCCTTGGCTGTTGTACGAACGAATGCCGGTCGATCGCAGCGACATGTTCGCCGGTCTCGACCAGCAGCAATTGGCCGCTCTGATGCCGGGCGTGCCCGCCGAAGTGCTCGACGAATACTTTCGCGACGGCAAGGAGGCCAAGGCGGACGATCCCGAGGCGCGCGTCATGAACGGCAAGTACGAGCGGCCGCTGCGCGACTACGTGGTTTATTTCCACGCTCTGCACGGCGAAATCACCAGCCTGCAAGATAAGATCGCCGCGGCCACGACCGATTTGGCGATTGCGGAAAAAACCCGCGACGACGTGAAAAAGCAGATCGACTTGAGCCAGAACCGGATCGAGAAGGAGCTGCAGCCACAACTCAAGCAGGTTTCCGCGGAGCGCGACCTCGTCGACGAGAAGGTCAAGCAGATGCAAACCGCCGTGGCCGAGACGCGGGCCCGCGTCGACAAAAAGATCGCAGAGAACAAGCGGCTGCTGGCCCAGTGGACGAAAATGCAATTCGAGGCCGCCGAGCGGCTCAACGAGCTGATCGAAAGCGAACAGGCCCGCGGCAAGGGCAACTAGCCGCCGGCAAGGCTTCGTTGGCTCAGCCGCGATGGTTCGGCCGCGCTATTTCGGCCAGGTTTTTTCGCCCTTGGGGGCGCCTCGTGTTTTTCTGGGACGGAACCGACAGCCAAACGCGGCGAACGATGGGCCTCTACGATCGAGATTACGTGCGCGAGGAGCCGAAAGGCTTCTTTCTGGGCGGCGACCGCTCGATGGTCGTCAACTTGGTTCTCATCAACGTCGCCATCTTCCTGGTCGACGTGGTGTTCTTCGGCCCGCGGCATCAGTTGAGCCAGTGGATGGAGGTCAAGGCTGACCTCTTCGAACACCCCTGGAACTGCTGGCAACTGCTCACCGCCGGTTTTGCCCACGATCCCACGAATATCTTGCACGTGGGCTTGAACATGTTCGGCCTGTGGTTGTTCGGCCGCGACATCGAAGTCATCTACGGCAAACGGGAATTTCTGCGCGTCTATCTGACGATGATCGTCGTCAGTTCGCTGGCGTGGCTGGTCGCTACGAACTTGATGGGGCGGGGTGGCAGCATGCTCGGGGCCTCGGGCGCCGTCAACGGCGTGATGGTGCTGTACGTTCTGCACTATCCGCGTCGGCTGTTTTACTTTTGGGGCGTGTTTCCGGTTCCGGCCTGGGTGGTCTGTACCCTAATGATCGGACAGGATTTGCTGGGGTTCAATCGCTCGATCCAAGGCGGACGAGAACAGGTGGCCTATGCGGCGCATCTGGGAGGGGCCGTGTTCGCCTTCATCTACTACAAGACGGGTTGGAATTTCGGGCGCTGGCTGCCGAGCGCCCCGTCGTGGAAATCGCTCTCGTGGAAAGGGCTGAAAGGGCGTCCCAAGCTGCGGGTCCACAAGCCCGCCGCGCGCGAGCAGGATCTCGGCCAGGAAGTCGACCGCATCCTGGAAAAGATCTCGGCCCAAGGAGAATCGAGCCTGACGGCAGCCGAGCGCCGCACGCTCGAAGAAGCCAGCCGCCGCTATCAACAGAAGCGGCGCTAGACGCGCCGGCCGCAACCAAAGTCGCTCTTCGCGGGAGCGAAAAGACGTCTTTCCGGCCCTACTTGCGCCGATTCGCAGGCTGCTGAATCGTGATCTTGGTCGGCTTGGGCGTCGTGCCGAGATACGCGAACAGGTCGGCGACCTCGTCCAGCGTGAGCTGGTTCAGCAACCCTTCGGGCATCGCCGATTTCGTGCTGGGCGCGGTTTCGCTGATGTCGTCCTTTCGAACGGTCACTTTCTCGCCGTTGGCTTGCAGCACGGTGACGGCGCTGGCGCCTTGCGGCGCCACGAGGCCCGTGAAAGTCCGCCCCTCGGCGGTGACGATGGTTTTGCTGGCGTACTGGTCGGAAATGACCTGCGAGGGGAACAACAGCGACTCGAGAATCTCCTTGCGCTGAAACCGCTGGCTGACGGTGGTCAGATCGGGGCCGACGCCTTCTCCCCGGCTGCCGAAGCGATGACATTTGATGCACTGCGCCTTAGTGAAAATCGCCTCGCCTTGCTGCGGATTGCCTTGCGTCGCCGCGTCGCCGGTGAGAAAGCCGAGCAATTCTTGATGGCTCCATTTGGCTTCCGCGGAAGCTGCCGGAAGCTCGGGCGCCGGCTCGTCGGGGTAGTTTTCGCTAAACCACTCCTGCCAGGCGGCCAACGCCTCGTCCCACTTGGCGCCGGCGTCGGCCGGCTTTTCGCCCGTCCATTGCGAAAGCAACTTGACTGCCAAAGGCCCGCCGTTCTCGCCCAGCTTCAAACCGCAGAGAATCGCCTGGCGGATCGGCTCCGATGCTTCGGGCGATTGGTCCACGCGGGCCAGTTGGCTCAGCACTTCTTGCGCGGCGACCCCTTCGACGACCGAAAGCGAACGCACCAGCAGCGGCCAGTTTTCGCCGCTCGGCGCTTGGGCCAGCCCCATCGCCAGATCTTCGCGCCGTTCGGGGCTGGCCTCGTATTGTTCCCGCAGGTGCGCCATGGCCGCCGGGTCGCGGCTGCCGCCCAGCACGGCGACGATGCCCGTCGCTAATCGCTTCACGGCCGGCGACGGGGCGGCCGGCAAAGCTTCATCCAACTCGATCAGTTTCGACAACAGTCGCCCCCCGGGATCTTGGGGCATCGTCGCCAGTACGGCCAGGGCGCCGATCGGCCGGCGCGCGGCCTGGTCCAAGACCTGCTCCCGCTCGTCGTCGCTGAAATGCGAAACGAAATCGCGGCAGACGTTATCGACGTACCCCACGAAGCTGTGCCCGCCCTGCAATTCATGCGCCTGTTCGAAGAAGTCCAGAAGCGCGAGCTTTTGCTCGGACGTCCAACCCTCTTCGATGAACCTTGCATGAAAGGCGACGTGCAGCTTTTCTTCCGCCGGCAAGTCGCCCTGCAAGGCCTCGATGAATCGAGGGATGGCGCTAGGCTCCTGCAAATACGCCAAGATCCGCACGAGTTCGCGATTGATGCGCTGCACCTGGTCCGGCGGCTCGTTGGCCGGGTATTCTCCGCTGATTTGTCGGCACAACTCGGGCACGTTCTCGCGCGAGAGCCGCCCGGATTCCAAGCCCAACTGAAAGACCCGCAACAGGTCTACGAAATCGTCGTCGCTCAAGAAGCCGCCCATCAGTTCGCCGCCTCGAGTCAGAATCGCGTCGAGCGTGGTATTGGGCGGCTGCATGGCCAACAGAACGGCGGCGCCTCTTAGAAAAACCCGCGGACTTTCCGCCGCGACGACGGAGTCGGACCACGTTTCGAGCGGCAGGCGCTGCAAAGCGCGGCCGGCCGACCAACTCACGAACCGGTCGGCGTCGCCCAACAGTCCGATCAAACGGGCGGCCGGCGGGCGGTAGTCGCCGCGGGCCAACGATTCGCACGCCAGGCGCCGCACCGCGGCGTCGGAGTCGTTCAGAAGTTCGGCCAACCGAGTTCCGCAAGCCGGGTCGGCGTGAATACCCATCAAGTACGCGGCTTTGGCCCGCAACTCGGCGCGCGAGTCGCGAGAATACTTGACCAAGGCCCGCGGAGTCGGAAACGGTCCCACGAGTTGCATCAAATCGAGCGCCTGCACGCGATCGGTCGTGGGAAAGCTCGGATTGTCGGCGATGGCCGTTAGCTGCCGGCCCCATTCGGCATTGCCCAACGATTGCTGGATGCTGGCCACTTGCTGCCGGCCCCAGGCGCTTTGCAACTGCGGCTGGCGGATGGCCTGCATGGCGCCTTTCAGTTTGGGCTGCGGCGGCGCCTTGCCGGTCCACACGATCCGGTAGACGCCGCCTTCCGTGCCTCGGCCGCCGGTGACGAAGTACAGCCAGCCGTCGGGGCCCACGTCCAAGTCGGTGGCATTCAACGGGCGGCCTTCGAGAAACACCTCGCGTTGGGCCTGATAACTGCCCCCCGAGGGCTGCATGCGAATCGCCACGATCGCCCCTTGCGACCAGTCGCAAGCGAACATCGCGTTGTGATAGCGCGCGGGGAATTGATGATGATTGTAGAACGCCACCCCCGTCGGAGAACCGCGATCGGTTTCGATCGTCGCCGGCAGGTTATCCAGATAATAAGCGGGCCACTTGGCCCAACCGCTGCGCCAGCCGTATTCCCCGCCGGGAACGATGTGATCGACGCGCGTCGGCCGATACCAGGGCAATCCCAGATCCCATTCCATGTCGGCGTCGTACGTGAACAACTCGCCGTCTTTGTTGAAAGCGATGTCGTAAGGGTTGCGAAAGCCGCCCGCGAAAAGTTCCACCTGGGCGCCTTCGGTGTTGGTGCGCAGCACGACGCCGCCCGGCGCCTTGATGCCCGCGGCGTGGCCGTTGGCGTCTTCGTAGCGCGGCTGGAGCAGGTCGCCTTCATAATAGTGATGATGCGGGCTGGCGGCGTCGAAGGCCGGCTTGAGCTTGGTGTGGTTGCCGATCACCAGATAAATCAACCCGTCGGGGCCTAGCACCGGAGCGTGCGGCCCGTGCTCGCTGGCCTTGGCTTCGAACTCGAAGAGCAGCTTGATCTCGTCGGCCGCGCCGTCCTGGTCGTTGTCGGACAGTCGATAGAAGCCCATCCCCTCGGGGCCTTCGCCGACGGCGAAGATCTGGCCGTTGAGCGCCAGCAGCCCTTGGCAGTTCTTGATTTCGCTCGAATAGGTGGTGACGGTTTCGACCAACCCGTCCTGGTCTTTGTCGATGATCGTAATCAGCCCCTCGCCTTCTTGAGAGGCGACGATTTCGCCCCACTCGTTGAAGGTCATCGCAATCAGCGAACCGGAATCTTCCGGGGCGATGACTTGCTCGACGCGGAAGTCGGCGCCGAGCAGGAAGCGGCCGGCGGGCGGGGCCTCGTTGGCCACCTGGTTCGCCCAGGGTTCGGTCGGGCCGAACAGGCCGAAGCTGCGCGCGGGAACCCACTGCGAATCGTCGAACTCGGCGGTCTGCCAACCGGCGGCCTCTTTCAAGCTGGTTTTCCAGGAGGCGTCGGTCCCCAGCAATTGTTCGGCGCCGCCCCCCTCGACCGCGACGGCAAAACGCGCAACCATGCCGGCCGACTCGCCCGTCAGGTTCGTCGCCTTGATGGCAATCGAGTTCACTCCCGGCCGAATGAATTCCTCGACATCGTAGGTCTTGAACGACTTCCAGCTTTCGCCTTTGCCGACTCGCCGCCCGTTGATGTACGCCTCGTAGCGATCGTCGGCCGTGATTTGCAGCGTGGGCAACTCATCGCCGGCCAATTCGATCGTCTGGCGGAAATAGCAATCGCCCGCAGGAACCAAATCCTTGGCGTGGGCCGGCGACCAAATCCAATGCGTCTCCTTTTCGCCCGTTTGCGAATCGGCCGCGCTTTGGGCCTCGACGCTCGGACCTCGCAGGCCCAATAAAGCCGCCAGCAGGAGAAGCACCCGTTTTGCGGACCGAATCCGTTCGGCGTTCATAGCAATCGCTCGCAGTCAGAAAGGAAAACGAAAGGAAGCGCAAGCGCGAAATCCCGATATTTTGGGCGGGCATACGTTAGCGAGATTGGGCCGGGCGGGCAATGCGAACTTTTCGGCCGTTCGCAACAGGTTTTGCGCCTTGCCTTTGCCGCTTCCCTGCGGACTTTTAATTCCCTGGGCGCCGCTTCCAAGCCTCTCCGAGCGGCGCACGAAGCGCCGGGGAATCGAGCCTCGATAAGGGGCTTTCGCACGGGAACATCGCGGCGATCAGCCCCTGCGCATCATCCGCCGCCTGCGAGATGCGCGTCATCCACAGAGACTGTAGCAAGCCGGTCGAATCGAACAGCTCGGGCGGCAGACATGCTAGCACGCCTGCCGCGATCCGGCGGTTGAGATCGCTATTGGGACTCACCGCGACCACGCCTTGGAAGGCGGCCCGCAGCGATGCCAGCAGCAGCGGCCAGGCCTGGCTCTCGGTCGACCATCCCCGATGGTTGCGCAGGTCCGCGGCGAACTCCCGAGCGACTGCGGGGTTTGCGGCGAATTCGCTGACGTCGTGCTCGTCGCAGACATGCCCGATCAATAGATCGATCCAGCGCTCGGAGCGGCGCCGCAGTCGATCGAGTCTCAACGCCTCGTGCGATGAGACGCCAGGACCGTGGACGAGCAGCGTCAACACGCGGTTGCGGGCCTCGGCGTGGCCGAGCAGGATGCGTTGGGCGATCGGCGCGTTTTCTTCGGCGCCGTGCCGCCGGTCGAAGGCGGCCAAAACGGCCGTCCAGACGCGCGTCAGTACGTCGCTCAGGAGAATTTCTTCCAGCACGCTCGTCAGATGAACGTTCGGAAGCGGGGGCGTTGCGCCGCCCACGCCCGGAGCAAGGCGCCCGAGCGCACTCGTCCAACGGTCCAAGCGGCATTTCGACGCCGACCAGTATTCCCCCAGACCTTCGATCGGCAGCGCGGGCGGGCCGCTGCGAATCAACGCTCTTCCGTGCGCCGAGGCCAGGGCGGCCAACTCAACCAGTTCGCGACTATGCATGGAGAACCTATCGTCGGAGGGACGGGCGATCGGAGCGGCGAGAAGACGGTCGATTCATGGCTCTTAAAGCAACGCAAAGCCGGCGCCGAGCTTATGCCGCCGCCGCGAGTCTTCGGCCTCCGTACGTCCTAAGCGCTGCGGAGGACAAAGCTTTGGCGAAAACGCGGTAGCGCGACGACTTCCGTCACGCGCCGGGAGCCATGTTGCTTTTTCGCAACATTTTTTCGTGCGCAGGGCGCTTTCCGCGTCCTCGACCCAGCGCCTTCGCGGTCGCCGAAACGGGCGAACCGCCGCGGCTACGAACTTGCCCAAACTTGGGCCAGCGCCACGAGCATTTCCGCCGCCTGCGCCATTTCTTCCAGGCAAGTCCATTCCAGCGGCGAATGGGGATTGTGTTCGCCGGTCGAAAGGTTGGGCGTGGGCAGTCCAAGCTCGGTGAACCGCGAGCCGTCGGTGCCGCCGCGAATCACGGTCAGCCGCGGTTCGCGGCCCAGCCGGCGGAGCGCCGCTTGAGCGAAAGCGACCGCTCTCGGTTCGCGCGCCAGTCCCTCGGCCATGTTGCGATATTGCTGCGTGATCTGCACGTCGATCGACGAACCGGGCCACGCCGCGCTGGCGGCCTCGGCCGCCGCTCGCAAGACCCGGGCGTGCTCCGCTAACCGGAGCGTGTCGAAATCGCGCAGCAAGATCGCGATCGTCGCCTGGGCCACGCCGCCCTCCAGTTTGTAGGGATGCAAAAAGCCTTCACGCTCTTCGGTGGTCTCCGGAGAGAGCATGTCACGCGGCAACCTCGCCAAAAAATCGGCGGCCACCCGCACGGCGTTGACCATCCGCCCCTTGGCGATCGAGGGATGGATGTTGACGCCCCGAATGACGACGACGGCCAAGTCGGCGGAGAAGGTCTCGACGTCGATCTGATCGGCCCCCGAGCCGTCGAGCGTGTAGCAAACCACGGCGCCAAGCTCCGCGAGATCGACGTGATCGACGCCGCGCCCGATCTCTTCGTCGCACGTAAAACAGACTCGGATCGGCCCATGCTCCAGTTCGGGGTGCTCCGCCAGATAAGCGACCGCTTCCATGATCGTGGCCACGCCGGCCTTGTCGTCGGCGCCGAGCAGCGTCGTGCCGTCGCTGGTGACGATCGTGCGGCCGATGAGATCGCGCAGCTCGGGGTTCGCTTCGACGCGAATCACCTGGTTTCGATCGGCGGGCAAGCGCAAGTCGCGGCCATCGTAGTTGCGCCAAACCTGCGGCTCGACGTTGGCGCCGGTGGTTTCGGGCGAAGTATCGACATGGGCGTTGAAGGCGATGACGGGCGTCTGCCGCCGGGCGGTCGCGGGCAGAGTGGCCATGACGATGCCGTGTCGGTCCTGCCGGGCGTCGCTCAGGCCGATGGCGACCAGCTCGGCGGCCAGCATGCGCCCCAGCTCCAACTGTCCCGGCGAACTGGGATAACCTTGCGAAGCGTCGCCGGCCGTCGTATCGACTCGCACGTAGCGCAAAAAGCGCTCCAACAAACGCTCGTGGTTCATCGTCGCTCCGCCGGGTTGCTTCCTGGTCGCGAGTCCATCGCCGCCAAGCACTTGCGGGCCATGCGTCGCTGGGCTTATTCTTCGTTTCGGCGCGGTTCCATGAATCCGGCCGCCCTCGACGGGGTTTCGTCGATGCGTTGAGACCCTCGCGCTCGCCCAATATAGCCCGCCATGTCTACCGCCCGCTACCTCGTGTTCGATATTGAAAGCGTCGCCGACGGAGAACTGGTTTCGCGCTTGCGCTATCCGGGCGAGCAACTGCCGGCCCAGCAGGCCGTCCGCCGCTATCGCGATGAACTGCTGGAAAAGTTCGAGAGCGATTTCATCCCCTATACGTTCCAAGTGCCGATCTCCATCGCCATCGCCAAGGTGGCGGCCGACTATCGGTTGCTCGATCTGGTGACGCTGGACGAACCGCAATTCCGTTCGCACGTCATCACCGAGCACTTTTGGCGCGGCTGGGAAAAATACGGGCGGCCCACGCTGGTCAGTTTCAACGGCCGGACCTTCGATATTCCGCTCTTGGAACTGGCCGCGTTTCGCTACGGAATCAGCGTGCCGGGCTGGTTCAATCTTTCGGCCAAAAGCTTCGAGCAGCCTCGCAACCGCTACAACATCGAGGCCCACTTCGACCTGCAAGAACTGCTGACCAATTTCGGTTCGACGCGGTTCAACGGCGGGCTCAATCTGGCGGCCAACCTGCTCGGCAAACCGGGGAAAATGGACGTTCAAGGGCACATGGTCCAAGACCTGTTCGATGCCGGCAAACTGGCCGAGATCAACGATTACTGCCGCTGCGACGTGCTCGACACGTACTTCATCTTCCTCCGCACGCGGGTCGTGCTGGGCCAACTCTCGCTCGATGAGGAACAAAACCTCATTTCAGCCGCCAAAACTTGGCTCGAACAGCGCGCCGCGGAAATTGCGGCCTACCGCTCCTACCTGGAACGCTGGGGAGACTGGAAAAACCCCTGGCCGAACTGACCGCCAAAGTCGCTTTTCGCTCCCGCGAAAAGACGTGCGTTTGCGCCCCTCCCCTCACCGGACCCCGGGGCCGCCCTCTGGGCTGGAAATGCAATCAGGCAAAGAATTCCCGAATTCTGCTCGCGTAATAAATATACTTGCCGCCCCAAAAACCTGACCTATAGTTTCGATGTCAGGGCCTTTGGTCGGCTGCTTCACCGCCTCTGTCCTGACAGGGACGCCGCACGAAGCGTCAGAGAATTACCCGCGGCGTGAGCCCGACGAGCGTCGATTCTGACAGACTCTCGCCGGGCTTTTTCATGCGCTCGTTTTCACTGCCTGCAACGAGGGTCGGCCGCATCTTTGGCTTTGTCGATCGCCTTTTCCGCGGCATTCTTGACTTTGCCGGCCGCCTGATCGAGCTTGCCTTCGCGTTTGAGCTTTTCGTCGCCAGTCAAAGCGCCGGCCGCCTCTTTCACGCGCCCCTTCATTTCATCGGTTTTGCCGCTCATGACGATACTCCTTGAAGAGTTGACGCCCCCTCTCGTGTCGTAGACCTATGAATTGCAATCGACGTGCCACGGCGGGCGCGAGTTCTGCCCCTGGAATGCAACCCTGCAACGCGCCGAACCTTAGCGACGTTGGGCGCCCGCCGGCAGAGGTCCGCTAGGCCAGGAGAGTGGACGCGGCTTGGCGCCAAATCGACCAACCTATCTGGCGGACCAGGCGAAATGAGCGGTTCGAACAAGCCCGCCAAGACGCCTTGACCTTGCGGCGTTTCGAACGCTATAAGCCGCGAACTTCTTTTCCGGCGCTCAGGGGTCGATATGGAACGCGTCTCGCCCGCTCAACGATTCGAACGCATCGCCGATTTCCTTGTCGT
>Ga0134126_10006411_pt1 | contig 14727 bp, 15 predicted proteins | sample KB31752_FD_96881 | JGI IMG/M metagenome (GOLD analysis project Ga0134126, IMG submission 96881) | Terrestrial soil microbial communities with excess Nitrogen fertilizer from Kellogg Biological Station, Michigan, USA - KB3-175-2 | ecosystem: Environmental > Terrestrial > Soil > Unclassified ... | reverse complement strand
TCAGCATAGGCGATAAGCTGCCCAGGTTGTTCGTAAACGATAAAGAAGTTGCCGCCGCACAGTTGGACAGGTATGGAAAAGTTATTGACCGGCTTCAAAGCGAGTTGTGGGCCGGGCAAAAGAAACAAGCGCAAATGAACGATGCCGAAAGAGAGCAGCAGGTTAGTAAGATCGTCACTGACCTTATCTCGCTGAAGATCATTCCGTCGGCCAACGCGCTGTTATCCTTCCGGCTGGATGGCGGGGGCTTTGTTGTTAACAGTAAAAAGCAACCGTTTGACGTCTTCACCCGGTTTAAAAACAAGTTCATTACCTCACCCGATAAAGTTTACCAATTTAACAACTGACCGACATGAAAAAGCTAACCATATTATGGTGCATGCTAATGGGCATGATAATAGCCGCCCATGCCCAAACCCCTTCCGAAAAGATAAAGGCCGTTGAAAACAACCTGGGCGGATGGGTAAAAATTGCCGACAGCGCCGGATGGAACATTAAGGACCGCATGGCTTTTTATCACGTTAACGGGCTGAGCATTGCGGTAATCGACAATTACAAAATCGTTTGGGCCAAAGGCTATGGCTGGGCGGATACGGCCGAAAAGCGCCCGGTAACCACATCAACGTTGTTTCAACCGGCATCTGTGGGCAAATCCATCCATGCGGTGGCTACTATGAAGCTGGTGCAGGATGGCAGGCTGGATTTGAGCCGCGACATTAACGACTATTTACGGTCGTGGAAATTTCCGTATGACACTGCCAGCCATGGCAAAAAGATTACCACGCGGGAACTGCTGGGTCATATGGCCGGTTTGTCCGTCCACGGATTTGATGGGTATAAATGGGGCGCGCCCTTGCCCGGCATCATACAAATTTTGAACGGACAGCCGCCGGCAAATAACGAGGCCGTGCGGTCGTTTTTTGAGCCGGGTAAGCGCTTTGAATATTCGGGCGGAGGCTATACTATTTCGGGCTTAGTGGACCAGGATATCACCGGCCAACCCTATGCGAAGTACGTGGCCAGAACCGTTTTTAAGCCACTGGGCATGAAAAACACGTTTTACCAATCGCAACTGGCTGGCAACGGGAAAAGCAACCTGGCAACGGCTTACCGGTACGACGGGCATGCGATAGGCTGCAAGTATCATATTTACCCGGAGGAGGCCTGCGGCGCGGCCTTATGGTCCACGCCGACGGATATGGCGAAATTTTTGACCGAATTGCAATTATCTCTTATCAATAAAAGCAACAAAATATTAAGCGCAGCAAGCGTGAGGCAACTGCTTACTGCTCAAAGTAAAGAAGGCAACGCGTTGGGGTTTTTTATAGAAAAGAAGGGTGACGAAACCTATTTTCATCACGACGGCCTGAATGAGGGCTTTGTTGCCGATTATACGGCGTCGATACAAGGCGGCAAAGGCGTTGTGATTATGGCTAATACCGATTTGGCGGCTTACATTGACATAACCGAGGAGATCACCAACAGCGTGGCAACTGTTTACGGCTGGAAAGGCTTTTATACACCGGTAATGAAGCGCGAAGTAAAAGTGGCCGACAGTGTTTTAAAAACCTATGTGGGCAGGTATAAATTTAGCGATGGTAATGAACAGCACGTTGATATTTACCTGAAAAATGGCAAATTATGGTTTCACGACAGTAGCTCGCCTGTACCCTGGCTGATGCATTTTAGCAGCGATACGGATTTCTTTTTTTACGAGGTGCTGTTTAACATCCATAGCTTTACCAAAAATGCGGGCGGGAAAATTGATGGTTTTATGATAAAGGCCAGCGACGGCGAGTTTAAGGTGAAGAAGGTGGAATAGCGGTTGGGGCGTTTTAACTACCAATTTTTTCAACCCACAAATAGGCCCTTTTGGTAGGATGCTCCACATTTTCATAAGGATAACGCTCCACGGCGTCAATGATTCGAAAACCTGCTTCTTTCAATAGTTCGATGATCTTTTCCGTCTTAAAAAAATAAAAGTCGATGTCCACCGCGACGCCAAAAAACTCATCGCGGTGAAATACTTCGTCGCCGATGTGAAATGAGAAAAGCAACTGTCCGCCGGGGATTAAAACCCTGTTTATTTCGGCAAAAGCCGCCTTTAACTGGTCGTCGTCAAAATGAACAATGGCATAAAAAGCAATGGCCGAAGCAAAGGATTGACCGGGAAAATCCAGCTTCAGCATATCGGCGGTTTGAAACTGCAGGCCCGGGTTAAGCTCCGTTGCCATACTGACCATACCGGGGGAAAGGTCGGTACCGATAATATTGTCCATGCCATTTTCGGCCAAAAACCTCGTAGTTTGCCCCGGCCCGCAGCCCAGGTCGATCATCATTCCCTTGCCTTTATTCTCAGCAGCAAATTGGGTAAGCAACAGCCGGTCGAGTGGTTTTTTTGACAGCTCATCGAACAGTTTGGCGGCATATTCACCGGCTGCGGAGTTATAGCATGATATGACGTTTTGCTGGTTCATGTCAATAAACGATTTTCTAAAATAATAGATTTCTATTTAACTTTTCTATTATCCAAAATAGTTTTGACTATGCTATGTAAAATTACCGTATTCCAATCTTTTAAATAACTAAAAGTGGCGTGAGTTTTTGAGGCATCGATTGATGAGTAAATGGCAAGATAGGTATGGTAATCCTTTATTTCCAGATGCTCCCAGGGGATTGTTTTTTTTTCGCTTTTTAGTATGCCGCCTTCGTCAACTATTACGGCTTTCTTTGTCAGTGTAGCCCGGCCTATTGTTATATCTATTCCTTTTTTAAAATTAGCATAGTATTCATTGGCCATTTGACCAAAGAAAAAATACCAAAGTGCGGTCAAAATATCGTTTGAAAGTTTATGATATTCTTCCTTTTTGATACCGTAGAATGTCTTAAAACTGATTTTTAATGTTTGACCGGACGAATTGCGGATAAAAATTACATATTCTCTACCAACGGTAAATTTAAATCCTCTGATCCATTTAATCCCATAGCGATATTCGCAAATTTCGCTCTTGTCAAATGTTGTAATTGCCTCTGATCCATTCTTGTCTTCAAATCGGATCAGATCAAGGGTGATAATCAGTTGCCTTTGTTTTCTGTCGATAGGCCCCCGCCGGATATGAACATCGATTTCATTGGTATAGTCTTCTTGTGGCACCTGATTTTTAGTTTAATGTTCTACATTCACTTAGTTTTCCTCTAAACATTCATTGTGCTTTTTCATTCAAGCCGCTTTACCACATTATCAAGACTATCAACCACAAGAATAAAAATCATTTTGTTGTTGGGAAACAGCTTTTGCATCTCGTTTCTCACCTGCATAAATATTGCCATGGCCTCTGTATTATTTTCAACCGACTTATTGCAGGGGATCGAAATTTCATAACTGCTTTTAACCTTTTTCACATAAACCTCCTTTTTTGACGCCTCATCAAAAAAAGTAACGGATTTTAACCCTTCAGCAATTTTGTCGACCTCACCCACCGAAATATTGCCCTTATCAAAATGCACCTCATTTTTTGTTGTTCCATAAGTGCTTGTGGAGTCGGTACCTGCGGCACCGGCTGAAAAGTAAACAACCCCGAAAATTGGAATAATTGTGATCAGCAATCCAATTAACCCTATTAGCAATGTACGCCCCCATGTAAAGGTTTGCCCGCCGCCATTAATATGAGCCGTTATGGATGTACCCTGGTAGTGTTGCACAAGATAAAATGCTATCCAGGTGTAGATCAATGGTATAAGCGGTGTAGAAGATCTGTTGGGCATTGGGATTAAAAACACCCCGCCAAAAATAACAATGGTTGCAATGATGGTATAGATCCAGGCTTTTCTTGCTTTTTCGGGTTCGTTAAAAACCTTAAAATTTTCAGCAATTAAGTACCCGGCAACTAAGGGGCCACCGATGAAAGTGGCAATTCTGATCGCATTGTTTTTGTAGATTTTTTGCGTAGGGGTTTCAATATATGTCGTTTCCATTGTCCTTCTTTAGGATTGTTAAATTGCCAATAAAGGTTTACACGTCGCCGTTATCAAGCTACCGGCCAAATTGCTGGCCGGACTAAAAGTAATTAAAAAATAAAGCTTTACAAGTGAATTAAATATTAGCAGATTCCTGTAATTGACATGTCTTAAATATAAATCCTCAAAACGCCGTAACAAACAACCAGCTTTACCGTTTATATATAGTAACCTTTCAGTATTTTTTAAAAGCACCTGCATTTATTGGTTTAAATCGATAAAACGTTTTCCTGGTTGGTAACAGGCGCAATTAATTTTAATGCGCACAACCGTTAAGGCACAGGCCAACAAGGAAAAAACCATTCCTGTTACTATTTTCATTAAACATCCATGCCTTATCGTAAAGAAGATGATCATGCCTGTTTGCTCAAGATGCAAGAATCAAGAGCCAAGAATCAAGACAAAAGAGAAATCAGGATACCCAAGATCAATCCTGGCAAGACCAAGAGTAATCGTTTTCGCTCTAAAAACCGGCGCGGGTATTTTTCCTGACTCTTTACTCTTTTAATCTTGCTTCTGAATACACGTTCAATTAATTTATTTGTTATGATCATATTGATTTTCTTCATTGCGCACTGGTTCCTGTCATTGTTTTTTCAAACATTTTTTCAGCACCGTTATGCGTCCCACCGCATGTTTACCACCAGCAAATTTTGGGAACGCATTTTTTATATCATGGCCTACCTTTGCGAAGGGGCCTCATTTTTAAACCCGCGCGCTTATGCTATTATGCACCGCGAGCACCATGCCTACAGCGATACCGAAAAGGACCCGCATTCGCCTCATTTTTTTCCGGATATATTCCAAATGATGAGCTATACGGTTAAAACCTTTAGCGACTATTTGCAAAGAAGCAGAAACACGGAGGAACGGTTTAAAGGCAACTATCCCGAATGGCCCATCATCGACCGTATGGGTTCGTCCATACTTTCGAGGCTGCTGTTTGGCGCTGCTTATACTTGTTTTTATATATTTTTTGCCGCCCATTGGTGGATGTTTTTACTGCTGCCGATTCATTTTATGATGGGGCCGATACACGGCGCCATTGTAAACTGGTGCGGGCATAAATACGGCTATACTAATTTTGATAACAAGGACAAATCAAAAAACACCACACCTTTTGACTTTCTATTGCTGGGCGAATTGTTCCAGAACAATCACCACAGGCATCCCAACAGCGCCAATTTCGGCGCTAAATGGTTTGAATTTGACCCGGTTTACCCGGTGATGCGGTTGATGCATTGGATGCGGATCATTAGATTGAGAAAAGCGTATTGAGGATTAGTCCGAAAGTCTGTAAAGTCCGAAAGACCGACCGCGTGCCGCCTTTAGCTTTAGCGGTGGCGCAAGGAAGCTACAACTGATGGTCCGGTGCAAACACCTCAAATTATTTATCCAAGGAACAAGCCGTAGATGTTAAAATAAGACGATATCTTTTATCAAAAGGCCATCGGCCTGGCTCATTTTGTAACAACGGGTTTTAACCCGTTGCACGTTAACGAAGCGCTATGGGAGTGCCGTAGGCACGAATCATCTTTATATCAAATCATGAAAAATATACTGCTCATCAAATTCAACTTTAAACTTCCTTAAAAAATCAAGGTACTCATCTCTGAAAGTTTGTTTTTTATGATGCGCAACCTGGTTTTGGATGTATCTGTAAACAGGATCTACCTGGGATTGACCATATGAAAATACACCGTAGCCTTCCTGCCATTCAAAACGTTCGGGGGTTAGCGAATGATCGTTGATATATTTAGATGATTTTGCTTTCACGGTTTTCATTAAATCAGAAACAGAAACTACCGGTTTTAACCCGAGAAAACAATGAACATGGTCCTCTACGCCATTTACAATAAGCGTTTTGCAATTAGTTTCGTTGATTAAACTACCAATTACACCGAAAAGTTGGTTTTTCCATTCGTTTTCAATTACTGCCTTACGATATTTAACCGCAAAAACCGTTTGCAGATAGATTTGATGATAAGTATTTGCCATTTCAATTTCCCGTAATTTATTAATAGCTAAAGGTTTAATATGGGCCGAACCTACGGTTCTCATTATTATTGCTGTTTCTTTTCAACGGATTAAAATCCGTCCGCCAGTTGGCGGATATTCGTCGAGGCTACGCCTCTTGGGTCCCGGCAGGACGAAGGATATCCATCCAGTTGCGATTCCGAAATTGGTAAAATCATTTTACGGAAATTAGCATTTTAAAGGTGAGAAAACAATGTTGGTATTTTAATTCAACTTTTAATTTTCACTGCGAAGAAATTCCCGCTGTCCCCAAATTTTACCCTCCAATTACCAATCCTTTATTAAATTGCACGTTTTAACAACATGCGCGGAAACTTTTTTTTGATCCTGGGGCTTATCCTTACCACACTAAGCCTGCTGCTCGATTGGTATGTTTTTTTTGGTTTAAAAACACTTACCAAAAACTGGCAATCATTGAAGCGCCGGCGGGTGGTAACTTTTGGATACCTGGTTTTAACAATCGGGGTGCTTTTATTATTCGTGGGAGGCATCGGCAGCTTCAGGACGGCGAAAGGCATGGAGCCTTACCACGAATGGGTGCTCAGCATCTTCCTGGTTTTGCTGATCTCGAAAATATTTTTTGTGCTGGTGCTGTTTACGGGGGATATTGTGCGCTTCTTTTATGGCATTGTTAGCTATTTCGTAAAGCCAAAAAGCAAGAAAAAAGAGCCGTTTTTTCCCGCGCGGCGGAAGTTTGTTGGCCAGATCGCCGTACTGACCGCCGCCGTTCCGTTTACCAGCTTATTTTACGGGATGCTGAAGGGCAAATACGATTTTAAGCTGCATAAACAAACCCTCTATTTTGACGACCTGCCAGAGGCTTTCGATGGTTTTACTATTACGCAAATTTCTGACATTCACTCGGGCAGCTTTGATAATACGGCCGCCGTACAGCGTGGCATCGATATGGCCAAAGCGCAAAAAAGCGACTTGTTTGTATTCACAGGCGACCTTGTGAACGACGCGGCCTGGGAGATAGAACCTTACCTTAGCCATTTCAGTCAGTTAAAGGCGCCCTACGGGCAGTTCTCTATATTAGGCAACCATGATTATGGCGACTATATCCGATGGAACAGCGAAGCCGAAAAAGCCGCCAACCTCGAAAAGCTAAAACAGCACCACAAAACCCTGGGCTACCACCTGCTGCTGGATGAAAATGTGGAGATAGAAAAAGGCGGGCAAAAGATATCCCTCATTGGCGTACAAAACTGGGGACGCAGTTTTATAAAGCTCGGAGATCTCGATAAAGCCCTCAAAGGCGTAAATAAAGATGCTTTTAAAATATTGTTGTCCCACGACCCTACTCACTGGGAAGAAAAGGTGAGGTATAATCCCACTACCATTCATTTAACACTCTCCGGCCATACGCATGGGGCACAGTTTGGGGTTGAGACAGCGGGCTTTAAATGGAGCCCGGTAAAATACGTTTACCTTGATTGGGCAGGGCTTATTAACGAAAAAAACCGCTACCTGTATGTGAACAGGGGATTTGGCTTTCTAGCTTTTTCAGGAAGGCTGGGGATATGGCCTGAGATTACGGTGATTACTTTGAAGAGGGCGGGAAGGCTTGCGAGCTATCAGGCTTAATGAAAAAAGTAAAAACGGCTTTGGAAAAAACAGGAAATTACCCCCTGACTACATATAGCCAGGATACTCGCCTTTTTGTGTATTATTGCTGAAACTGTATTTATAACAAGCTATTTTTCAAATTAACCCTAACAATTTGTTTTATGCCAGTTGACACGCTAAAATTATTTATTTATTCCGTTTTGGTTTTGCTGGTGGGCGTTATGTTCAGATTTGCAAAATATGAGGGCTGGGTTGGCTTCAGGAGATTCGGGGTGTATTTTATTATCGTGGGTTCGCTATTACTTGCTGTAAGTATTTATCAATTCCTGAAGTAATGTGATATTAGTTTATTTTGTAAGGCTTATGGAAGAGAACGAATTTAAATTTGAGCCTTTCTATGTGTGCTTCGTCACACTGGTTGAAGCCGGGCTTATTTACACGACATGGCATGCGCAGCAGTCAGCGCAGAATTTAGACCTGGAAGGGTTGGCTTTTTTTAGCCTGCTGCCCATATTTTTTGGACTCATGGTGTTACCCCTAATGTTTAAATTGCTGACGGGTGTGCCTGCCATCAAGCTAACAGCCGACAGCCTTGTCGACAATGTTTTTGGCATCGACATCGATTGGTCAAATGTGCAGAACTTGTACATCCGGGCTCACAAAAACCTTTCCTGGCAATCGACCTGAAGGACAAAGATAAATTCTATGCGGGCATTTCAAATCCATTTAAAAGACTGTTCCTGCGATTTGTTTTCTTCATTTCGCCGGGCGATGTTTCGATATTGTTGGCTTTTGTGGCTGGGAAAAATGAGGCTATCCTTGCTATGACACAAGTTTATTGGAATAAGTTTTATGGTAACGAAGACTAATTAAATAAGCTTTCTGGCACGGTTTAAGCTTTATACCTGGCAAACACTACCGCCATGCCACCAACTCACCAAAAGAAATTAGGCAAACGCCCCGAAAAAGAACGCCTAAGTACGCTCGACGTCTTGCACGATACCTGGACAGTAATGAAGCCATTTGTCCGTTTTTCAATAAAAGCGATGAGGGTAATTGCGCATGCACTGATCTTTGTTGTAAAACATATTCCCAAACCGGAGGAGCATAAAAAGCCGGGGGCCAAAAGCGACAACGTGATAAAAATTTAAATCCCGCCTTGGGAACTTCTGAAATTTGGTTTTAAGGAGTTTTGTGAATAAATTCATGCCTCCCGACATCCAGTTAGAAATACAAGCAAGCTGATGGTAAATGTCATAACCGAAATAAAAATTAGCAAACCGCGCAGTGTAGTAGCAGCGTATGCTGCTGATCCTGACAACGCGCCTGAGTGGTACCAGAACATAAAATCTGTTGAATGGAAAACTGCCAGGCCATTAAAAGTTGGTTCGAAAATTGCCTTTACAGCACATTTTCTTGGTAAAAAACTTGAATATACTTATGAGATAAAGACCTATATACCTGGCGAAAAATTGGTGATGCAAACGGCAGAGGGGCCGTTCCCGATGCAAACTACCTATACATGGTCGGCGCTTGATGATGAAAATACGCTGATGACGCTGCAAAATGCCGGGAGTCCTTCCGGCTTTTCAAAAATTTTCGCTCCATTTATGTCTGCTATGATGCGAAAAGCCAATAACAAGGATCTCCGGAAGATAAAATCGATTTTGGAGCGTATGTAAGCGGCCATAAATCAAACCATTGCTAAAACTAAAATTTACTATGTTTAACTCGCGATAATCTGTTTTTCAATGGTCTGGTTGATGGTTCGCCGTTTCAAAACTAAGTTTAGCTCAGTTCGCCAGCCGTACAGGACTTTTGTCGAATTAAATTCATTTTTTTAAATACATCATTGAATATAATTCAACAATACTGTACATTTACAGTATGATTAACGAAACAGATATCATACTGGACAAAACAGACCTGCATATACTGCGGCTGATGCAGGAAAACGCCCGCATCTCAAACGCCGACCTTGCCCGGGAATTGGGCATGGCGCCCTCAGGCGTACTGGAGCGGGTAAAAAAACTGGAGCAAAAGGGCGTTATCCTTCAATATACTACACGTATTAACCCCGATGCCCTGCAGCAAAAAATGCTGGCCTTTATTTCTATGAAAGCCGCCGATAGCCCGGGCTGCAATGATACGGCGCACGAACTGGCGAAAATCCCTGAAGTGCAGGAAGTCCATCACATTGCCGGCGACGATTGTTACCTGGTAAAAGTACGCACTTATGACTCCGCCTCGCTGATGCACCTGATGCGCAACAGCTTCAGCAAAATACCAAACCTGTTGGGCACCCGCACCACCATAGTGCTCGAAACGGTTAAAGAACAGCAGCAATTGGTTATACCCGAAAAATAAAACGTTATGCCACCAAAATCACAAAAATCAGTTTCTCCCTTATTGGTCGTTGTTGCCTTCGCCACTGTCTATATCGTATGGGGATCGACCTATTTTTTTATCAGGATGGCCGAGCGGGGCGGTGTTCCTCCTTTTTTACTGGGCGCCGTGCGGTTTACAACGGCCGGGCTTTTGCTGATGGGCTGGTGTGTTGTTAAGAAGGAAAAAATATTTGTGCTCAAGGATATTTTACGCGCCGCCATAACCGGCATACTTTTACTTTTTGTGGCAAATGGCATCGTTATATGGTCGGAGAAAACACTGCCGAGCGCCATGGTGGCCATAATGGTGTCTTCCGCGCCGATATGGTTTGTAGTGCTTGATAAACCACGCTGGGCGATCAATTTTAAAAGCAAGGCAACCATCTTCGGGCTTGTGATTGGCTTTGCCGGGGTGTTACTTTTATTCAGTGAGCAGATCGACAGCCTATTTGAAGGCGCAGATGCGCACTCAAAATTGCCCTGGATGCTGCTCCTGGTTTTAGGTACAATTTCGTGGTCGGGCGGCTCATTGTATTCAAAACAAAACCCTTCGTTAATGACTAATTCGGTGACTGCTTCGTGGCAAATGATCGCGGCCGGCTTAACCTACATCCCCGTTACCTTTATTCATGGCGAGTATAAACAACTGGATGTCAGCAGCATTCAAATCAATGGCTGGCTGGCGCTGTTATACCTTATAATTTTTGGCTCCATTGCGGCATTCAGCGCCTATGTTTGGCTGCTGCAGGTGCGCCCGGCTACGCAGGTAAGCACATATGCTTACGTTAACCCGGTTATAGCCGTAATGTTGGGTGTTTTTTTTGCCGGCGAGCATATTTCGCTGGTGCAATTAACAGGTTTGTTTACCATATTAGGCAGCGTGCTGCTTATCAATTTGGCTAAATATCGTAAGGAGAAAAAGGCGCTCGAACTGGTGAATAGCTGACCGCTGATTTTTACCAGGAGAAGATTCATATTACCGAAATAGTTAGCGCACTCAGCAATTGCTTATACCTTAAAACAGTAATGGAATGTCTTTAAAATCGCAAAAAACAGCTGCCCTGTTAGTAATTATTGCATTTGCTGCGATTTATATTGTTTGGGGCTCAACTTATTTTTTTATTAAAATTGCGGAGCAGGGCGGGATACCCCCCTTTTTGCTGGGCGCTTTGCGGTTTACAGCAGCTGGGCTTTTACTGATGGGCTGGTGTGCCATTAAGAAAGAAAAAATATTTGTTTTAAAAGACATTTTTACCGCAGCCATAACCGGTTTGCTTGTTTTGTTTGTAGGGACGGGTCCCGTAATTTGGGCGGAGAAAGTTTTGCCGAGCGCTATGGCGGCTATACTGGTATCCTCAACGCCAATATGGTTCGTGTTGCTTGATAAAGCGCATTGGTCAATAAATTTTAAAAACCGGGCAACAATTTCAGGCCTGGTAATTGGCTTTGCAGGGGTGGTACTGTTATTCAGCGACCAGATCGGCAGTATATTTAAGGGAATTGATACCCACGCGGAATTACCGTGGATGCTTCTTGTGCTTTTTGGCGAGGTTTCCTGGGTGTTGGGCTCCTTGTATTCAAAACATAACCCGGTTTCAATATCGGCATCGGTTAATACAGCCTGGCAGATGATTGCTGCAGGGATCGCCTACATCCCTGTAAGCGTGCTGCGCGGAGAATGCCGTCATCTTAACCTGCACCACATCCACACGGGTGGCTGGCTGGGCTTGTTATATCTTATTATCTTCGGGTCCATTGCTGCCTTCGGCGCTTATGTTTGGCTGCTGCAGGTTCGCCCCGCAATACAAGTGAGTACTTATGCCTATGTTAACCCCGTAATAGCGGTACTGCTGGGTGTTATGTTTGCCGGTGAAGATATTTCATTAAAACAAATTGGCGGCCTTGTGATCATATTGGCCAGCGTGTTGCTTATCAACCTGGCTAAATACCGTAAGGAAAAGAAAGCGCTCGAATTGGCGGGCTAAAGCTTGGCTGCCGGGGTTATAAGGCAACATTTTCCAACAAAACATTTTGAATGTTTCAATAAATTCCTTAAAATTGCTAAAAATATTAGTAATTACATGGGCGGTTATACCGAATTGCAGGTAACTACCAATTTTAGTTTTCTGCGGGGAGCATCGCACCCGGACGAGATAGTGGAGCAAGCGGCGGCATACGGTTATTCCCGGATTGCCATTACCGACCGTAATACGCTGGCGGGCATTGTCCGCGCACATGCCGCCGCCAGGGGCAAAGGTATAAGCATTATCCCCGCCTGCCGCCTCGACCTGCTCAATGGCCCCAGCCTGCTTGCCTATCCTACAGATAAAGCTGCATACAGCCGCCTTTCGGCCCTGCTTACCCTTGGCAACCTGAGGGCTGAAAAAGGCGAATGCCACCTGTACAAAGAGGATGTTTACCAGCATGCCGCGGGCATGAAATTCGCAGCCATACCCCCGGCGTCACTCAATGAGCGGTTTGATTTTGAACCCGCCTTTAAGGATACTATAAAAGAATATCACGATGCTTTTGGCGGACATCTTTACCTGGCGGCTTCACGCTCGTACCATGGCGACGATAATAAGAAACTTTACCGGCTGTCGCAGCTGAAAATCCCGATGATTGCCACCAACGATGTGTATTATCATGAACCGGCCCGGCGCGAGCTGCAGGATATATTGACCTGTGTACGCGAAAAATGCACTATCTATAATGCCGGCTTTAAGCTGCATTCAAATGCCGAGCGGTACCTTAAACCGGCAGATGAAATACTGCGCCTGTTTATGCTATATCCTGATATGGTTGGGCGGACACAGGAAATTGCCAAAGCCTGCCGATTTTCGCTTGATAGCCTCCAATATGTTTACCCGGATGAGATCACCACTGAAGGCCGCACACCGCAGGAAGAGCTTATTTACCTCACCTGGAAAGGCGCCAGGGAGCAGTTTGGCGAGCGTATTCCGCCAAAGGTTGAAAAGACGATCAAATACGAGCTGGAATTTATAGAGCGAAAAAACTATGCTTCTTACTTCCTGACTGTTTATGACTTTGTGCGTTTTGCAAGGAGCCAGGGCATATTATGCCAGGGCCGGGGGTCGGCAGCAAATTCAACGGTTTGTTTTTGCCTGGGCATTACCTCGGTCAATCCCGATAAATTCAATGTGCTGTTCGCCCGCTTTATGTCAGACGCCCGGGATGAACCGCCGGACATCGATGTTGATTTTGAGCACGAGCGCCGGGAAGAAGTGATCCAGTACATCTATCAAAAATATGGCCGCGACCGCGCAGGTATCGTCGCTACGGTTACGCAGGAGCGGCAAAAAGGGGCGATAAGGGATGTGGGAAAAGCCATGGGTTTATCTGTCGATACTATTAAACGACTCTCCGGTTCGGTGTGGCAATATACTGATGAATGGTTTGAAGGTAAGCTTATTGCCGAAAATGGATTAAATCCAAATGACCTGCACCTGAAAAAAGTGCTGGAGCTTACCGGGCAGCTTATGGGTTTTCCACGGCAGCTTGGGCAGCATACAGGGGGTTTTGTTATTACGCAAGGCAAGCTTTCGGACCTGTGCCCCATCATGAACGCGCGCATGGAAGACCGCACCTGCATTGAATGGAACAAGGACGACATCGAGGCGCTGGGCTTTCTTAAGGTGGATGTACTGGCGCTGGGCATGCTTACCTGTATCCGCAAGGCTTTTGACCTGGCTAAAAAACACTATGGGCTTGACCTTACGCTGGCCAATATCCCGCAAGATGACCCTGCCGTTTATGAGATGATCTGCCATGCCGATACTATCGGCGTTTTCCAGATAGAAAGCCGGGCGCAAATGTCAATGCTGCCTCGGCTGAAGCCAAGATGTTTTTATGACCTGGTGATCGAAGTGGCCATTGTACGGCCGGGGCCGATACAAGGCGATATGGTACACCCCTACCTGCGGCGCCGCAATGGCGAGGAACCCGTTGAATACCCATCAAAAGAGCTGGAAAAGATTTTAGGCCGTACCTTAGGCGTACCGCTGTTCCAGGAACAGGCTATGGAAATTGCTATTGTAGCCGCAGGTTTTACCCCGGCTGAGGCCGACCAGCTGCGCCGCAGCATGGCTACCTTTAAAGCAAAGGGCCAGGTGAGCCAGCATAAAAAAAAATTAGTCGAGGGGATGATTGGCAATGGCTATACCCGCGAGTTCGCCGAGCGGGTTTTTAAACAACTGGAAGGTTTCGGCAGCTATGGCTTCCCCGAAAGCCATGCCGCCAGCTTTGCCCTGCTGGTTTATGTTTCTTCATGGCTCAAATGTTATTACCCCGATGTTTTTGCCGCCGCCTTGCTCAACAGCCTGCCGATGGGCTTTTACCAGCCGGCGCAAATAGTGATTGATGCGCGCAAACATGGCGTGGAAGTGAGGCCGGCGGATATTAATTATTCGATGTGGGATAACCTGCTCGAGGAGCAATCGGGCAGCTACCGTGCCATTCGGCTTGGTTTCAGGCAGGTAAAAGGGATGCGCGAAGAGGATGTGCAGTTACTTACAACTGCCAGGACCAGCGCTTATACCAGTATCACCGCATTGCGCGATGCAGGCATATCGCAAGCGGCATTGGAAAGGCTGGCCGATGCCGATGCATTCAATTCGTTGGGGCTCGACCGCCGGCGGGCCCTGTGGGAAATATCCGCGCTGCACGACAGGCCTATTGCCCTTTTTGAGGGCCAGCC
>Ga0134126_10006410_pt1 | contig 14730 bp, 9 predicted proteins | sample KB31752_FD_96881 | JGI IMG/M metagenome (GOLD analysis project Ga0134126, IMG submission 96881) | Terrestrial soil microbial communities with excess Nitrogen fertilizer from Kellogg Biological Station, Michigan, USA - KB3-175-2 | ecosystem: Environmental > Terrestrial > Soil > Unclassified ... | reverse complement strand
CGAGCGCGAGTGGCTGCTGGAGCGCCGGCGAGAGAAAAGTGTTGTCCACCACGACGAGGGCGTCGACAGCGTGCCCCGCGGCAGCGATTCGGCGGATGTCCGTGATGCGAAGCAGTGGATTGCTGGGCGTCTCGATCCAGAGGATTTTGGGCCTTCTGCGCGCGATTTCCGCTTCCGCAGCCGGACCGGTGAGGTCGATCAGCGCGAGATCGAAGTTGCCGCGGGCGCTAAGCGATCGCAGCAGACGCTGTGTTCCACCGTAACAATCGTGCGCGGCGACGACGAGATCACCCGGACGCACCAGCTGAAGCACGAGCGTCACCGCCGACATGCCAGTGTTCGTCACGACCGCCGACGCGCCGTGTTCCAGCTCCGCGAGCGCGTCCGCAAGGTGACTGCGCGTCGGATTGCCGCTTCGAGTGTAGTCGTACTGGCCCGGCGACCCGAATCCGTTGAACGCGAACGTCGAGGAGAGATGAATCGGCGGGACCACCGCGCCATATTCGCGATCGGTTGCGATGCCAGCACGCACGGCGCGCGTTGCTGCCCCGTGCGACGTTGTGGTGTTGGAACTCGTCATGACAGGACCTCGGCGTGCAGCGAGTTGTGGAGGATTGGGCCGATCAGATCCGGCTCGGCGAGAAATGCGTCGTGTCCCGTTGTGGCCTGCAATCGAACGAGACGAGTGGGACCGCCGATTGTGGCAGCCAGCTGCCGCATCTGCTCGCCGGGCACGATCGTGTCGCCGTCGATGCTCACGAGTACGGATGGAGTACGGATCCGCTCCGGAGCGACGCGATGCAGGTCGGCGGAAAGCGAGAGAGCCAGGAAGCGACTCGCGCTCCAGCGCCGCGCGAATTTCTCACCGTTGTGGATGAGATAATTCTCTATCGGAAACGTTGCGCCTGCGTCGGTGGTGGTTTCGGGCGCGGATGCAAAGCGCTGGGCGAACTCGTGCGCCGAGCGATAAGTCGTCATCGCAAGAGCGCGCGCGAGTACGAGTGCATCGTGGGCCCGGTCAGTCTCGACGCCGAGCGTGACGATGCGGCGTTGTATGGTGCGGAGAGCAGTACTCATTGGATGAGTCTCGTGCGGGGCGCTTATCACGATCAGCCGCCCGACGCGATCCGGAAAGCGCTCCGCGAATGCGAGGGCCACCATGCCGCCGTAGGACGCGCCGACGATCGCGTGTATCCGTTCGATGCGTAGCGTGTCGAGCACGCGCGCGAGCGCATCGGCCTGGTCGTAGGTGGACACGAGGGCCGCCGGCTGCCCGTCCTTCGTGCTGCCGCCATCGATGTAATCCAGGCTGAGGACGCGATAGACGTTCGTATCGATCGCGCGTCCCTCGCCAACCAAGTCCTGCCACCAGCCGTCCGACGTATCGTCCACCGTCGATGTGACGTGGCGACTTGCGGAGATTCCGCCGAGTGCAACGACCAGCGGCGCCGCGGGCGGTCCGGTTACTTCGTACGACGGTAGCGGCGGTGACAATTGAGCTGTAGCGGGGAATGCATCGGAGAATGCAGCGGAGAATGCAGCGGAGAATGCAGCTGGGAACCTGTCGGCTCCGGGTGCGGCCCGGTTCGGCGTGGGAGTCTCTAGTTGTGTCATCTATCGCAATCCTGTTTGTTGGCGGACCGCGGCTTGCGCTTGTCTCGCATGTGGCTCGTCCGGTGTGTTCTCGGAGTCACAGCCGTCGTTTGCCGCGTAAACAGGGCGCACGCGCTCACGGAAGGCACGCGCAGGTAAGACTGCGCGACGCGCTCCATGGCTCGCAAACGAAAATGCCCGGACGGTAGAGCCGCCGGGCAGATTGCGTTTTAGCACTTTGTTTTACGTGGCGGCAATAGGCAGCAAATGACCACGAAGCTTCGATTGTGACCGGAACATATAACGCCCATTGCGGGCAGTCAATGCCCGGGGGATGACGAAGGGGCGATCCACAGCCAGGGAGAGGGCGACAGGGGATGTGGTTGCGGGTGTTACCTTCATGCGTCTTTGAACAATGCACGCAATGCCGCCGCCGAATGTAGCAAAATGACCACGTCCGTAGATCCCAAAGGCAGTTACCGCGAAGTTCAACCCAGCCAGGCGCAGAAGCTGGATGCCGTGAGCCGGCTGGCGAGCAAGGTCGCCCACGACCTCAACAACATTCTCACCGTCATCCATGGCTGTTCGGATTTCCTCACGACCAGCCTGGCCGATGATGACCCGCGTCGTGCCGATGCGGTGATGATCAGGGATGCGTCGTCGCGTGCGGCGGCGCTCACGACCAGGCTGGTCGCGTTCACGACGAACCAGGAGCTCGAGGCGTCAGTCGTCGATCTCAATGCCTGCATCATCGCGTTGCAACCAGCGCTCGTTCGCGAAGTTGGCGACGGCGTCGTTCTCGCGATCGATCTTGCCAGCGATCTCGGCCGCGTCTCGGTCGATTACGGGCGGCTCGAGAGCGCGATTCTGAGCATGGCCGCGAATGCAAGGGACGCAATGCCGAGCGGCGGCGAGCTGCGAATCGCGACGTCCAACTACATGGTGGGTGAGGCTGTCATCCGACAACATCCCGAGGCAACGCCCGGGCCCCACGTTCGGTTGTCGATCGCCGATACCGGACGCGGAATGGATAATGCGGCGCTTGCGCGCGTGTTCGAGCCTTTCTTCACGACAAAGAAACCCCCCGGGGCGGGGATTGCGCTCGCCACCGTGTATGGAATGATCCGGCAATCGTCGGGCTACATATCCGTGGCTACCACACCCGGCGCCGGCACGTGCTTCGATATCCTGCTCCCGATGGTCCAGGGGGCATCGGATGAGGATCGGGGATTGACGGACGGAGTGCAGACGGCGCACGGGAAGGAAGTCATCCTTGTCGTCGAGGACGACGCGGGTGTACTTTCGCTCGCATCGCGCATGCTCATCAGCGAAGGCTATGCAGTCATCGAGGCTGCCAACGGTGCTGAAGCACTGAACACGGTCCGTGCTTGGGGGGGGAACGTGGATCTGGTCATCACAGACGCCATTATGCCCGTGATGAATGGAGGCGAGCTGGCAGCTGCGCTTGCGCGCGAATATCCGCACGTACGGGTGCTTTTCATGTCGCTCTACACCGGTGACGACATCGTCCGGCGTGGGCCGGACGCGCGGCGCGCGTTCATGCCGAAGCCGTTTACGGCAGCGGACCTGACCCGGAAGGTGAGGGAAGTCCTCGACGGCAGCGAAGGGCGTTCGTGAGCAGCGCGCCGGGCGCACAGGGCGGGCAGCGGGACGCATCGCCCAACAATCCGCGCGTGCTCTGTGTCGATGACGATCAGTTTGTGCTTGCGGGGATGCAGCGGATATTGCATGCGAAGTTCAGTGTCCACGTTGCTTCGGATCCGATCTCGGCGCTGAAGCTGATCGACGAATCCGCGTCGTCGCCGTTCGCGGTCATCGTATCCGATCTGGCTATGCCGGGCGTGAATGGAATCGCGCTGCTCAAGCGTGTTCGTGAGATGGCGCCGGATACAGTTCGCGTGCTGCTGACCGGGCATGCAAACATCGACAGCGCGATTGCCGCGGTGAACGATGGGGCCGTATTCCGCTTTCTGACCAAGCCGTGCGGAGCAAGCGCGTTGATCGCCGCCGTGTCCTCTGCTGCCGAGCATCATCGGCTCGCGATGTCGGAACGCGTGTTGCTCGAACGGACGCTGCACGGGTCCGTCAAGGCGCTCATCGATATCCTCACGCTCGTCAATCCGTCGGCATTTGCCCGTGGAACGCGACTCAAGCGATACGTCGCTCGCGTTGCAGACGCACTCGAGGTGGACAATCAGTGGGAGGTCGAGATCGCCGCGCTTCTTTCGCGACTCGGCACAGTATCGCTGCCGCCGGCGCTCGTCGACAAACTGCACGCCGGGAAGGAGCTGAGTCAGGAGGAGCAATGTCTCGCCGACAGCGTCCCCGCGATGGCTGCGTCGTTCATAGCGGAAATACCGAGGCTGGACGGCGTTCACGAAATTCTCGCGTTCCTGAATACTGGATTCGACGGCGCCAACTCTCCGCGGCGCGGCGTGCGTGGCGAGAAGATCCCGCTTGGTGCGCGCATCCTCAAAGTCGCGACCGATCTCGACGCACTCGAAGCTGGTGGCATGACTGCGAGCGTTGCTATTGCAGCATTGTCGGATCGCGTGAACGTTTACGATCCGCGCGTTGTGCGAGCATTTGTAAAGTCGATCGAGAGCGATACCGCGCCCGTTAACGTGCGACACGTACGGTTGGGGGAGGTGGTTCCCGGAATGGTATTCGCTGTCGACGTTACGGGGGCGAACGGCTTGCTGCTGGCCGCTCGCGGGCAGGAAGTCGGTCGCGCGCTCACCGAACGTCTCCGCTACTCCATGCCTGGCGCACTTCTGGATCAGGAGGTCGTGGTGATCGTACCCGACCTGGGTGCCCAAGATCGTTAGCACTCGCGTGACCTATCGCGCGGTTGCGGGCGCGGTAGCAGTTGCCGTTCTTGTTGCGCTGGCCGCGATCCGTCGCAACGATCTGCATCACTCAGCCGTCACGGAGTGGACGCGGCAATCGCTATCGGTCGTACAGATATCGAGTGGCTCTGCGCGGGCCTGGGTCGGCGAGCGCGCGGCTGCGGTGCGAATCGTTGGTGCAAGCGGTGCTCGCAGCCCCGCACTCTTCGCCAGATCGGCGGCGCTGGGTCCGCCACTGGCCGACTCCGCGCTGACGCACAGGCTTGCGACTGTCCTCAACCAGCTCGATCAGGCGTCTGCGCAATCCGCAGCGCCATTCTCGGACCTGTGGCTGCTGAACCGATCCGGTCTGCTGGTCGGCTCTGCGACGCAGAGCACTCCGCCTGACGTCGTCGTTGCGGCGCTGCGCAATGCGAGCGAAACGGACTCGATGATCGTGGTGGGTCCGTTTCCGTTGAACGACAGTCAATTGTGCGTCGTGTTCGTTCAGCCGGTGTTTTCCACTGCGGATACGAGCGGAAGAATCGCCGGCCGTTCGTCGATGATCGGCGCCGTTGTGATGGCAACGACGCTCGATGGCAAGTCGCTCGGCAGGCTTGGCGTGGCGCCGTCCAGCCTGACGTCGCAGCACACCGCTCTGGTCGCGCGCGTGGGAGACTCGGTATACGCGTACACGCTCTCTAAGCGCGAGAGCGGATTCCGCGTTCACTCGATTGGAGCGTCGCAGGCGGGCCCGCTCGTGCTCGAATCGCTGGGGGCGTCTGGAATCGTGCGCTCGCCGGACGGTCACGTTCCCGCTGTTGCCGTTCATATCGACGGGCTCCCCTGGGGGCTCGTGCGTCGCGCAAATACGGAGACGCTGTATCGTACCGCGGACGCGACCCTTCTGCACGAGATTTCTACTGTCCTCGTCATCCTGACGATAGTCAGTTGGCTCGTGCTCGCTCGCGGCCACCGGGAGCGCGCCGAGAATCTTCGCGGACTGGCCACGTCCGAGGCGCGCTATCGACTGCTGGCGGATCACTCCACCGACATCATCGCGCGGTTTGCGCCGGATGGCCGCGTGTTGTACGTATCGCCGGCCATAAAGGCAGTGCTCGGTTACGAACCGCAGGCAGTTGTGGGCACCTACCCGTTCGCGTTACACCACGATGACGATGCAGCCGTCACGCGCACCGCCATCCATCGCGCCCTGTCTCTCAAGGAAGCCGTGCGTACGGAACATCGGTTCCGGCACGCCGATGGCCACTTCGTGTGGCTCGAGACCGTCGGCACAGCGGTCCGCGATCCGACGACGGGAGAGGTGAAGGAAGTCATCACCACGAGTCGCGATATCGTGGACGCGAAGGCGTCGGAAGAGGCACTCAAGGCGTCGGAAGAGCAGTACCGGCTCCTGTTCGAGACGAACCCGATGCCGATGTGGGCGTTCGATGTGGAGACGAGCCGGTTCCTGGCGGTCAACAACGCTGCCGTCGAGCACTACGGATATTCACGCGACGAATTTCTTCAGATGACGATCTTCGACGTGCGGTCTCCGGAATACGCGCACGAGGTCCTCTCCGTGGAAGAGCGCCTGAAGCAGGGATCAGTGGACCTGGCGGGGCGCCACCACCGCAAGAAGGACGGGACGATCATCGACGTCGATCTTACAATTCATTCGCTTCCGTTCGGAGATCGTGCGACGCGGCTCGTACTGATCAATGATGTGACTCAGAAGAACGAAATCGAAGCCGCGTTTCGTGAGTCGAGCCAGTTCGTTCGTGCGATCCTGGGCAGTTCTCCGGTTGCGATCATCGCAACCGATCTCGACCTGCGCGTCGTGCAGTGGAATCGCGCGTCGGAGCGTCTATTCGGCTGGCGCGCTGACGAGATTATTGGCAGGGAATGCCCTCTGATGGCAGTGGATGCGAACGGTGTCAGCAAGGATCGACTTCACGACGTCCTGCCTGGCACCATGCAAATTTCCGGGCGCGAAACGGAAGTCGCGCGGAAGGACGGGACCCGTGTCAAGGTCGATGTCTCGGTCGCCGTGATTCACAACGCAACGGGCGTTGCGGCCGGCTTCGTCACCCTCGCGGTGGATCTTACCGAACGCACACGTCTCGAAGCACAATTACTTCAGGCGCAAAAGATGGAGGCCGTGGGCCAGTTCGCCGGCGGAATCGCTCATGACTTCAACAACCTGCTTACGGTGATCACGGCGTACGCGGAGATGCTCATAGGTGACGTTGACGAGTCTGCGCCGAAGCGTGCCGACCTGTTGGAGATCAGAGGAGCCGCGTCACGCGCAGCGGCTCTGGTACGGCAGCTTCTGGCATTCAGTCGCAGACAGGTGCTGGTACCCACTCTCATCGATCTCAACTCGGTCGTGCGCGAAACGGAGCAGATGCTCCGTCGCGTGCTTCCGGCCACCGTAACGATCGTGACGTCGCTCGATCCCGACCTCCATGTGGTCTTTGCCGATACGGGACAGGTCGAACAGGTGCTGATGAATCTCGTGGTCAATGCACGGGATGCGATGGCCGATGGCGGAACGCTCACCGTCACGACTGCGAACGTCGCACGGAATGCGGCAAATGGCGCCGATGGTGTCGACGCACGCCACACAGCCGAGGTGATGCTCTCGGTGAGCGACACCGGTTGCGGTATGCCACGCGAAATTCAGGATCGTATCTTCGAGCCATTCTTCACGACCAAGGAAGTCGGCAAGGGAACGGGATTGGGGCTCTCCACTGCGCATGGAATCGTGAGTCAGTCTGGTGGCCGTCTCACCGTCAACAGTACGGAAGGTGTGGGAACGACCTTCACGATACATCTGCCCGCCGCGTCGACCTTTGACGCGGACAACGAGGCGGAGCAGCCGGACAGGCCGGCATCCCGCACGCGCGGGTCGGGAGTGGTGCTACTGGCGGATGATGAAGCCGCCGTGCGCTACGTGGCGACGCGCATTCTTGAATCCGCGGGTTACACCGTGCTCGCGGCGAACGACGGTCCGGATGCGCTGGCGATGTACGCCGAGCATCATGCCTACATCAAGCTGTTGATCACCGACATGATCATGCCGACGATGACGGGCGCCGCGGTCGCCGCGACGCTGCGCGAGCAGGATCCGCATCTGCCGGTCGTCATCATGTCCGGGGTAACGGACGATGGGATGGCGAGCGGCGTTTCGGGTGATCCGGTGATGATCCTCCGGAAGCCGTTCACGCCGGACGCCTTCATTCGCAAGGCGGCGGACGCGATCGGCGCAGTCAGTCCACATGGACCTCCGAGCCGGCCGGCCGTTCTCCGCGCCTGAGCAGCAGAACGAGCGGAAGCCCCAGCACGAACAGCGCAGTGACCAGCAGGAAGACATGATTGTAGGCGAGTACCGTCGCCTGTCGTGTCACTGAAATATCGAGCAGCTCGAGTGCGCGTTGCTGGGCCGTGAACTTGTCGGCGCCAGCGTGAATCATCGCAGCGGTTGCGCTCTTGAGGAACTGCACAGTGGCTGGATTCCACATCCCCGTGTTCTCGGACAGCACGTCGTGGTAACGTGAGGTAGCGCTCGTGAGTTGAGTCGCGGCGATCGCGATTCCGACGCTGCCCATCACCTGACGCACCACGTTGTACAGGCCTGTCGCCTGTGTCATCTGCGGCTTTGCGATAGTTGCGAGCGCGGCGGTGCTGAGCGCAACGAAGATGAGCGAGAAGCCAACTCCCTGCCAGAGTTGCGGCCAGAAGATGTCCCAGAACCCGACGTCGGTCGTGAGAACCGAAAGGCCCCAGAAACCGTACGCGCAGATGACGAGTCCCGACCCGATCAGGACGCGCGGACCGAGTTTGTTGTAGAATCGTCCGGCGATCGGCATGAGCAGCGCCATGGCCAGGCTGCGCGGCATGAGCGCGATTCCGGATTGCGTCGCATCGAACCCGATCAGGTCCTGCAGAAACAGCGGCAGCAGAAAGAGGCTTCCATTGAGTGCCAGTCCCAGCACGCCACCGATTGCCGTCGCGGAAGTGAATGAGATGTTGCCGAGTATCCGCAGATTGACGGCTGGCCTGCGCGCTTTCATCTCGCGCCAGATGAAGAGCATCAATCCAACCGTGGCGATCGCAGCGAGCCGCAGGATGAAACCGGACTCGAACCACTGGTTGCGCTCGCCCTCTTCCAGCATGAGCTGCAGCGCGCCGAGTCCCGCGACGAGCAGTCCGAGTCCGAGGAAGTCGATCTCTCCCTTCTCGCGAATGAGATAGGGTGGATCCTGAATGAAGCGCGCGACGAGGATGAGATTGAGAATCCCGATCGGGAGATTGATGTAGAAGATCCACGGCCACGAGTAATTATCCGTGAGCCATCCACCGAGCGTGGGGCCGAGCGCCGGCGCGAGCACGACGCCGAGTCCGTACACGCCCATCGCGATTCCCTGTTCCTCGGGGGGAAACGATTCGCGAAGAATCGCCTGTGACACTGTGATGAGCACTCCGCCGCCGATGCCCTGGATGATCCTGAACATGACCATCACGAGGAGCGAAGGCGCGAGCCCGCAGGCCATCGATGCCGTAGTGAACAGCACCACGCTTGCCATGTAGAAGTTCTTGCGGCCGAATCGTGAGCTCAGGAGCGCCACGATCGGCATGATGATCACGTTCGCGAGGATGTAGCCGGTGATGACCCACGTGATTTCTTCGATGGTTGCGCCGAGCGTGCCGCTCATGTTCGGCAGCGCGACGTTGACGATGCTGGAATCCAGTGACGCCATGATGGAGCCAGTCATCACAGTGCCGGCTATCACCCACTTGTGCGTTCCTTCCGCGGGCTCAGCGCGCTCCAGAGCCCCGGATACCGAAGTCACCGCGCCATCGCCTCGATCATCTTCACGGCCTCGGCGATCGAGACTCGGCCGGTATCGATTACAACGTGATAGAGCAGGGGATCACGCCATTCGCGGTGGTAGTAGCGCAACGCGTAGGCGGCGCGATCGGCGTCTATATGGCGCGCGCGTTCGGCGGCGGTATCGTGGTCCCAGCCGAATCGCGCCATGAGCCGTTCGACACGCGACTCCAGCGGCGCGACGAGGCGCACGTGCAGCGTACCGGGGCGAGTGGCGAAGATGTTCTGTCCGCTGTGGCCGACGATGATGAGTGGCGGATTCTGCGCGGCTTCGACGACGACACTCTGGGCCGCCTCCGCAACGGAGTCCATGTGCAGCATGTGGGGCGTGTCGATTCCGACCGGCATCTCCGGCGGCGCGATGAGCAGGGCCGATGTGACGCGTGCGAGCCAGTTTGGCGGGTGTTCGTCGAGGCGCTCGACCGCCTTGACCTGGAGTTTGAGCCGCTGGGCTACGCGGCGGATGATATCCTGGTCGAGTACCGGCCAGCCGAGGCGGTTCCCCAGCTCTACTGCGAAATCGCTCCCTCCAGCTCCGAACTCGCGACTGACGGTAATGAGATCGATCGGTTGGTTCTGCACGGTTTGTTCGTGCCGTCTTGTGTGAGGTTTTATGCCCCGCGCGCTTGATCCGCCGCCGCGGAGGTTTACGTTCAATGTGTACTAAACAAACATAACAAAGTTTGGTGACTCGAGGAATTGCATGATGGCAGCGCGCGAGCGATTCATCGAAGAGGTCGGGATGGCGGCGGAGGCGGACGGGTTGCCACGGATTGCGGGGCGGCTCTTCGGGCACCTCCTACTCAGTCCGGGTCCGTGCACGCTGGACGAGATCGCGGAGGCGCTGGACGTGAGCAAGGGGAGCGTGAGCACCGACGCGCGGCTGCTGCTGCGTCACGGTTGGCTGCGTCGGACGAGCCGAGCCGGCGATCGCAAGGACTACTACGAGATGGCGCCGGATTTTTTTGCGGGAATCGTGGCGTACCGACTCGGGAGATGGGATGCGCTGCACGATCTCGTCGCGGCGTCGATTCCGGACTTTGCGGAGGAGCCAGCGACGGTTCGCGGCCGGTTGGAATATCTGGATGAGGTGCAGGCTTTCTTTGTCGCGGGACTGCGGCAACTGCTCCTCGAATGGCGATCGCGCTTCGAGATCGCCGACGGTCAGGATCGAGCTGTCGTTCCTACACCAGGCTCGTAGTCGTTCGCGTCGGCGGTCTGAGCGGAACGCCGCCGCTGCTGACGAGTTCGCGAAGCATGGCGTCTGCGTACGGCCCCAGATCTATTTCGCCCTGGAGATAGAGGCGACGGGTGTGGTGCGATGTCCTGCTGTTTATGAGGGTCTCACGCACCTGAAGCCATGTGCATGATCCCGCGTTCACTGAGTCCTGGAGCTCGGCGAGTTTCATGCTGCCACGTTGGCAAGAAGGTATGCCGAACAAGGATTTGTGCCGGTCAGCCGGCGTGAGTCCGCGAGTGTTGGAGTGCTCACGCTGGAACGCCGCAGCGCTGTACCTGGCCGGTCTTGATCAGGCGCGCAATCATGCGTTCGGCGGTCAGCGCAATGTCGAGCTTGCCGTCGATGAACTGCCGTCGTGTGAAATGGGATGCGCCCGCGTTCAGGAGCGTGTCATAGACCTGAAGCCAGGTGCAGCGGCCGCAGCTCACTGCATAGTTCACGTCGGAGATGGTCATCGCACGAGTACTGGGATCGACTCGGACAGCCAGCGTTACGGCTGCGATTGCGGGCGTCGGGTGATGAGCTGTGGTCCGTTGAGCCAGAATCATGGCGATCCTGACACCGCTGCCGCGCGGGTAAGAATGCATGTGCTTTGCCGGAAGAGGTACATAATGACCGATTTGTGGACGATCGTCGGTCGGGACGGAAGGGGCTGCGCCGTCACGCGTAAGAACGAGCTTGAAGGAATATACACGAAATAGTAAACATTTGTAACCCCTTACCGATACTGATGCTTGTCGGAGCGGCCGTTGTCAATCCGACACAAGAACCTTAAGTGCTCCTTGGTTGGTGGGGCGCTCGCGCATCGGGCTCGACCCGACGGTGCGCGAGCGCATTTTGTATGGCTGAGTCAGCCGATCGAGATGGGCCGTCTGCTGCGGCGTTGCGTCGGGCCGAATCTCGAGGGTCCATGCGGTCGCTGGATTATCAGATGGTGCGAAGCGCAAGCCGAACCAGTCGAGCGCTTCCGAGTAGTCCATCTCGTCCGTGGTCTGGAGCAGAGTGTGGAAGAACGTCGTGAGATCCGTTCCGGCGACGTCCGACGCGGTTGCGACCCATTGTTGCGGCGTGAAGCCATGTGCGCCGCCGTAGCGCTCGTAAGCGAGACGCATCATGTCGTCCAGGCTCTTTCTGCCGTTGGTTGCATGCTGAATGCGCGCGTCCAGCAGCAGTCCGACGATGAGTCCCTTGTCGTAGTAGCTGACGTTCGTATTCGGATTGCCGCCCTCACCGGACCCTCCGGTGGAGAAGATGTCGAGCGATGCCTGCTCGAGTGTCTGCACGTGACGACCAGGCGAGTTCTGGACCGATGTTATCGCTTTCGAAAGTGCATTCAGCACGTCCTGCTGTGTGCCGAGGCCGCCGCGGCTCACCATGAGATTGCCGTAGTACGTCGTCAGTCCTTCGGAAATCCAGAGGCTTGGCGTTTTTGGCGGATGCTCGTAGTCGAACGGGCCAAGTTGAACGGGGCGAAGTCGCTTGACGTTGAATGCGTGGAAGTATTCGTGGCTCACGTACTGGAGCCAGCGCATGTCGCCGCCGCCCGCGGATTTCGGACTCGACGTAAGCAGTGTCGAGTTGAGGTGCTCGAGTCCACCGCCGCCCTGCCGGAACACGTTGAGAAAGACGTACTTGCGGAACGGCAGAAATCCCCAGAAGGCGGAATCGGCGGTTACGAATCTCCTGAGGTTCTGCGCGGCCAGCGCACCATCCCATAGAGGCGGAATCTCACCGATGTCGGCGAGGTAGTGTTTCGCACCTGCGACATCGAACTCGTGGAATGAAATGTTGCCCGCGATGATTGGAGAATCCGCGAGCTCATCGTAGCTCGACGCCTGGTAGTGATTGGGTACGCTATCGGATGCTGCAGCGAGCGACGTCGCCGACTGTTTCCATCGTGACGGAAGCTCGAGCGCGACGTCGTGTTGCCGCTTCACGTGCTCGGCGAGCGTGATGTAGGTCGCCGGCCCGTTGAGAATGGCCATTGTCGTATCGACCCAATCGCCAGTGACGGAGCGATGATCGCAGATGAGCGTGTACGACAGCCTGATTGTGGAAGCGCCATCCGTCCTGACGCGCCAGCGATTCGGTTGCGGCTGCTCCACGGCGAGCGGCCGCCCATCCGACGTCTCCGCGGAGATCTGCTGAACGTGAGTGGCGTAGTTCTCCTGGACGTAGTAGCCCGGTGACCAGACTGCCATCATCAGATCGACGTATGGCTTTGCGCCGGTTGGAATGCGAGCCTGAATGTGGGCCAGGTGCGTTTCAGGCGCGGGCATGCTCACCGTGTACTGGATGGGTGGTAAGTGTTGCGCGCGCGCGACCGGCGCAATGGCGAGCGATGTTGCGCTCGCGAGTATGGCGTAAGTGACGTGGCGCCGAGTGATGGGCATGTTAGCGATTGGTCCGATCTGGTGGGGTAGTGCGATAAGGATGCATCCTCGACTTCGGGCGCGCTATCCCGCGACGGGAGTTACTCTGCGCTCGACGAGCGCCAACACTCCATCCACCGCGAGCGCGAGCGCGGCGGCGGGTAGTGCGCCGGAAAGTATCATGCGTGTGTCGGCGAGTGCAAGACCGGCAACTATGGGCTCACCGAGGCCACCCGCGCCGATGAATGCCGCGAGAGTAGCGGCGCCCACGGTGATGACCGCAGCGGTTCGCACGCCGGCCATGATTATCGGCGCAGCGAGCGGCAGGCGAACCCAGAGCAGGCGCTGTACTGCAGTGGTGCCGAGCGCCTCCGCGGCCTCGATGGCGCCGGGATCGGCGTCGCGTACGCCGGTATAAGTGTTGCGCGCGATCGGGTACAACGCATACAGCCATAGCGCAACCAGCGCTGGAACCGTTCCGATGCCGAACAACGGTATCATGAAGGCGAGCATCGCAATGCTCGGTACTGTCTGAATCACGCCGAGTGCACGCACCACAGGCTCGGCCGCGCTGCGTGCTCGTTCGAGGGCCAGGCCGAGCGGGATGGCGACCAGGATGGCAGCACCCAGCGCAGTCACCACCAGAAAAAGATGGCGCAGTGTGAGTGCACCGATGGTCGCGCGGCGCTTCCACATGTAGCGCCAGAAAGAATCGTGCGTATCGCTTCCGACTGACGTCGCGGGGCTGACAGACGCACTCATGACACCGAGCTCGTTGAGCGCATCGGCTGCCACGCGGCGCACGTCCTCGCCAGCGACCTCGACTCGCTGATTGAGGCGACGCATTCGTGCTTCATCGAGCCGGCCGCTGAGCAGGGTGAGCACAGCAATAGCGTCGGGGCGATCGCGAACGAGTCGCGGACTGACCAGCGCCGCCGCCTCGTACGGCGGGAAGAAATGACGATCATCCAACAGTGTGACGAGATCGTATCGTGCGAGCAGGCCGTCGGTGGAGTAGCCGTCCGCAACGTCGACGGCTCCATCTGCAAGCGCGCGATACTTCACGGCAGGCGCGAGCGGGCGGACGTCGCGCAGGCGAACGCCATACACGCGCGCGAGCCCTGGGAGCCCGTCGCTACGACCTATGAAATCCGGAGTGAAGCCGCCGACCAGGTGCGAGCCCTCCCGAGCCAGATCGCTCAGCGTGCGAAGGTGATATCGCTCTGCTGTCGAACGACGGACGGCTATTGCATATGTATTCTGGAAGCCGAGCGGCGGGAGCCATCGTACACCGTAACGCGCGGTGAAAGTCCGCGCGACCTTTTGATAGACTGCACGCGAATCCCGCGAAAGGGAATCTGCAACCGAGTCGTGGAGGATCGCGATCAACCCCGTTCCCGTGTATTCGGGATAAACGTCGATAGCGTTCTGTCTGAGTGCGCCGAACGCGACTTCTGTGGCTCCGAGCCCAGGGCGACGTGTCACCGCAATACCGTGTGCTTCGAGAAGCTGCGCGAACATCTCGCAAAGCAGATACGACTCGCCAAACGGCTTGGATGCGACAACGATGGGAGGCTGGTTCGGCGCGCCCGGATTCGCGTGTGGCGGTGGTGCGATGGGAACGTGGGTCTGGCCGCGCAAGCCATTCGCGAAACCATTCCCGCCACTCGCCGCGAGCGAGAGCAGCAGGATAGCAGGAAATACGAAGACCCTCAGTGCGATCCGGCTGCGCGTACCGCTCATGGCGTGGGGACGAGATGCGCCGACGTCGCTCTCGCTCGT
>Ga0134126_10006409_pt1 | contig 14730 bp, 14 predicted proteins | sample KB31752_FD_96881 | JGI IMG/M metagenome (GOLD analysis project Ga0134126, IMG submission 96881) | Terrestrial soil microbial communities with excess Nitrogen fertilizer from Kellogg Biological Station, Michigan, USA - KB3-175-2 | ecosystem: Environmental > Terrestrial > Soil > Unclassified ... | reverse complement strand
GTAGCGTTCGCAGCCAAGGCCCCAGAGGAAATCGAGATGCCACCAGGAGCGGCGGAACTCGCCGTCGGTGATCGATTTGAGCCCGATCTCTTCCTGTTTCTTGACGATGCGCTCGATCTCGCGGTCTTCCACTGCCTTGAGACCGGCGGCGTCAAGCGTGCCCTTGCCGAACGCGGCGCGCGCTTCTTTCAGCGCGGCGGGGCGGAGCAGGCTGCCAACATGATCGGCGCGGAACGGCGGCTTGGTGCGTGGCATCGGTGCCTCCCTCCTTCTTGGTCGGCGGCACCATAGCGCATCGGCGCGGTAATGTTAGGTGGCAGCGAGTTCCTTCGCCGCCTCAGTCCAGCGGAAAAGGCTGGCATCGGGGGCGGGGTGCACCGCGCCGCACCCCTTGCAGGTTCGCAAGGCGGCGTTGGCGGCGAAGCGACGGCTGACCGTGTCGAACATGGTCTGCGACACGGCGGTGGCTTCGTTCCAGACCTGACGGTGCAGCTCGGCGCCGCAGCCGGAACAGAACCACGCGATCCCTTCGAGGCTCGCGGGCTGCGGCTTGTAGCGCAGCATCACGCTTTCGCCATCGGGCACGATGCGGTGCGGCGCGCCGGCCGGGACATAGACGCAGTCGCCCGGCTTCAGGACGAACCGGTCGACCGGCGTGAATTTCATCTCGACTGCGGCGCTGCCCGACAGCAGAAACAGCAGCGTGTCCTTGTCGCAGATCTGATGGAAGGGCTGCGGCTTGTCGTTGCGCGAAAGATGCACCTGGACCTGAATGTCCTCGGGCAGCATCGGCATGTCGTCATAAGCGCCGACCTTCGCCGCCTCGCGCAACACCTGGAACGTTTTCTTGCGCGGCATCGCGGCGCCTATTTTGCCGCCGGCTTCATGGTCTGGCGCAGCAATTCGCGACCCGCGATCGCGGTGCTGCTTTGCGCGGCGTATTTGTCCCACCCCCAGGCGGCGACGGGGAAGGGCTCGTTCCGGTGCCCGCACTTGCCGCAGACGCGCCGCGCCGCGTCGCCGTTGAATTGAGCGAACAGATCGGGCAGCACCGCGACCGAAACGAACGGATGCTCGCCTTCGAGCGCGTCGGCGGGCGGCGTCGCGTCGAACTCCTTGTGGTAAATCTCCTCATGGCATTTCTCGCAGCGCAGGCTGACCGCCTCGCTTTGCGGGCCGCTATCAGCCTGGCGCTGGGTGATGACCATGATGGCGAACGCTTTCGGGTCTTTCTCGTTCTTGAGGAACGAATTGACGCCGTGGATGCGCGCGCCGACGAAGACCTGGCCGGTTTGCAGCACCGCGCCGTTCGCCGCCATCGCCAGCACCACCTCGTCCTGGGTGTTGTGATGGAAGAAATGGCCGTACGAGGCGTCGGCCCCGCCGATGATCATCGCGCCTGCCGGCACCATCGCGCCGGGATGGAGATAGGGGAACAGCGGCATCAACTGTGTGTTGCCGTGTTGCATCGCCTCGAACACGTTGACGCGCAGCGGCGGCCGGTCGGCGCGCGGCGGCGGAATGGTCAGTTCTTGCGACGTGACGGTGTCGGGCATGGCGTCCTCGCTCGTCTCAGTGTTTGCCGCCGTACTGCTTCAGCATCGCCTCCATCTCGGCGCGCGACTGGCCGAAATGCACCTCGTGCATTTCATCGACCGGAAAGCCGAGCACTTCCATCTGCTCCTCCACCTGTTCCTTGGTGTCGGCCTCGAACACCGAGACGATGAAGCCCGAGGCGATGTTGACATACAGATGCTGGAACTTGGCAATCTTCGAGCCGAGCACGTTGGGCGCGTTCTGCGCCAGCTCCTCGCGCTTCAGCCCGGGCGAGCGATGGATGGTGATGAATTGCGGCATGGTTTCCTCCCTGCGATTTTATAGGCCGACCTCGTCGGCGAAGCGCTTGGTGCGCATCTCGGCCCATTCGTTGCTGTCGCGCGCGTCGCGGTCGAGCCGGCGCTGGATGCGGACGATGAGACGCTTGAACGTCCGGATTTCGGCATCGGTCAGGTCGGACATGGCGCGCTCGTTCACGTCGCGGATCAGCGGCGACATGGTCGCGGCGAGGTGGCGACCGCGCGACGTGAGGCGGATCAGGCTCTTGCGCCGGTCGGTCTCGGATTTCTCCACCGTCACCATCCCTTCGCGCTCAAGCAACTGCACCGCGACGACCGTGGTGGGGCCTTGCCGGCCGACGCGCCGCGTCAGCTCGCCAGTCGATAGCCCGTCTTCTTCCCAAAGCTCGCGCAGGTAACGCCATTGCGTAACTGTGACGCCGTGCGTCTCGGCCTCGACGTCCATCGCGTCCTGCCAGCTCTCGGCGAGCTGCCGGATGTGGTAGCCGACGCTGCGTGCCAGCGGCACGAGTTCGTCGTTGGCGGGCGCCGCGGCCGGTTTTGGAACGACGCGAAGATTGCGCATGTCAATTCCATAGATATCTACTAATCTCAGGCTATACGCGAGCGCCGCCGATGTCAAAGGAACCGCGAATGGAAGCTCGGCTAGACCGTCCGATCACCGTCCACATGATGGGCGACTGGGGCATCGCCAATCTGCATCGCATCTGCGGCTGGATCGGCGCGGAGTTGTGGCGCCGCTCGCCGCCCGGCTCGAAATTCGCAACCTGGGCCGGGCGCGGCGGCAGCGATGCGATCGAGGCGGTGCTGGACGGGGAGGTACACACGGCAATGTTCGTCCCGGCCGGCTTCGCGCGGACGGTGTTCGAGGGGAAGGGGATCGTGCGCCGGCCCGATGTCGGACGGCTGCGCGCGCTCGGGACGCTGCCGCAGGACGATCGGCTGGTGCTCGCTATCGACGCCAGCCACGGCGTGACGAGCTTCGCCGAACTGCGCGCCAGGAAGCCGAAATTGCGTTTGACCACCGCGTTCGACGATGGCGTCAACATGACCGGGTTTGCCGCGCACCGCATGCTTGAGGCCGAAGGTGTCTCGGCGGCGACCATCGAATCCTGGGGCGGCGAGATGTTGCTCGGCGAAGCGCCGTGGGACACGATTCCGCTCGGCATTTCCGGAGAAGCCGACGCGGTGCTGTTCGAAGCGGTGATGACGCCGTACTGGAAAGAACTCTGCACCAAGCGGAAGATGAACTTCATTCCGTTCGACGACGAAGCGCTGGCGAAGGTCGAGCGCGACTTCTCGTGGCGCCGCGCGACCGTACCGGCGGATCGCTTCCCCGGCCTGACGGCGCCGTTTCAGGCGCTCGATTTCTCCGACTTTCTGCTGTTCTGCCGCGACGATTTCCCCGACGACATCGCCTATGCGATCGCGGCGCTGCTGTGCGAGACGCCGGAACTGCTCGAGGTGCAGTATCGCCACATCCCGCCGAAAAACAGCCCCGTCACCTATCCGCTCGAGCCGCGCAAAATCGCCGCGACCTCGATCCCGCTCGCGCCCGGGGCGGAGCGGTATTACCTAGAAAAGGGGCTGCTTTAGCGCCGCTCGCCATGCGTGCGGGTGGGGCAGGGTTGGGGCTTCCGCATTTCTGTCTTGGACGATTTCACCGTAAACTGGCGCAAATTGTTCGGAGGGAATGCATATGCCGACCGCCAGCGACAGCGAAATTCTCACCCGCGTCGGACCGGGCACGCCGATGGGCCAGCTCATGCGGCAGTACTGGCTGCCGGCATGCCGATCGGACGAACTGAAACCCAACGGCGCGCCGCTGCGCCTCATGCTGCTTGGCGAGCCGTTGATCGCGTGGCGCGACAGTTCGGGTCGCGTCGGCATCATGGACCATCGCTGCCCGCATCGCCGCGCCTCGCTGTTCTTCGGCCGCAACGAGGAAGACGGACTGCGCTGCGTCTATCACGGCTGGAAATTCGATGTGACCGGCAAGTGCCTCGAGATGCCGAACGTGCCGGAGAAATTCCGCCAGCCCGAAAAATCCGGCGCGAAGGCCTATAAGGCGGAGGAGCGCAACGGCATCATCTGGGCCTATATGGGTGCGCGCGAGAAAGCGCCGCCGCTGCCGTGTTTCGAAGCGGTGATGCTGCCCGAGGCGGACACGCAGAGCTTCTGGGTGTTGCGCGAATGCAATTGGCTCCAGGCGCTCGAAGGCGATATCGACACGTCGCATGTCGCGTTCCTTCATGACGGGCTGCTGCGGCCCGAGGAACTGGCCGAGAACACGATCCATCGCTGGGCGCTCGCCAACCGCGCCCCGGAATACGATGTCGCGGACATGCCCTGGGGCACGATGTACGGCGCACATCGCGACGCGACGCCAGGTAACACCTATTACCGCTTCGCCCATTTCATGTTCCCGTGCTGGGCGCTGATCCCGGCGGGCGAGTTCGGCAATTACGTCACGGCGCGCGCCTGGGTGCCGATGGATGACACGCACACCATGTTCGTGCACTTCGCGTGGAAGAAGAACGCCTCGACCGCGCGGGTGCGCAACGACGGCACGCTGATGCCCGGAACGCGCAAACCGCTCGAATATCTGCCGCGCGACACGGGCTGGTACGGCCGCTGGCGGCCTGCGCTCAACAAGGGTAACGATTATGGCATCGACCGTGAGCAGCAGGCGCGCGAAAGCTTCACCGGGATCGAAGGCATCCACACCCAGGATTCCGCGGTGACGGAGAGCATGGGGCCGATCACGGATCATGACGGCGAACATCTCACCGTCAGCGATCTGATGATCTCGCGCACGCGGCAGCGCCTGCTGCGTGCGACCAAGGCGCTGGCAGAGACCGGCACGGCGCCGCCGGGCGTCGACGATCCCGAATCGTTCTGCGGCGCGCGCAGCGGCGATTTCGTCGCGTCGTCGTCGCTGGGCTGGCGAGAGGCCTACGCAGCCGAGATCCGCAAATCGGTCAGCCCGACCGGATTGCTGCGGGCGCCGCTGGCGGCGGAATAGTCAGCCCTTCGCGCCGCGCGCGCGTTTCGTCGCCGGTTTGGCGTAATAGATCGTCAGCACGATCCTGATCGACGCCGTGCCGGCACGGCCAGTAGAAGGCAGACGCCGGCACGAACGGCGTCAGGATGCGGCGGATGTAAAGCAGGAATAGCAGGATGACGGCGATGCTGCCGCAAGCGGCCAGCCGCCGACCTTGCTCCGCCGTTCCGGCGCATCGCTCATCGCCTGACTACGTCCGGGCGAACCGAAAGGTTCAACTGCCATCAAAACCGCGTGACACGCTACATTCGGATGCCTATCGCGGGGTGATGAACCTATATGATGGTGGTGACAGATCGTCCGGGAGATTCGCATGCTGAACAGACGCCTGTTTCTTTCCGCCGGAACCGCCGCGCTGGCGACTGCGTTCGTGACGCCGGGCTGGGTCGCGGCGTCGCGCGCGGCCGAGACCTTCAAGGTCATGCATACCGAGGCTGAGTGGCGCAAGATCCTGACGCCCGCGCAATACAACATCCTGCGCGACGAGGGCACCGAGCGAGCCGGCAGCAGCCCGCTCCTCGAGGAGCACCGCAAGGGAATCTTCGCCTGCGCCGGCTGCGATCTCGATCTCTATTCGTCGGAGACCAAGTTCGACAGCGGCACCGGGTGGCCGAGCTTCTGGGCGCCGCTGCCGCACGCGATCGGCACGCGCGTCGACGGCAGTTTCGGCATGACGCGCACAGCGGTCTATTGCAGTCAATGCGGCGGTCATCTCGGACACGTCTTCGATGACGGACCGCCGCCGACCGGCCTGCGTTACTGCATGAACGGCCTGGCGCTCAAATTCAAGCCGGCGGCTGCGTAGCAAGACTCCACGATGCTTCTTTTTGTTCTGGCCTATCTCGGCGGGGTGCTGACGATCGTCAGCCCCTGCATCCTGCCGGTGCTGCCGTTTGTGTTCGCGCGCGCCGACCGGCCCTTCGTCAGGAGCGGCTTGCCGATGCTCGTCGGCATGGCCGTGACGTTTGCGTTGATCGCGACGCTGGCCGCGGTCGGCGGCGGCTGGGCGGTGCAGGCGAATGAGTATGGCCGCTACGCCGCCATCGTGTTGCTGGCGGCGTTCGGCCTGATCCTGTTGTTCCCCGTCTTGTCGGATCTGCTGACGCGGCCGCTGGTGCAACTCGGCGCGCGCCTGTCGGCGACGGCGCAACAGAGCGAGGGCGCGGGCTCGGTCTGGACCTCCGTGCTGCTCGGCGTTGCCACCGGACTGTTATGGGCGCCGTGCGCCGGCCCGGTGCTGGGACTGATCCTGACCGGCGCGGCGCTACAAGGCGCCAGCGTCCATACCACGCTTCTGCTCGTCGCCTATGCGCTCGGCGCGGCGACCTCGCTGGCGCTGGCGCTGCTGGTCGGCGGCCGCGTCTTCGCCGCGATGAAGCGCTCGCTCGGCGTCGGCGAATGGATCAGGCGCGGTCTCGGCGTCGCGGTGCTGCTCGCCGTCGTGGCGATCGCGATGGGGCTCGACACCGGGTTCCTGACGCGCGTCTCGGTCGCCAGCACGGCGTCGCTCGAACAGGGCCTGCTCGACAAGCTCCATCCCGACGAAACCAAGCCCAAAACGACGCCGGTCGTCGCAGGGGCCGACGGCAAGGAGACGCGGCCCGACGAAGGCCCGTTCCCCAAGCTGTCCGGCGCGACCGCGTGGCTCAACTCGGGGCCGCTGTCGCCGGAATCGCTCAAGGGCAAGGTGGTGCTGATCGATTTCTGGACCTATTCCTGCATCAACTGCCTGCGCGCCATTCCCTATGTCCGCGCCTGGGCCGAGAAATACAAATCGCAGGGGCTGGTGGTGATCGGCGTCCACGCGCCGGAATTCGCCTTCGAACATGAGATCGCCAACGTCAAGAAAGCGGTCGCCGATCTGAAGATTTCCTATCCGGTCGCGATCGACAACGACTATGCGATCTGGCGGGCCTTCGATAATCACTATTGGCCCGCGCATTATTTCATCGACGCCAAGGGCCGCATCCGCCACCACCATTTCGGCGAAGGCAGCTACGACGAGTCCGAGCGCATCATCAAGGAACTGCTGGCCGAGGCGGGGGCGAAGGATGTCGGCGCGGGGCTGGTCGCGGTCAACGCCAAGGGCGCCGAGGCCGCGGCCGACATCGACGAGGACAAATCGCCCGAAACCTATCTTGGCTACAATCGCGGCGAAAATTTCGTCTCGCCCGGCGGCGCCGACGAGGACAAGCCGCGAACCTACGATGCCGGCAATCCCGCGCTGAACCAGTGGGGCCTGGTCGGCGAATGGACCATCGGCGGCGAGCACTCGGCGCTCAACAAGCCCGACGGCGCCATCGTCTATCGCTTTCACGCGCGTGACCTGCATCTGGTGCTGGGGCCGGCCAAAGACGGGAAGCCGATCCGGTTCCGCGTCACCATCGACGGCGCGGCGCCCGGCGCCAGTCACGGCATGGACACCGATGCCGACGGAAACGGCACGGTCACGGACCAGCGACTCTACCAGCTCATCCGTCAGTCCGGCCCGATCGAGGACCGCACGTTCGAGATCAAATTCCTCGATCCTGGCGTCGAAGCCTTCGCTTTCACCTTCGGCTGACGCGCGCTACTCTTCGGGGATGAAATTCCCCGACACGCCGAGCTTCGCCGGCCCGATGGCGCCGGTGCGCATCGAGGCCGATATCGCCGATCTCGAAGTCGACGGCGCGGTCCCGGCCGATCTTGACGGCGCGTTCTATCGCGTGCAGCCCGATCCGCAATATCCGCCGAAGCTCGGCGACGACATCGCCTTCAACGGCGACGGCATGGTGTCGATGTTTCGCTTCAGGGGCGGGCGCGTGAACATCAGGCAGCGCTGGGTCCATACCGACAAATGGAAGCTGGAGCGCGAAGCGGGCAAGGCGCTGTTCGGCGCTTACCGCAATCCCCTGAACGACGATCCCAAGGTGAAGGGCGTCTATCGCGGCACCGCCAACACCAACATCTTCTTCCATGGCGGCCGGCTCTACGCCCTCAAGGAAGACAGTCCGGCGGTGGCGGTAGACGCCAACACGCTCGAGACCAAGGGCTATTGGGATTTCGGCGGAACCGTCACCAGCCCGACCTTCACCGCGCATCCGAAGATCGATCCACGCACGGGCGACATGTGCGCGTTCGGCTACGCGGCCAAGGGCCTGCTCACGCGCGACATGGTCTATTACGAGATCGGCGCCGACGGAAAGAAGAAGCACGAGGTTTGGTTCGAGATTCCTTATTACTGCATGATGCACGATTTCGGCCTCACCGAGGATTACGCGGTGTTTCACGTTGTGCCGATCACCAGCTCATGGGAGCGGCTGGAAAAAGGCCTGCCGCATTTCGGGTTCGACACGACGAAGGAAATCCATCTCGTCGTGCTGCCGCGCACGGGCGAAGCGAAGGACATCAAGATTTTCACCGCGCCCAATTGTTTCGCGTCGCACGTGATGAACGCGTTCAACGACGGCACCCGGATCCATTTCGATACGCCAGAAGCGAAGAACAACATGTTTCCGTTCTTCCCCGACATTCACGGCGCGAGGTTCAATCCGATGGAGGCTCAGTCGCGCCTGACACGCTGGACGGTGGACATGGCGTCGAACTCGGGCGCGTTCGAGAAAAGCGAGCGCCTCACCGAGTTCGTCGGCGAGTTTCCGCGCGTCGATGAGCGCTACATGACCCAACCCTACCGCCACGGCTGGCTTTTGGCGTTCGGCATGGGGCCGGACTCGCATGCTGCGCTCGGTCATCTCGATCAGAGCACAGGCAAGGTCGAAAGCTGGCAGGCCGGGCCCGGCATGATGCTGCAGGAGCCGTGTTTCATTCCTCGCGGCCCCGACGCCGCTGAAGGCGACGGTTATGTCGTGCAGATTCAGCAGCACGCGAGCGGCGGCAAATCCGATCTTCTGCTGTTCGACGCGCTTCACGTCGCGGATGGGCCGCTCGCCGCCATCCATGTGCCGTTCCGCATGCGCTTCGGCCTGCATGGCAACTGGGTAACGGGCGCGCAGCTTGCGGCCGCGCCGCCGATCGGGAATTGGTGAGCCCGGCGGGATTCGAACCCGCGACCCCTTGATTAAAAGTCAAGTGCTCTACCGGCTGAGCTACGGGCTCGTGCGTGGCCTTGCCGAGAGGGGCGCACCTTAGAGCGCGATCCAGCCGGACGGAAGCACTTTCGCGCCACCCGATCTGGTGCGTCGCCTCGCGCCGTTGCGCTAGGGACAGGAAGCGCCGGGCCGGGACATGCCGATGACCGGCGGTCCAACCCGCTCGACCGGGCAGAGCAGGTCGAGACCGGGCGCGCGCTCTGTGGACCGGATCGGCTGACAGCGGGCGGTCACGATCCGCAATCCGTACGGGGCGAGGTTCATTTCCGCGGCGTAGCGGCTGGCATTGACCTTGGTTTTGGCATCGACCACCGCGAAAATATTGCCGCGATGCGCGGCGATCCGGCATGCCATGCGTCGTGGAAAATCCGCCAGCACGCCGTCCCATTGCGGCTCGACGCTGGTGCCAATGAAGCGGGTCCCGGGCGGGAACCAGGGACTCAGAAACGAAATCGCCACGCCCCGGAACAGCACCAGGTCGGAAGAAGACAGGCCGACATCCGGAAGAATCGCGTCGACCATATGGCCGTCGAAATGCCGCCAGTCGCCGACCCCGCGGCTTGCGTGCCAGCTTCCCGCCAGCACCGCGATCGCCATCGCGGCGCCGGCCGCGACGCGAAGGCGCGGCCACGGCAGCGCGGCAAGGATCATGGCGATCACCAGCGGCGTCAGCAGCAGCAAGGTCAGCGCGTAACGCATGACGCCGAAGGCAACGAGCCATGCCGTGTAACCGACCGCGAGACTGACGAGCAAAAACGGCAGGAAGCGTTCCGCAGCGCCGGCGTCGGACGGTGCCCGCCGCCGCGCGAGCAGAAGCAGCCCCCCGAGCGGGATCGCGATATTCAGCAGCGGAAAACGCAAATCCCACATCGCGGCATCTTCGTCGCGCGGCCAATCGAAATATCCGACCCACGGATAAAACAGATACTCGAACAGATTGTGCGGCATCTGCGCGTCCGGCCGTCCATTCGAGCCGGCTCCGAACGCCGAATGGAAAATGCCGTTGAAAAATGGAAAGAGCGGGTTGCGAAAATGTTCCCAGAGGAACCAGCCCCAATAACCGCCCGTCGCGAGCGTTCCGAGCACGCCGCCGACGGCGAACAGGAAAAAGGAAGTGACCGCCTCCCGCCGGTCGCGGCCGAGCAGGGGCAGGGCGATTCCGACGCCGAGCGCCATCGGCGCGGCGGTCTCCTTAGCGCCGACCGTCAGGCCGATCAGGAGGCCGGCGATAAAGACGCGCCGTCGCATGCCGCTCTCGGTACCCGGCGTCGCGATCATCAACATGCCGCCAAGCACGGCGAGCGAGCCGATGTAATCGTAGTAGGTCGATCCGAGCTGCAGCGTCCATTCGGGACTGGTGATCGCCAGCAGCGCGATAAGGGCCGCGCCGAACGCGTCGCGCCATGACGAGGTGTGAAACACCAGGCGACGCGCGAGAAGATAGAGCAGCGGAAACGAGACGCCCTGAATCAGTCCCATCAGGAACGCGAGCAGCCGTCCCGGCAAATAGCGGTTGCCGAGATAGAACGGCACGTCCTCGAGCGGATTGAGGTAGGAGTGAAACCAGGCCGGCGCGAGATCGGCATCGAACCGTCCGTTCAGCCATGACCACGCGTTATGATAATGGTAGTTGCCGAGGTCGAAATTAGCGCCCGGCGGCGAAAGCGCGGCGACGACGCCGATGACGACGGGCGCGAGCCAGATCAAGCCATATTCGACCCGCGGCGGTGGCATGCCGGCGAAAGCTCGGAACAGCGCGTTGCGCGCCGAAGATACGGTCATATTCCCGGTCGAAGAATTGTCGTCCACCGCGGCGATGGACGAGCACTACTCCAGCTTGTATCTTTTTCGCAAGAAGATGGGGAGAAAACGAATGCGCGTAAAAACATGGATCGCGGTCGTCGCGGTGTTGGCGCTCGCGGCTTGCACGGCGGAACAGCGCGAAGACGTCCGCGCCTATTGCGACCGAAATCCCGCGGTTTGCATCCTCGCCGGCGCCGTTGTGATCGGCGGTGTCGTCGGCGCTGTCGCCGCATCCGAATCGGATTCGCCGCATCGGCGTATTGTGATCATTTCAGATGGACGGCTGAAAGCCGACATCCATCCCGTTGGCACGCTCCATGAGGGCATCAAACTCTATGCCTACCGTTATCGGGGCGACGACGAGGTTTTCGTCGGCCCGGTCGCGCAGGACCTGCTGGCCGATCCGCGGTTCCGTCACGCCGTTTCGGTTGACGCCAAGGGCTATTACCGCATCGATTTGACCGCGCTCCATCTCGACGTAATCAATGGTGCGGCGATGAAAGCGGCAGGCGAGCGCGCCGAATCGTTGATGACGTCGTCGCACTGACCCAGGCGGCGCTCTTCGGGGTTTCTGCCCACAATAAATTGCCTCTTGAGAAGTGGGCAATTTCTGGGGTTTTTTAGCGCATCCAAACCCCGCCGCGCGCGCTTGCCCTGAGGAGCCGTCATGCCGAGTCACGACCAACACGCCAATCCCAAGAGCGATATCGAGATCGCGCAAGCCGCGAAGATGCGGCCGATCGTCGACGTCGCGAAGGACAAGCTCGGCATCGACGCATCGAAGCTCGAACCCTACGGCCATTACAAGGCGAAGGTTTCGCTCGACTATCTCAACGGACTGAAGCGGCGCCCGGGCGGCAAGCTGATCCTGGTGACGGCGATGACGCCGACGCCGGCGGGCGAGGGCAAGACCACGACGACGGTTGGTCTGGGCGACGCGCTGAACCGGCTCGGCAAACGCGCGGTGATCTGCCTGCGCGAACCGAGCCTCGGCCCGTCCTTTGGCCAGAAGGGCGGTGCGGCCGGCGGCGGCTACGCGCAAGTCGTGCCGATGGAAGACATCAACCTTCACTTCACCGGCGATTTCCACGCCATCGGCACCGCGAACAATCTGCTCGCGGCGATGATCGACAATCACATCTACTGGGGCAACGAACTCGACATCGACACGCGCCGCGTGACCTGGCGACGCGGCATCGACATGAACGACCGCGCGCTGCGCCAGATCGTCAGTTCGCTCGGCGGCGTCGCGAATGGATTTCCGAGGGAGGCCGGGTTCGACATTGTGGTGGCCTCGGAAGTGATGGCGATTTTCTGTCTCGCCACCGGCATCGACGATCTGAAGCGCCGGCTCGGCAACATCGTCGTCGGCCAGACCCGCGACCGCAAGCTGGTGCGCGCCAAGGACATCAAGGCCGAAGGCGCGATGGCGGCGCTGCTGAAGGATGCGATCGCCCCCAACCTGGTGCAGACGCTGGAAGGCAGCCCGGCCTTCATTCACGGCGGGCCTTTCGCCAATATCGCGCATGGCTGCAACTCGGTCTCGGCGACGATGGCGGGGCTGAAGCTCGCCGACTACACCGTGACCGAGGCGGGCTTCGGCGCGGATCTGGGCGCCGAGAAGTTCATGGACATCAAATGCCGTAAAGCCGGCATCTCGCCGGATTGCGCGGTGATTGTCGCGACGGTACGCGCCCTCAAGATGCATGGCGGCGTTACCAAGGACAACCTCAAGCACGAGAACATCGAAGCGCTGCGCAACGGCTTCGCCAATCTCGAGCGGCATATCAACAACGTGAAAAAGTTCGGCGTGCCGGTCGTGGTCGGCGTCAACCGCTTCTCGACCGACACCAAAGCCGAGCACGATCTGGTGAAACAGCTTTGCGCGGCGCAGGGCGTCGAGGCGGTGATCTCCGATCACTGGGCGACCGGCAGCGCGGGGTCGGAGGATCTCGGCAAGGCGGTGCTCAAGACCATCGAGACCAGACCCGCCAGTTTCAAGACGCTTTATCCCGACGACATGCCGCTGCTCGACAAGATCAAGACCATCGCGACCAATATCTACGGCGCGGCCGGCATCGCGCCCGAGGCAGGCGTGGCGGCGCGGCTCAAAGAATTCGAGGCCGCCGGCTTCGGCAATCTGCCGGTCTGCATCGCGAAGACTCAGTATAGTTTCTCGACCAATCCCGACGCCAAGGGCGCGCCCTCGGGCCACACTATCCCGGTGCGCGAAGTGCGTCTTTCCGCCGGCGCCGAATTCGTGGTCGCGATCTGCGGCGAGATCATGACCATGCCGGGCCTGCCGCGCGTGCCGGCCGCGAACAATATCGACGTGTCGGGCGACGGGAAGATTTCGGGGCTATTTTAATGGACGATGTCACGGCGTGGCGCAAAGCGCGCCGCGCCGAGCTGCTCGCCAAACGGCAAGCTCTCGATGCGGCGCAGCGCCGCTCGCTGAGCGCGGCGCTCGAGGCGAATCTGCGCCAGGTACTGGCCGAGTGCGTGCCGACGATCATCAGTTTTTACTGGCCGTTCCGCGGCGAGTTCGATGCGCGGCCGCTGATGCGCGATCTGATCGCACAAGGATGGCAGGCGGCACTGCCGGTCGTGGTGCAAAAAAAAGCGCCGCTCGAGTTCCGCCTTTGGACGCCGGGCGCGCCGATGGTCGACGGCGTGTGGAACATACCGATCCCGCGCGACGGCGCGGTGGTCACGCCCGGCGTGACGCTGGCGCCGGTGGTGGGTTTCGCGGACGGTTATCGCCTCGGCTATGGCGGCGGCTACTACGACCGGACGCTGGCGAGCCTGTCGCCGCGGCCCTTCGGCATCGCCCTTGGATATGAATTCCAGAAACTCGAAACGATTTATCCGCAGCCTCACGATCAGCGGTTCGATGTCGTCGTCACCGAGGCTGGAATTTTCCGGTAACCCAGCGCTTCCGCTTCGACGCGGACGCGCCAGGCGAGGATCGCCGCGTTGAGCAGCGTGAACACGAGCGCGATCCGCCATGCGCCGAAAGCGAGCGGCAGGACCGCAATCTCGGCGGCAACGACGCAATAATTCGGATGACTGATCCAGCGATAAGGCCCGCGCCGCACCAGCGGCGAGCCGGGCAGCACGATCACGCGTGTCGTCCAGTGCGGACCGAGGCTTGCCACGACCCAGATGCGGGCCGCCTGCAACAGGACGAGCAGGCCGAGCCAGTACCAGTTCGGCGCCTTCTGCCACGGCACGAACATCGCCAGCGACAAGAGCCAGGCGGCATGAAGCGCGACGATCAGGGGGTAATGCCTCGCGCCGTATTCGATCGCGCCACGCGCCTTGAGGGCGCGTGTGTTGCGCGCGGCATAGACCAGTTCGCCGAGCCGCTGGACGACGACAAGCGCCAGGACGATGGCGAGAACGCTCATGCCTGCAATAGCTGAAACCCGGCGGTGAAGCCGGGGCCCATCGCCGTCAGCAGCAAGTCGCCCCGCGGCTTCTGTTTCATCACGCGCTCGAGCACGAATAGCAGCGTCGCCGCCGACATATTGCCGTAATCGCGCAGCACGCCACGCTCGACGCTCAGCGTGTTTTCGGCGAGGCCGTAGGCTTCCTCGAGCGCCGCCACGACCTTGGTGCCGCCGGGATGGCAGACGAAGCGGTTGATGTCGTGCAGATCGCGCCCATGCCGCGCGAGGAAACGCGCGGTGGCGTTGCGCATTTCGCGGCGCACCAGCTGCGGAATATCGCGCGAGAAAATCGCCTTGAGCCCGTCGCCGCCGACATCCCACCCCATGATGTCGAGCGATTCCGGAAAAAGATGCTCGCCGCCGGGACCGAAGGCAGGGCCGTCGGCCTCGCTCGACAGGATGGCCGCGGCGGCGCCGTCGCCGAACAGAGCCGTCGCGACGATATTGCTTTTGCTGGTGTCGTCGCG
>Ga0134126_10006407_pt1 | contig 14737 bp, 11 predicted proteins | sample KB31752_FD_96881 | JGI IMG/M metagenome (GOLD analysis project Ga0134126, IMG submission 96881) | Terrestrial soil microbial communities with excess Nitrogen fertilizer from Kellogg Biological Station, Michigan, USA - KB3-175-2 | ecosystem: Environmental > Terrestrial > Soil > Unclassified ... | reverse complement strand
CGCGTCCTGGGGCTTCTTGCTGTTATCAGATGCTCGGGTTGGCGACCGGCTCATCTGCGGCCGTCGGCGCGTCCGCTGCTGTCGGCTCGGCTGTCGCTGTCGGGCCGGGAGTCGCTGTCGCTGTCGGCTCGCCTGTCGTCGCTGCGTGGTCTGCATCGGACTCGGCGGCTGCTGTCGGCTCGCCTCGTGCTGCCGACTCGTCGGCCACGGCCAACTCGGCTCTCACTGCTGCCTGATCCGCCCCGGACGCGTCGGCCACTGCCGGCTCGGCTACCAATTCTGGCTCGACTCCCGCTGCTGCCTGATCCGCCCCCGACTTGTCGGCTGCGGCCGGCTTGTCGCCCGCCGCCTGACCGTCTCCTGCGGCCGCGGACTCGTCCGGTGGCTGGGCGGCCTCTTGCTCGCTCGAACTGTCGGCCGACGCGGTGGCCGGCGCCGGTTCTGCCCCGGCCGACGCCGTGGCCGGCTCCGCAGCCACCCCCACCGGGCCGCCGCGGCGCTGGACTATCACGAACCACGCTAGGCCTGCGATCGTCAGCACCAGGGCGATGAAGAAGTTCAGCCGCAGCCCCAGGAAGTAGGCCGACGAGTCGATCCGGATCGTCTCCTCGAAGATCCGGTAGGCCGAGTACCCGGCCACGTACAGCGCGAACAGTCCCTGAGGCTGGATCCGCCGGTGGTGGCCCAGCCAAACCAGGAACGCCGCCAGCGCCAGGTCGAAGATCAGCTCGTACAGGAAGGAGGGCTGGAAGGTGCTGAACTTGAGGTCGGCCGCCGGGATCCCCGAACGCAGCCGGGCCGCGTGAGTGATCTCCAGCGCCCACGGCAGCCCGCTGGGGTTGCCGAACAGTTCCTGATTGAAGTAGTTGCCGATCCGCCCGACGGCCTGGGCCACCAGCAGGGCCGGGGCGATCGCGTTCATGAACAGGCCCACGCTCGCGCCCGATCGCCGCACCCGCCAGGCGCCCGCGAGCGCGCCGCCCGCGATGCCGCCCCAGACGCCGAGCCCGCCGTTCCACACCGCCAGCGGCCCCCACCAGGTGTGGGGAGTGATGTCAAAGGGCGTCGTAACGTCGAAGTAGATGCGCCCGCCGATGATCCCGGCCGGCACGGCCCACAGCGCCACGTCCCCGACCAGCGCGCGGTCACCGCCGGCCGCCGCCCACCGGCGGCCCGTGATCCAGACCGCCAGCGCGATCGCGATCACGTACATCAGCCCGTAGAAGTGCACGAACAGCGGACCGACGTGCAACCCGTCCGCTGGCGGGCTGGGGATGAAAGCCACCCCATTCATCGTTGCCAGCTCCCTGGATATCTAGATATCGTGTCATCACTATGGCAGAGAGCAGGCTAGCCGGGAAGAGCCGGACCAAGAACATGGTGCTGCGGCTCGACCCCGACCTGGCCGAACTGCTCGCTACCATCGCCGAGGTGGAGGGCCGCTCCGTGTCCGACGTGGCCCGCGAGGCGATCGCCGACCTGGTGGAGGCCCGCCGGCAGGATAGACGGTTCCGCCGCCTGCTCGAGGAGAATCTAGCCCGTCACCAGCGCCTGCTCGACCTGCTGCGAGACAACCAGCGGTGACCAGGCTCGACACCGCCGACCTGGTCGTGATCGCCGGCCAGGTTCTCGGCATCGGTACCGACGCGGCTCTGGCCCGCATCGACCTCGCCGCCACCCAGGCCGCGCTGGCCGAGGCGGCGCTGGCCGAGGCGGCGCTGGCCGAGGCGGCGCAGGCCGACGGCTCGCCAGCGCGGCCCGGCCGTGAGGCCGCCGCCGGGACCTGCGCCCGGCTCATGCACGCCCTGCTGCGTCACCGCCCCTTCCCGCAGCAAGCCGAGCAGGTCGCCGTCGCCGCTGGCCTGCAGTACCTGTCCCTTAACGGCTGGCGGGCCGACCTCGACCCGCCCGCCACCGCCGTCGTGGTCGTGGAGGCCCTGGCGTCCGGCCGCCTGTCCCCCGCCGACGCCGCTGCCTGGCTCACCGACCGCCTGTCCCCGCGCCCAGGCGGCCGCGCCCGCGTCCTCGCGCCCCGCGCCCGGGAGCTGGCCCAGCTTCTGCCCGGGCTCAGCCGGACCGTCACTCGCGCGCGGCCCTTCCCCGGCCTGACCCGGGTCCGGGCCCTGGCCAGCCTCATGCTCACCATCGCGCTCGGCGGCCTGGCCATGCTCGCCGCCGCCTGCGCCAGCGGACCCGCCTCCCCGCCCGCCAACCCAGCCGTCCGCCTGGCCCGCCCGGCCCACGCCAGCCATCCGGCCCAGCGACCCCGGCCCGCCCGCCCAGCTCGGCTGACCTACACCACCTGCCCACAGCCCCCCAGCGCGGTGCGCCCCGGCTACCCCGCCGCCACCGGACTGCTGGACCTCGCCCCCGCCCGGCGTCCCTGCCCCAGCCACAAGCGCTGAGATCGCGCTGGCCCGGACGGCGGACGGCCGGCCAGACTACGTGCCGTGGATCTCCAGCCCGCCGACCCACCCGTCCACCCTCCCGCCGCCGCGCAAAGACTGTGGGCCGACCTCGATCAGCCCTGGCAGGAGGCATTCCGCCAGGCCTGGGAAGCCCTTGGGACCGGCAACATCGCCGTCGGCGCCTGCGCCTCGACCCCGGACGGGGAGATCGTCCACGCGGCTCGCAACCGGGTGAAGGACAGCGAAGGGCCACCTGGCGAGATATTCGGGTCGGCCCTCGCCCACGCCGAGACCAACGTGCTGGCCCGGCTCCCCTACGGTCACCAGCGCGGGCTGGTCATGACGACAACCCTCCAGCCGTGCCTGCAATGTGCGGCCGCCATCCGGCTCGGCCCGATCGACACCGTGCGGTTCGCCGGGGCGGACCGCTACTGGGACGGGTGCCACGAGTTCGGCCAGCTGTCCGCGCGCGAGAAGCGACGGGGCCAGCCGGCCAGGATCGGGCCGCGCCGCGACGAGCTCGGCACCTTCGCCAGCCTGATTGCCCGGCTCGGCCCGGGCCTCAGCCCGGCCTATGAGGATGCGCTGCGGGCCCTCGGGGACGGCCCGGTGACCGACCTCGTCCACGAGCTCGAAGACAGCGGCGAGGCCGGGCGCGTCGCCGCCATGGAAGTCGACGCGGCGCTCGGCTACCTGTGGCCGCGGCTCCAGGCCCTGACTGACCGCCTGCTCCGGTCCTAGGCAGGCGCGTAGCCTGACCTCGTAGCCGTGCCGGGGAGGTCTTGTGACCGGTCAGCAGGAGCAGGACCAGCCCGGACCATTAAGGCATGCCGTCGCATGGTGGTCCGCCCTTCGCTGCTCCTGGGCTCCCAGCACAAGGCCCGGACTGCCGACCCCCGAAACGGTACCTGACCCGCTTCCGCGGAAACGCCGTGAGATATTGACGCCATGGCCGGTCGTGTCCCCGTCATCGCGCCTGATGCCTTCGTCGCCTCATCGGCCGTGCTCGCGGGCGATGTGCGCATCGGGCCCGGCACGGTCATCGACCACGGAGTCCTCCTCGTCGCCACGGGCGCCCCGGTCGAGGTCGGCGCCCGCGTGGCGGTCATGCCCGGCGCGGTCATCAGGTCCACCGGCGGGGACCAGCGCCCGCCCTATCCCGTGCGAATCGGGGATGACTGCCTGATCGGCCCGCAGGCCGCGCTGGCGGGCTGCGTCCTGGGCGCCGCCGTCTACGTCGCGACGCAGGTCATGGTGTTCCACGGCGCGGTCGTCGGCGACGGCTGCCGGCTGGGCGCGGGCAGCATCGTGCACACCGGTGCACAGCTGCCAGAACGGGCTCGGGTCGGCATGCGGCAGTACGCCGTGCGCGGGCCCGACGGCACCGCCGTCGTCACCGGCGACCTGGACCAGGCCCGTGCCTTGCTCGCGGAGGCGGACTTCTTCGGCCAGGTCTTCGCGGAGGAAGCTCCGGCCGACCTCATCGAGCTCCACCGGCGCAGCACCGCCGCCGTGGCGGCCGAGATCCGCCAGCGAGCACGCTGAGCACGGGCGGCGAGCGGCCGAGGGGCGGCGGGCGCATGAATGGCGCATCCCCGGTCTATTCTGGCGCCGAACCCAACCGCCACGGCGCATGAGGAGAGCAGTGTCCAGATTAAGGATGGTCATTTCGGTCCTGGGTGTGACAGCAGCGGCGGCGGGCATGACCGCGGCCGCACCGGGGATAGCGGGGGCGTCACGCGGGCCTGCCAACGTGGTCCTGGCTGGCAGCGCGACCCCGTTCACCAGCCACACAAGCTCCACGGGCGCCGTCGCGGGCTCGACCCGGCTGACCATCGAGGTCTGGCTGAAGCCGAACCTGGCCGGGGCCGAGCGCTTCGCCGCCGCGGTGAGCACACCGGGCAGCGCCCGCTTCCGGCACTACCTGAGCCCGGCCGCGTACACGGCCAGGTTCGGTGCGTCCCGCGGCGCGGCGGCCAGCGTGGAGTCGTGGTTGCGCACCGAGGGCTTCAGCGCGATCACGACCGACACGGGACGCTCCTACGTGCGGGCGACCGCGCCGGTGGCCAGGATCAACGCGGCGTTCCGGGTCCGGCTGCGGACCTACCGCTCCTCGGCGTCCGTCCACGCCTTCGGCACCACGCTGCACGCCAACGACCGCGCGGTGTCGCTGCCGCGCTCGCTGGCCGGCCGGGTGCTCGCCGTGACCGGCCTGGATAACGCCGCGCCGATCCTGCCGCTGGTGAAGGGCCCGGCCGCGGCCGCCTCGCGGCGGGCCGCCAGCCGGTCCGCTCGCGCCCCTGGCGCCGCGCCCTGCTCGGAGTACTACGGGCAGCACATGGCGGGCGGGCTGCCGCGGCAGTTCGGCGTCACGTCGTTCCCGACGTTCGTGTGCGGGTACAGCGCCGGCCAGATGCGGGCGGCCTACCGGGCCAGCCAGGCGGCCACCGGCCGGGGGCAGACCATCGCCCTGGTGGAGGTGGGCCTGACCCCGGACATGTTCCTGACCCTGCAGGACTACGCCAGGGCCAACCACATGCCGGCCCCGTCGGCCGAGCGGTACGCGGAGCTGTCGCTCGGCAAGGACAGCTGCGGGGACCCGTTCGACCTCGAGGAGCAGCTCGACGTCGAGTCGTCCTACGACATGGCGCCGGGCGCGCATCAGCTCGTGGTCGGCGGTGACAGCTGCGACGAGCAGCTGGAGGGGAACCAGTCGGTCTACAACGCGGACATCGCCGTGCTGGACGGCGCCGGCGGTCACCCGCTGGCCTCGGCGGCCTCCAACTCGTGGGAGACCGGGACCGAGTCACAGCCGCTGTCACAGACCAAGCTGGTGCACGCCTACCTGGTCCGGGCCGCCGCCGAGGGCGTCGGCATGTACTTCTCGGCCGGCGACGGCTCGGGGGTCCTCGAGCCGTCGGTCGACCCGAACGCGATCGCGGTCGGCGGGACCACGCTGGGCATCGGCAAGACCGGCGGCCGGCTGTTCGAGACCGGCTGGTCGACCGGGATCTCCCAGCTCAAGAGCGGTGCCTGGGCGTTCCAGGGCGAGGACGGCGCGTCGGGCGGCGGGCCGAGCACGCACTGGGCCCAGCCGGCCTACCAGCGGGGCGTGGTGCCCAAGTCGCTGGGCACCGGCCGCAGCGCGCCGGACATCGCCGCCGACGCCGACCCGTTCACCGGGATCAACGTGGGCCTGCTGAACCTCAGCGGCAAGACGCCCAAGTTCTTCCAGGAGAGCATCGGGGGGACGAGCGAGAGCTCACCCCTGGTGGCGGGCATGGTCATCGCCGCGCAGCAGGGTCAGCGGGCGCCGTTCGGGTTCATCAACCCGGTCATCTACCGGCTGCACGGCACCGGCGCGTTCTTCGACACGCTGCCGCTCACCAGCCACAGCCCGGCGCTGGACCGCGGCATCGAGTGCGATCTCGTCGAGTTCGCCAACATCTGCCTGGAGCCGAAGACACACCGGATCCCCAGCCTGACCACGAACGACGACCAGAACCCGAAGATGAAGGGCTACACGGGGCAGGTCACGCTGCCCGGCTACGACAACATGACCGGCCTGGGCACGCCGGACATGCCGAGCTTCATCAGGGCGCTGCGCCGGCTGGGCTAGCTGACGAGCGCGACTAGCGCGGCCGGACCGGGCGGGGCACTCATTGATGGTGCCCCGCCCGGTTCAGCAGCGGGCCGGCCGCCGGCCAATGACGGACTTAGTCAAATACGCTGGTTCGGTCACGGGGCTGGGCGTTCCGTTGCGGGTATGTGCTATCCCATTTCTGTGTTGTCGGAAAAGCAGGCGTTGTGCCATGCTGATGGCGCTTTCATCATGCCTCGGGGGGAGACAAGCATGCCGGCGTCCGATGATTGGTTCAGCAGGGCGACGGGGGAACATCAGGTCTTACGGTCGGTCGCGCCTCCGAGCACGGATGACAGCGCGGGCGGCCATCGGGCACCGCCAGCGAAGTGGCCGGGGCCGCTGCGGGGCCTGGCTTCCAGGTGGCTCTACCTCTCGATCCCGCTGGGCGTCGTCGCGCTGACCCTTTCCATCGGCTCCGGCGGGGACCACGTCCTGTTTCCGTCGTGGCAGCGCCTGATCTTCGCCGTGCTGATCGTGGCCCTGGGGGCGCCGCGGCTGCGGACCGTGGCATTCACGCTGCTGATCCTGGCCTTCGCCCTGGCCTGGATACTGCGCGGCTGAGCCACGGGCCGGGGGCTTTTGGCCGGTCGTGTACCGGTATAAGGGCATTCGGGATGATCCCGCTGAAAGGCCGCGGGAAAATGATCTCGGCGCCGCCCCGGTCCTTTCCGGCTATAGGATCTCCGGGCGCGAGACTAGTGCCCTTTAGATGACGCTCGGCGATTAAGCTAATCGCGACATCCAGTGCACATCAAGCACCATCAAGGGCACCACCGAGGGCACCACCGGAATCGATGGACGCCGCGCAGGGCGGGACGCGGAGGGGACATGGAGCGGGATATTCGCGCGAGCATCGCGGCGGCGCTGGAACGGCGGCGCGCGCAGCGGGAGCCGATCGGCCGGCTGCACGCGGCCTGGCTGGCGCTGATGGACAGCGTCGAGACGATGGTCGCGACGCTCGGCGAGACGGGCGTGCGGTTCGCCGCGGTGCCCCAGCCGACGGCCGAGCAGGCCATGGTGGCCAGGGAGATCGAGGCCGAGCCGAGCGCGGCCGAGGTCCGCGACCTGCTCCAGGCGATCGCCGCGCTGACGCCGGACCTGGTGGCGATCAGGAACCGGATCGACAGGGACACGGTGAACATCGGCGTGATCGGCCGGGCCAAGGCGGGCAAGAGCACGCTGCTGCGCACGATCACCGACCTCGGCGAGGAGGCCATCCCGTCGACCGAGCTGAACCCGACGACGGCGGCGCGCAGCCGGATCCTGCACAGCCCGGGCCGGGCCGACGCCGAGATCACGCTGCTGACCTGGGACGAGTTCCGCGACGGCTACCTGGCGCCGCTGCACAGGGACGCGGGCTGCGAGGGCCCGGTGCCGCAGACCCCGGACGCGTTCGCCGGTCACCGGTACGAGGACCTGCAGCACCCGGCCCATGGCGACGCCGCCGACGAGGGCCGGCTGAGCAAGCAGAAGTTCCTGGAGCGCCTGCACATCGCGCAGGACTCGTTCCCCAGCTACCGGTCGCTGCTGACCGGCCGGGACCGCACGCTGACGATCGGGCAGCTGTCCGGGCTGCGGCAGTACGTCGCCTACCCGCTCGACGCGGCGGACCGGCACCGGCCGTATCACGCGGTGCGTGACATCCGCATCCACTGCGCGTTCCCCGAGGTCGACGTCGAGAACCTGATGCTGGTTGACCTGCCCGGCGCGGGCGAGGCGGGCCTGGACATCGACCGCCAGTTCCTTCAGGACCTGAAGAACGAGGTCGACGTCCTGCTCCAGGTCAAGCGGCCGGGGCCGAACGACGCGTACTTCGGCGACGCGGACTGGGAGATCCTCGACCTGGCCAATGAGGCCCGCATGGGCGTGGACAAGCAGGACTTCATGGGCGTCGTGGTCAACACCGACCCGGCGCACCTCGACCCGGCCTACGTCAGCAACGCCGTCGAGCAGACGCGCAAGATCACCGGGCGGAACGACCTGCGGCTGCTGATCGGCGACGTGGCCAGCCCGGCCGAGGTGCAGAAGCAGATCCTCGGCCCGGTGCTGCGGGGCCTGGCCGACCGGCTGGCGGTCATGGATCACGCCGCCGCCACCGCCGCGCTGACCAAGGCCTCGGACGTGGCCAGGCGGGCCATCGCGCTGTCCGACCGGCTGGCCCGCCAGGCCCGCCGGTGGGGGGCGCTGGTCCCGGACGAGGACCAGGCGCTGGGCGTCAAGGCCAAGGAGCTGCGCAACGAGGTGGCCAGGGGCCTGGACAGCCTGCGCAAGGAGTATGACCAGCGGGTGCAGGACGAGCGGGTGGTGGAGGAGATCGACGCGGGCATCACGGACGCCCGGCAGCGGCTGCTGGCCTGGGCCGAGGCGGGATTCGGCTACGGCGACACGGCCCAGTGGCTGGCCGTCATCGCGCCGTCCATGGTGGCCGACCCCGGCGAGACCCGCGATGACCAGTGCACCCTGGCCCGGCAGAAGCTCCGGGACGAATTCAGCCGGGTCGACGGCTCCATCCCGGCCGCGGTCGGCCGGCTCCAGCAGGCGGTGGCCGCGCTGCTGCGCGGGCACCTCGGCGAGACGCTGGTGCCCGCGGGCGAGCAGCCGCTGCACGCGCTCGCGCACCGGGCCCAGCAGCAGCGGCTGGAGGCCCTGCGCTCGGCCATCCAGGAGCTGGTCGAGTTCCGCACCTACGGCAACATCTTCCTGCGCGTCGGGCGGTCCGTCGTCAGCGAGATCTCGGCCATCCGGATCTACACGACCGGCCCGGGCGCCGTGGCCGACGCGGTCACCGGCGCGGTTACGGGCGCGGTCACCGGTGCCGTCGCGGGCGCTGTCGTCGCCGACGTCGCCGCCGACCTGGCCGCGCCCGCTCCCGCCGGCGGCCGCAGGCCGGCCATGGGCGCGTTCCTGAAGGAAGGCGTCAAGAACATCGGCCGCGCGGCGGGCGGGGGCCCGATCGTGGACGCCGCCTTCATGGCGGCCGACGTGGTGACGGCCACCGCGCCCGTGATCGCCGGGATGATGGGGAACGGGGCGCTGGCCGACGACTCGGCCGAGGGCCTGCACCGCAGCCTCACGGAGGCGTTCCGGCTGGCGGTGGCCGAGATCGAGGAGCTGATGCGGGCCGAGGCCCGCGGGCTGACGGAGGTGCTGGCCTCGGTGACCGATCAGTTCTTCGACCGCTTCGCCCATACCCCGGGCATCGAGGAGGAGTTCGAGCGGCTGTGCGGGCCGGTGCGCCGGGAGCTGTGGCGGGATGTCTTCGACGGGCGGACCGCCGAGCTGGCGACCGCGCTCGACCAGGTGGGCACGTCCGCGGCGGGCACCGATGAGGCGGGCCGGCAGATCCGCGCGATAGCGGCCGAGTTCGGCATCAGGTAGCCGGGGCCATGCACCGGGCGTCACGGACTCTGGGCGTCACGGACTCTGGGCGTCACGGGCGCCGGGCGTCACGGGCGCCGGGCGTCACGGGCGCCGGGCGGCCACTCCGGTAGCGAGCAGATGCGGCCCGAAGCCGAGCAGCTCCGGCACCCGCTCGATGGCCCGCGCCACCTCCAGGGCCACGTCCCAGTCGACCGGGTCGGCCATCCGCGCGTCCAGGTCGCCGAGGATGAACGCCGGCCCTTCCACGCTGACCAGGTCCGCGACCTCCAGCCCGGCCTCGGTCAGCTCGGCGCGCAGCTCCTCGGGCCGGTGACAGTAGGCCAGGAACCCGCCCTCCTGCATCGGCGGCAGCAGCCCGGTCCGGTCGATCTCGTCGATCCGGCCGAGCGAGTCGGGGTGGGCCAGGTAGAGCCGCTCGCGCAGCATGCCGTCGATCCGGGCCGCCCACCGCGAGATCGCCGCCGCGAACACCGGCCCGCCGGGCCGGACGATCCGCGCGGCCTCGGCCAGCGCCCGGACCCGGTCGGCGCGGTCGAGCAGGTGGTAGAGCGGGCCCAGCAGCAGCACCGCGTCGACCGACCCGTCGGGCAGGTCGAGGTGCCGCGCGTCACCGACGCCGCTGCGCACCCGGCCGGCGTGGTCCCCGGCCGTGCCGGCGGCGTCCGCCGCGAGCTGCTCGACGTGGAACGGCATCAGGTCCCGGTGCTCGACCTCGTAGCCCAGCGAGGCCAGCCACAGCGCGTACCGGCCCGGGCCGCCGCCGATGTCGGCCACCACCGCTGGCGGGGCGGGCAGCTGCCGGAGCACGATCTCGCAGGTCCGGATGAACTCCAGGCTCCCGCGCCCGTCGGTCAGCCGGTCCCGTTCCATGCCCCGCTCGTAGTACGCCCGCAATACCGCCTCATCCGCGCCCATGCCCCGCGACGATGCCACAGCCGGCCCGCGCCGGCCAGCCAATAACGCCGCGCAGGCCGCCGGCCAGTCCATTGGACAAGGCCCGCCCCTGGCGATGGGATTGGGCCATGTCTGAGCCCTTTCGCCCCGTAGCTCCGGTGGATCCGACCAACCTGCGGCCCATGCTGTTCCTGGACGTGGCCCGGCAGATGATGCTCAGCCCGGACTGGTCGCACCGGGCCGCGACGGTGGTGCTGGAGAGTCACACCGGGCCGGGGCGGTTCGTATTCTACGGGGCCAACCATCCCGCCACCATCGACGAGGTGCACGCCCGCCGTGTCGACTTCTCGACTGTCAACCCGGCGGCCATGCTGACCATGGCCCACCGGGGCGTCGGCGTGTACACCAGCCCGCGCGATGTGGCGACGATCGCGGTGCTCCCGCACGACGACCGGCTCGGGTTCGCGGTGGCCAGCCGGCTCGGCTTCGCCAGCCTGGCCGACATCGCCGCGGCCCGGTACCCGCTGCGGGTGTCGGTCCGCGGCTCCATCGACGCCTGCACGCCGATCCTGGTCGACGTGGTCCTGCGGGCGCACGGCTTCAGCCTGGAAGACATCCAGGCCTGGGGCGGCCAGATCAGCTACGACCAGCCCATGCCCAACCACCCGTCCCGGATGGGGCGGCTGGCGGGCGGCGAGCTCGACGCCATCTTCGACGAGGGCGTCATCCTCTGGGCCGACCAGGTCGCCGGGGCCGGGGCGGAGCTGCTGCCGCTCAGCCCCGAGCACCTGGAGGCGCTCCAGGCCGAGGGCTTCCGCGCGGCGCTCATCGAGAAGGCCCGCTACCCGTCGCTGGCCAGGGACGTGCCCGCGGTCGACTACAGCGGCTGGCCGCTGTACTGCCGCGCCGACACCGACGGCGACCTGGTCGAGCTGTTCTGCCGTTCCCTGGCCGCCCGGCGCGAGGACATCCCCTGGGACATCGGCGGCGTCCGCCAGCCGCCGCTGCCGCTGGAGCGGATGGTCACCGACTCCCCCGACACCCCGATCGACGTCCCCCTGCACCCCCGCGCCGCCGCCGTCTGGCGCGACCTCGGCTACCTCCCCTGACCGCGCGGGCCAGCCGAAGGTGAAGGCGGACTCCTGCGGGCCGGGGTGCTGGGATCAGCCCGGATCGGTGACCGTGCCGTGGACGACCTGGGCGAACTCCTTTCCGCTGACCGTCAGGCCGAGCTCCACGTCGATCTCCCAGGTGCCCGCGGCCGGGCTCGGCGCGGTCAGCGTGACCGTGCCCGGCGGCTGCCCGGCCGCCGTGTTCGGCGTGCTGCCGCGCGCGGCCACGGTGCCGCCCGGGCCGACCAGGTAGTAGGTGATCTTGTTGTCCGGGCTGACGTCGGCCGTGCTGACCGTCACCGTGAGCTGCGGAACCCCGGACGGCACCACGACGTCGTACGTGCTGACCTGGCCGATGCTCCGCCCGACCGTGCTGGTGATCAGGGTTGAGAACGAGCCGCCGCCCGGCGGGATCAGCGTCCGGCGCGCGACCGGCACCGAGGTCATCGCCGCAGCGCCCTGCCCGCCGGGCCCGGACGTGGTGAACTGCACCGACTCCGGGTGGTCGCCGGGGCGGGCCGGGAACGCCACCCGGAGCGGGACCGTCGCGCTGGCGTGAGCCGGGATCGTCACCGGGCCCGAGGCCGGCGTCGTGACCCAGTCCTGGCCCGAGACCCGCAGCGACATCGGCCCGGTGTAGCTGCCCGGCGCGATCGGCGGCAGGGCCAGATCCTGGTCCTTGCCCGACCACAGGATCCGCGCCGTCCATCGGCCCGGCTGCGGCGCGGAGACCTCGATGTGCTGGATGTTGGGGATGGAGCCGCGGGCCGGGTTGCCGTCGTCGTAGGACTCCTGGGCCAGCGCGCCCTGCGGGTCGAACAGCTGGACCTGCAAGGTGCTGTTGTTGGCCGGGTCGGGCCAGATCATGTCCACGTCCAGCCGCCCCAGGTGCGGCGGCACGGTGAACGTGACCGGGCTGGCCGCCGTGGCGCCCGCCTCGGGCACCGGCTGGCCCGGGCTGGGCGCGCTCACGTTCTCGGTCACCACCCGGCCCAGCCCGAACTCGCGGCCGACGCGCCGGTAGCGGCCGGTCACCGTGACCGGGCGGCCGGCCGTGTTGTACAGGCTCACGCCGGTGCTGGCCACGGTGCCGCCGTCGCCGGCCAGGTCCAGCTGCGACGGCGCGGCCACCAGCGTGCCCGGCCCTCGGCCGGCGCCCAGCGTGCTGCCCGGCAGCTGCCGGGCCGCCCGGACGGCGGCGTACACGTTCAGCAGGCCGGCGCCCTGCTGGTCGGCGGGCGCGTCGATGTCGGTCGCCGTGCTGGTCAGGATCTCCTTGACGACGGCAGGCGCCGGGCTGGCGCCGCCGTGGGTGTCGCGGTAGGCCTGGATCACGTCGGCCGCGGCCCCGGCGATCAGCGGTGCCGACTCGCTGGTGCCGCGCATGGACTCGGTCGGGTAGTCGGGCGGGCAGCCGCCGCTGCCGTCGGCGCACGCCGCCTCGCCGCCGTACCAGCCCGGCGCGACCAGGTCGACCAGCTTGTTCGTCGCCGTGGTGCCGCCCGAGGACAGCGCGGCCATGTTGTCGGACATGTAGCGGCGGAAGCCGTCGTCCGTGGCCACCAGGCGGAAGTTGTCCACCGCCCCGGCCGCGATGACCAGCGGATCCGAGGATGGCGCCACGACCGTGCCCGAGTCGCCGCTGTCGCCCGAGGAGGCCACGACGGTCACGCCCGCGGCCACCGCGGCGTTGTCGGCCGCGTAGAAGAACGTCGCCGACCCGGTGCCGGGGATGTACGGCGCGCCGAACGACTCCGAGATCACGTCGGTGTGCTCGACGGCGACGGCCTGGTCGATGCCCGACACGACCTGGGCCAGCGTCTGGACCATCGGGTCGAACGCGGTGTCCGACAGGTCGACCAGCGAGGCGCCCGGCGCGTCGCCCTTGATGTAGAACTCGCAGGCCGGTGGGATGCCGGACAGCGGCAGGGCCCCGGAGTACTGGTAGTCAACCGTGCCCTGGGCGGCGATGGACGAGGCGTCGCCGTAGAACTCGTCGTTGCTGTCGTTGGCCGTGTAGCTGGGCGCGTCGATGACGACGTGCGATCCGTCCGGCCGGGTGAAGTTGGGGTTGCCCGCGAGCTCGTTCATGCCTTCGTTGGCCACCACCACCCCGGTGCCGGTGGCGATGGAGTTGCCCATGCCCGGCGCCGCCGGATGGCCGTCCGAGGCCCGGATGTCGGTGTCGGCCTCCGGTTCCTGCAGCGGCCGCGACGGCCCGGCCGGATTGAACGGGCAGGTCCTGGACCCGGCCCGGCGCGCCACCGCGACCTTCTTCACCAGCCGCTCGGGAGCCGGGGCGGCCGGGGCCACCCGGATCCGGGGGTCGGGGATGATCCGGGCCACCGCCGGGTCGCGGCGCAGCCTGCTCACCTCGGCCGCCGATACCGTGGCCGCCACCGCGCTGGGCGCGGTGAGCTGCAGCAGCCTGGTGCCGTGGCTGGCCCGGATGCTGGCCACGATGCCGGCCTGGTCGGCGCGGGCCTGCGCCCGGCGCCGGGCGGCGCGCAGGCTGAGCCCGGCGTGCTGGTCCCTGAGCACCACGATCACCGCGCCGCCCGTGGCCGCGCCGGCCAGCGCCGGGGCCAGCCGCGCCGGGCCGGTTGCCGCCGACGCCAAGCCCGGCAGGCAGTAGCCGGATCCGGCCACGGCGGCCACGGCCGCGGCGGCGGCGATGCCGGTCCTTAACGAGCGATGCCGGCCCTGACGTCCTCGTCGAGCGCCCGCGTCCATGTCAGCTCCGTCCGCTTCGCTCCCCCGCAGCTGCCCTGATAGTTAGTTGCCCGGAAGCAAACATCCGCCCGGATTAGCCCGATTGTCAAGGCTTGACCCAGGCTTGCGGTCGCCCGCCGTCGCCCGGCGCCGTGGCTGACCGGCGGTCAGGACGAGAGGCTTTCGACCCTGATCTGCCTCTTTCCGCCAGTTTGGCTTGGTAGCGTGACGCCTGGCGGCAGGCGTGCGACATAGGCGGCGGCCGCCGATACGGGCCGGCGCGCTGGCCGAGCTGGAGCGGGCCCGCGACCCGGCGCGCGCTGGCCATCCTGGACGAGCTGCACCTGCCCCCGGCCGAGGCCGTCCGGGACCGGCTCGGCGACCTGGGCCCGCCGCCGGACCAGGCTGGCTGACCGCCACCCCGCTCCGCTGCCTGGGCTCCGCTGCGCGGCTCCGCTGCCTGGGCTCCGCTGCCTGGGCTCCGCTGCGCGGCTCCGCTAGGCGGGCTTGCGACCGACGGCGCCGCGGACCGTGTCGCCCAGCTCGGCCAGCCCGGCCCGCGCGTCCGCGCCGGGGCGCCAGCAGTG
>Ga0134126_10006406_pt1 | contig 14737 bp, 9 predicted proteins | sample KB31752_FD_96881 | JGI IMG/M metagenome (GOLD analysis project Ga0134126, IMG submission 96881) | Terrestrial soil microbial communities with excess Nitrogen fertilizer from Kellogg Biological Station, Michigan, USA - KB3-175-2 | ecosystem: Environmental > Terrestrial > Soil > Unclassified ... | reverse complement strand
TTGCCGTCGGCCTGGCGTTGCACGTACTCGCTAACGCCGCGGTCGAATGCGCTGTCGCCCAGCATTTCGTCGAACATCTGGAAGATCCACGCGCCCTTCGAGTAGTGCACGCTACCATTGTCGGGATTGCCGAGGATGCTGATGCGATCTTCGGAGCCGAGCATGTAGCCGTTGCGCAGGCGGTTCCAGTAGTCCTGCTCGACGGAATCTCCGTACATCGCGCGCAGCATCACGGCTTCGGCGAAGGTGGCCCAGCCCTCGCGCAGCATGTTGGCGGCGGGGCCCGTCGCGTTCATGGTCCAGGCGTGCGAGAATTCGTGCGCGTACACGAACGATGGGCCGCGAACGCCTAACTCGACCAACTGGTCGGCCTTGCTGCCCGAGATGATGGCGTCGGTCATGCGCACCATGAATCCGCGCGGGCCGAGGCCGCGGTCTTCGACGGCGGCGACGTACGGCGGGTACGGTCCGCCGAAGCGGGCGTTGAGCACGCTGTCGATCGGCCGCAGCTCCTTCGCGAGCGAATCGTGCGAGAAATGGAACGACGGCGTGGTGAACGTCACGAACTGCAGGCCGCGCACATTGGTGCTAACGGGACGCCAGTCGCGATCGTAGATGAGGCTCAAGAGCCACGTGGGGTACGTGCTCTGGCCGATCACCGTGCGCACGCCGCCCACCACCGTGTCGTGCTGCGGCAGTGTGGTCGTCAAGTAGTACTCGGCCGGCAGGTGCACCGTCATCGTGGCCGGTCCGATGTCGTTCGCGCTGTTGTAGTCGAAGAACGGGTGCCAGGCGTCGGTATTGTGGAAGGCGCCGTAGGCCGGCATGGAGTCGCCGGGAGCCGCGGTGACCTCGCGCGAGGGACGGCTGCTGTCGCGCAGCCAGTACGACAACGTCAGTTGGGCATGCGCGCGTTTGGGCGCCGCCATCCAGAGGACGCCGCCGCCTAAAGTCCAGGCGACCGAGTCGCCATCCACGCGCAACCGCGTGATACGCACATCGTTGTTGAGCCGGACCGCCAGCCCGTAGTCGCTGCCCACGACGATCGAGATCGTGTCCTCGACGTGGATGTCGCGACCCGGTACGAGCTCGACGTGCAGCAGCTGGCCGTGGATGTAGTCGAGGGTGTCGATCGGGAGCTGGCGCGTGATGTGCCATCCGCCGGCGCCCAACGCAGCCTCGTAGAAGCCGGAGAAATGCCGCACGAGGTTGGTTTCATCGCCGCCGTTGCCCGCTTTGACCGTACCCGTGAGTAGCAGTACGGCGCGTTGGGCATTCTGCCAGACCACGCGCCGTGTGTTCGCCTCACGCGTCATTTTCCGCTGGACGGCCGCGTGCGTCACGGCGCGGCTCAGCGAGTCCGGGTCGACGCTGTCGAACGCGGCGAGCGATCCGCCGACGAATCCGTTGAGGAACAAGGCGCCGAGCGAATCCGGCGTGGGGGCGCCGGCTTTACCGGCCGCGACCGGCGCCACCGGAGCCGCCGGCCGCGCGGCGGTGCACGCGCCTAACGCAAGCGCGGCGGCGAGCGCCGCCGTCCATCGCACCGGTCGCATGGGGTCAGTGCGTCTCCGGGAGCTGCTGCGTGACGTGGCCGTCGGCGTCCAGGAACTGAAGGGACGGCGTGCCTAACGAGTCGACCATCAACTTGATGCGCGGGTGCCCCTGGCGGTCGGCGAGCATCACGATCGACTCCTTCGCGGTGCCCTTCCCGATGTACGCGCGGGAGATGCTCCCGAACTCGCCCTTCGCAATCATGTTCTTGCGGAAATCCTCGAAGCGCTTCGTCTTCTCGGGGCCGTCGGGCAGCTTCCGGTACACCATGGCGCTCTCGGCGAACGCCTGGATCGGTACGTTAGGCCGGTCCTGGATGTCGAGCCCCGCCTCGCGCTGGCCGTTCTTGTCGTGGTACGAGAGCGTGACGGTCTCGTCCTGGTTGAACTGGTCGAACGTCAATCCGGCGCCGGCGACGTACCCATCGGCGGTTTTCCTGCCGTTGAACGTCAGGCCGCCATCCTCGTTGCCTTCGTCGTTGAAGAAGATGACGCCGGCGCCGCGGCCGCCGTCGCCCGAGCGCAGCGGATACGATTTACCGCCGATGACCGGGTCGGGCAGCTTGTCGTGACCGGAGAGTGTCATGCGCAGGCGGCCGTCGGCTTCGACGACGTTGATCCGTTGGACATCGATCGTGTCGAACTTGGCGTTGCGCGACTGGCGAAACGCCATGACGGAGAGCGCGATGGCTAACGTCGTGGCGCCGTGGGCGTAGCCTTTGAGAAACCGGTTGTCGCTGGGCATGGTGCGAAACTCCTGGGACTCTGGAGCCGGCCGGGGAGGCGTCGGACGGCCCGTGGGCGAGAGGAGCCAGCCGCGTGCGGGTTTACGGAATGATCCGGACAAATTACTATTGGTCCGGACAAATGATAGGGCTCGGCACAGCCATGCGCCAGATCGCCGCTCGCACCCTCGGCGTCTTCCTCGCCGTCTTGTTTGCGTTCCTTGGATTCCCCGCGGCTGGCGCCGGCCAGCAGGCGAAAGAGCCCGCGCCGGTTCCATCCGCACACCTCACGCACGAGCAAGCGCTCGCCGACACGCGAACGTTTCTCGGCCTGCTCCAGGCGACGCACCCCGATCCCTACACGAACCTGGGCGGGAAGATCGCGTTCGAGCGCCGCGCCGAAACGTTGATCGACGAGCTGCCCGCCGCCGGCCTAACGGTTGGCGACCTCGCGGCGCGCCTCGGAACGTTCGTGGCCCCGCTGCACGACGGTCACACGAACGTCACCCTGTACAACGCGACCTGGCGCGCGCCCAAAAAACCGCTGCCGATTCGCGTCCAGATCACGGCCGACACGTTCTTCGTGGCGGCGTCGGATCTTCCGTCGTGGCGAGGCACGCGCGGCGCCAAGATCATCGGGGTGAACGGACACGCGACGAGCGCGCTCGAGCACACCCTGGCTGCGCGCTTCGGACAGGAGAACGCGTACGGATTGGATCGCGTGATGGCCGGCGTGCTCCAGAGCGAAGACCTTCTCGCCAATCTGATTCCCGATCTCGCCCAACAGGGCGGCGCCACGTACAACCTCGAAACCCCAAACGGGCGGCGTGAAGATCGCTACGTTCCCTTCGGGGGCTCACACACTGCAGATCCCGAGACCTGGCTCGAGAAGCCGCTGCACTGGTCCGGCATGGATCGCTCCGATGACCTCTTTTACTTCCGGTTTCTCGACAGCGGCCGAACGGCGTACCTCCGCGTCGCCTCGATGGGCGGCCGCGAAGCCGTAGAAACGTATCGGCGCATGAACCTGGGCGGCCCCGGGACCCTGCACGAGATTCTCGTCGAGTACTACCAGCTGCTCGGCGCGCCATTGCCCGCGAACATCGACTCGGCGATCGCGGGCATTCCGTCGCTGCTCGAGATCGGCACGCGGCTCCTCACGGAGATGCGCCGGCGTCACACGCCTAACTTGATCATCGACCTGCGCGGGAACGGCGGCGGCATGACCGGCGTGCTCTACCCGTTCCTGTACCAGCTCTACGGCGACGACTACTTCGCCTACCAGTTTCCGGACAGTTCCGTGACTGTCTTGTCGCCGCTCTACATTCAATTCTTCAGTGTCGACACGGCGAAGGAGCGCACGCGGAACGGGAACTTCGAGGTCGGCTGGTATCGATTCAACGGCGATGGCGACGACGACAGCGCCGCCGCGCTCCCGGGCCTACCCGGCAGCGCCGAGTGGGCGCGGGCACGGCGAGTGCGAGCGCTGGCCGAGTGGCGCGCACGCGGCTACACCGATTCCATCATGACGCGGTTGGACGCGCTGGACGGTAAGTCGTGGTACCGCCCGCGCCGAGTGGTGGTGCTGGTCGATCCTGCGACCTTCAGCGCCGGCTTTCAGATCGAGTTCTACCTCAAAGGACTCGGCGCGACGCTGGTGGGCGTACCCGTCGGGGCAGTCGCCTAACGCATACATGCAGGTCACGCCGTACACGCTCCCGGAGTCGCATCTCACGGGCAGCATCGCGAACTCGACGCAGGAGTTCATGCCGGATCACCCCGGCGCGCGCGTGCTGCCGATGGACTTCCCGGCCACGTACACGGTGTTCAAGCGGTACGGGTTCGACGAAGACGCGAGCCTACAATACGCGGTCGATCTACTACGAGAAGGAAAGCTCTCGAGGAGACGGCGTGCTACGAGTTTCTCGAGTGGAATGTCGCGCTGAAGGAGTGACCGACGAATGGAGCGATCCTCCGATGATCCGGATCGCGCGACAGGAGTACAACTCCGCGCCGGCGGCACGACACGGCAATCAGCACATCGTTCCAGAAGCCGCGTCGCTCGAGCTCGGGAGTTGGTCCCCACTTTTCCGCCATGTCGCGGATCACGTCGCCTGCAGCAAGTAGGTCGCCCGCATCGAGAGCGATGATGCGGTGCGGCTTGAATCGATCGATGAGGCGCTGTCGAATCGCAGTTAGTTCGCGACGCCCGCGCGCCCCCAACAATAACTCAGCGCCCACGAGTGCATGGAAGTCGAGCGCTGCGACGAAGTCACGGACGAACCTCAGGACGCCGTCCGCTGCCGGCCGATCGCGCAGCAAGTCGATGAAATGCTGGGTATCGAGCACGTAGCGCGGCATGAGGCGACGGGTTTCCGCTGTCAGTGGCTACCGTACGTATCCGGATGTTCGGGGAACGCACCTCTCAACCGCTCGAATCCCTCGACGATAGCCGCGTTCTCGGTCATTCGCGTCAGAGCGTCGTTGACCGTGTCAGATTGGTTAGCGCCCGAGATGAGCATCGCTCGCCGAAGCAATTCGATGTCGATGAGAAGTTGCTTCCGCGCACGCAAGCCGGGGCGTCTCGGGCGCCCGGGCCGGCCGCGCGTCTTTGTCCGCAGCCCACGGCCGCGACCCGCTCCAGCCTTGGTCATGAAGCGCTCCTATGTGTATCTAATTTCAATATAGTGTGTATGGTAATCCGCGGCCAGCCCACGCGAGCGATGAACGGCTGACGCAAAATGTCGGCACACAGCCATCGCGTGCCGACATTTTGCGTCCACATGCGCCTCGCTGACAATCACGGATCTCGCGACAAAGCGATCAGCGGTAGTGCCAAGCGTCGCTGCTATTCGCGGTGGGTGCGTTCTTCGCGATCTGCGCGGCCATCGCGCGCAGCATCACGCCGGTCGTCGTTGGGCGAATGCCGTGGCCCTTCATCGGCCGCCCGAATTCGAACGTCGCCCCGGCCCGCGGCGTCGTCACCGTGTCGAGGAACGCTTGCGCTTTGTAGACGGCCATGTTCAAGTAGAAGTTGTCCATGTCGCCGGCATAGAAGTGCATCTTGCCAACGAGCTGCGGGCCGATAGTCGCCCAGTGCTTCTGCATGTACGCCGTGAGATCGAACCCGTGGTCGCGCATATAATCGGCGACGCTGTGATCGATCGCGCCGGTGGCTTTGTCCCAGAGCGGCTTGGGATATCCATCGTCGCCGACAGGACCGTACACGGCTTCCCACGCCTCCTGTTGCTCGGCCGACCGGCCGTGGGAGCCGAGGACGGCCTCGAGCTGGCTGAGTTGTCGCTCGGTAATGAGCACCTGGCCGTCCGTGCTACGGAACATGGGTCGCTCGGGGAGCACCCACTTTGCGTTAGGCGGTGTGAACGCGTTCGCATCCTTGTAGATGTCGATGAGCGCCCACTGGTGAAAATCGATGGGGTCCGGATAGTAGATCCACGCGCCGCCGAAGAAATCGGGGTGATAAATCTGTAAGGCGGCGGATTCCCATCCGCCGGTCGAGCCACCCGACAGCACGCGCGCGTACGGCTGGCGAATGATGCGGAAGTGCGACTCGATGTACGGAATGAGCTCGGTCATGATCGCGTCGCCGTACGGTCCATCGTTCGCCGAGTTGACCGCGTACGAGTCGTCGAAGTACGGCGTGGGATGCAGAAACGTCACCATCAGCATCCGCGGAAAATCGTCGGACGTCCAATCCTGATAGAGCCGGTAGCCTTCGACGCGGCGCAGATTGACGACCCACGCGCGATGCCCAACGACGTTGGAATCGGCAGGCTCGACGGCCTCTTCCTGGAAGTGATACGGCGGCGCGAGACTGAAGTGATCCTGCTCGTAGTCCACCGGATAGGAGACATCGGGATGCTCGTCGTATCCCTTCGGCAGCAGGACCACGGCGCCCAGATACATCGGGTGGCCCCAGAACTTCGTGAGAAGCGCGCTCTGGATCTTGATGTGCTTGATCCACTTCGTGTCGGCGGGCACCTGCGCGGGCGGGAGCACTTTGTCGAGCGACAGGTGCGTGGCCTTGCTCGAGTGCGGATCAACGTGCACGCGCACGATGCCGCTCACCAGGTTGCCCGCCGACTCGTTGTACTGCTGACCTTCCCACTGATCCATGTGCACCCAGATCGTATGTCCGTCGGCGCGGTGCACTTGGGTGTAGACGTTCATCACCGCCTGCGCGTAGTAGTCGCCCGCCGGGACATCGCTCAACTTCGCAAATGGAAACCCGTGCGTCGCGCCGCCGAGGCGCGTCGCGGCGTTAGGCGCGAGTTGCGAGACGTCGGCGCCGAACACGGAGCCGTTGGAGCCGAGCGCGCCGCCCTGAAATCGCGGCTCGGGCGTGCTGTCCGTCGAGAGGAACAGCAGCACTCGGCCGGTGATCGGGCCCTGGTGCGCGGATGCCGGGAACGAGATGTCGAACACCAGGCCCGTTTGGGCCGGCAGCTGCGAGCTAACGGCAAAGCTCAGGCATGCGGCGAGTGCCGCAAGGCGCGGAAGACAGATCATGTCGGTCATAGCCTTATGACAGTTGCTGGCACATCGATCGGTTAGCATCGAATAGTGGCCGGCATCTACGCTCATGAGGAAACGGACAAAGCACGGACAGAACGGACAAGCACGGACACCAACAACAGATTTTTTGGAACACCCAATTCTCGCATCGGACGCCGTTAGGCCAAGCCGTTCTCATTTCCGCAGCCGAGCGAACCGTTTTGCCCGTTCTGTCCGTGCTTTGTCCGTTCCTCATGAGCGTAGATGCCAGCCTAACTCACCGCTCACCGGAACCGACAACGACCGGCGACGCACCAGCCTTCGATAGTGCGGTGTTGATCGACTTGAGACCGCCTAACGCTGAGTGCAGTCGGCCGAGCTGCGCATCGAGACGCGTGGCGAGCTCCTTGAACACGGCGTAGTCCTGCGCGGTAGGCCGAGCGTTCCCTTCTCCGGTATAGGCGGCGAGCTCGGCGAGCTTGTCGTTGAGGCCGATCGGGTAGTTGAGCGGATCCTCGCTCGCGCGCGTGCGCACCTGATAAATCGACTCCTCGATGTTCGTGAGCGAATCCTCGAGCGCCGCCGCGGCGTCTTTCGCATTGCCGAGCTGCGACGAACGCGCGCCGAGCTGGGTGCGAACGCTGCGAATGGTCTTGACCGCGTTGTTGGCGGCGCTGATCGTATCAGCGATGTGCGTGAGCAAGGCGAACTGCGCGGCAAGGTCCGCTGGCGTGGCTCTCGAGCGCGGATCGGGACGCAACACGAACGACTGCGTTTGCGCGTGGCCGTTCACCATTAGGCGCACGGCGTACCGGCCGGGGACGACGCGCGGGCCGACCGGATTGCCGGCCCACAACACCATGCCCTTGAACGATGCCGGATCCGGCATGCGCAGGTCCCACGCGAACGTATTCAGCCCCGCCTTGTTCGGCGCAATCGGCTGGCGACGCACCGGGACCTCGACGTCTTCGACGCCGCGCGCCGTGTCGGCAGGATTGGCCACCCGACTGCTGAACGTGCGGAGCACTCGGCCGCTCGCGTCGAGGAAATCCAGCGTGACCGTGTCGTTAGGCGAACGCAGCCAATAGTACACGATCGCGCCCGAGCGCGGGTTGCCCGCCTTGGGCGGGCCCGCGTCGTGCTGGGCGCCGTTGGTCGGACCGCCCGAGAACGTGGCACGATACACAGGGCTCGGCGTGAACAGATACGAATCGCGCGCAATGACGGCGGGCGTGAGCTGGCGCAGTGGCGAGATGTCGTCCAGCACCCAGAAGCCGCGACCGTGCGTGGCGGCGATGAGATCGCCGTTCTTGATCGCGAGGTCGTGCACCGGAACGATCGGTAGGTTGCGGCGGAGCGATTGCCAGTGTGCGCCATCGTCGAACGACACCCAGATGCCGCGCTCGGTGCCCACGTACAGCAGGCCGCGGCGCTCGGGATCCTCGCGGATCACGCGCGTGAATTCGGTGGACGGAATCCCGGCCGCGATCGAGGTCCAGTGCTTCCCGTAGTCGGTCGTCTTGTAGAGGTACGGGCGGAGATCATCCATCTGATAGTGATTCGCCGCCACGTACGCGGTGCCTGCGTCGAAGTGGGATGGCTCGATGATCGAGATCCGCATCCACTCCGGCAAGTTAGGCGGAGTCACGTTCGTCCACGTCGCGCCGCCATCGCGCGTGAGGTAGATCATGCCGTCGTCGGAGCCCGTCCAGATCTCGTTGGTCACGACGGGCGACGGGGCGATGGCGAAGATGGTCCCGTAGTATTCGACCGACGTCTGGTCCTTCGTGATCGGTCCGCCGGAGGGGCCTAACGTCCGCGGATCGTGGCGCGTGAGGTCGGGGCTGATCACCTGCCAGCTCGCGCCGTCGTTGCGCGACCGGAAGAGCACCTGCGCGCCCGCGTAGAGCGTGTTCGGGTCGCGCGGGGAGATCGCGAGCGGGTACGTCCACTGAAAGCGATACTTGATGTCGCCGGCGCTGTAGCCCATCGGGTTGTCCGGCCACGGGCTGACGACGGTCATCTGGTGGGTGCGCCGGTCGAGCCGCGTGAGGCGGCCGTCGTAGGAGCCCGCGAACACCACGTTGGGCGAATCGGCACGCGCGACGATGTATCCGCTTTCGCCGCCGCCCACGTCCTCCCACTGGCCGATGCCGATGCCGCCGTCCCAGCGCGTGGGGCCGCACAGCGTACCGGAGTCCTGTTGGGCGCCGCACACCTGGTACGGGAAATCGTTCGTGGTTTCGACGTGGTAGAACTGCGCCGTCGGCTGCGCTTGCGGGAGCCAGGACGTGCCGCCGTTGATGGAGGCCGTGGCGCCGCCGTCGTTCGCCTCGGCCATGCGCTTGGGATCGTTAGGCGCGATCCACAGGTCGTGGTTGTCGGTCGACGGCGTAGCGATCGCCGTGTCGAACTTCACGCCGCCGTCGTCGGACCGGAACATGTGCACGTTGAGCACGTACACGCGGTTCGAGTCCTTCGGGTCGGCGAAGATGCGCGAGAAGTACCACGCGCGCTGGCGGAGCTTGCGCTCGTCGTTGGTGCGGTGCCACGTGGCACCGGCGTCATCGGAGCGGAACACGCCGCCCGAGTCGGCTTCGACGAGCGCCCACACGCGGTTGGGCGCGGCCGGCGACACCGCGAGCCCGATGTTGCCGATCACTCCGTTAGGCAGCCCCGGCGCGTGCGTCAGCTCGGTCCAGTGCTCGCCGCCATCGGTCGACTTGAAGATACCGCTGCCCGCGCCGCCCGACGACAGCGACCACGGCGTGCGGCCGGCCTGCCAGAGCGCGGCGTAGAGAATATCGGGATTCGACGGGTCGAGCCCGAGCTCGATCGCGCCGGTGGAGTCGTTGCGAAAGAGAATCTTGTGCCAGTGCGTGCCGCCGTCCGTCGACTTGTAGACGCCGCGCGCGGAGTCGGGCGCCCACACGTGGCCAAAGACTGCGGCGTACACGACGTTCGGGTCGCGCGGGTCGACGCGCACGCGCGCGATCTGTCGTGAATCCGCGAGACCATCGAACTGCCACGTCTTGCCCGCGTCGACCGACTTGAACATCCCGTCGCCGTGCGACACGTTGCCGCGGATGTCGTATTCGCCGGTACCGACGTAGACGATGTCGGGGTTGGACGGGCTGACGGCGATGGCGCCGATGGTCCCGCCGAAGTATTTGTCGGTGACGGGGTTCCAGGTTTCACCGCCGTCGGTCGTTTTGAAGACGCCGCCGCCGGTGGTGCCCATGTAATATTCGTTAGGCCTGGCCGCCGATCCGGCGACGGTCGCCGAGCGGCCGCCGCGGAAGGGGCCGATCTCGCGCCACGTGAGCGCGGCGAAGGCCGACGAATCGTCCATCGCCGGCCTGTCGTTTGCGTTAGGCGTCTCCTGCTGGGCGCGTGCTGGTGCGGGCCCCGCGAAGCCCAGGGCCAGCACCGACACTGCCATCACTGCACGACATCCACGTCCTGTCCGAAGGGTTCCGAGCATGCGGCTCCGCTCAGAAGTTCGGGTTGGCGTCGGTCTCCTGCGGCGGAATCGGTGCGCAGAAGGTGCTGCCGAAGGTGCCGCCGCCCGAGTTCGTGTAGAACGGCGCGCCGACGGAATCGGCGAGAATCGCCGTAAGCGGCACCGACGGGTTGCGCCGGATGTCGCCTAACTTCTTCCCTTCCAGCCAGAAGTCACGGGCCCGCTGGTTGAGCAGTTCCGACAGCACCGACAGCGTGTCGCTGCCGCCGCTGTACGCGGGTTGATTGCCGGCCGTTCGACGCGCTGCAATCAGCGCCAACGCATCCGTCGTTGACGCGCTGCCGTGCAACTCCGCCTCCGCCTGGATGTACTGCGCTTCGAGTCCCGAGCCCAGGCGAATGGGATCGCCGTAGCTCGTGTACTTGGCCTGCACGACATACGGAAGTTGATTGAGCGTCACACCAGGCGTCGTGCTGTCGATCGGCATCCGCGGATCGCCGATGCGATACAGCTTCGGCGCGACGATCTGTCCTTCCAGCCCGTTGAACACATAGATATTGGCGAGCGAGCTGACGGTGGCGGTGTTGGCGGTCGTGACGACGTTGATGACGAACTCAGGCGGAACCAGCGCCGCGGTCGCCGCCGCGTTCGCGTAGTCGCCCATCTGCAAGTACGCGCGCGCCAGGCCGACGTTCGACCCATTCACAATCGCGGCGCCGCCCGGTCCCGCCGCCGTCGCGACGGCGATGGCTTGTGTAAAGGCCGTGACGGCAGTGTCCAGCAGTTGCGTGTCGGTGAGCTCGGGGCCGCCCTGGATGACGCTGGAGCACATGGTCTCCGCCGACAAGTCCAGGGAGAAGCCGAGGTTCATCGCGGCGGTGGCGAGGTTGAGATCCGTGGACGCGTTAGGCCCTTTGGCGAGCACGGACACCGCGTTCTCGTTCGACGCAACGGCAAGACTGAGCGGCGCGAAGAAGTCGGCGTCGATGTCGTCCGTGGGGAGGAAGTTGCGGGCGGACAGGCGGTTGGTCTGCAGTCGAACGGCCCCGGTCCACAACTCCTCCGAGATCAAGCCGCCGAACATCGCGACGTTCTGGAAGGCGAAGTAGAAATTCGTCTGCGCCGACAGGGCTAACGTCGCGCCGTCAGAGTTCGGGTTGAATTTGCCAGCGTCGATCACCGACGGATTGTCGACGTTCATGCTGCACGCCGCAAGTCCGATCACCGCCACGCCGGTCAGGACCGTTGCGCGCATCCATCTGGAAAGTGTGGTCATGGTGGTGTCTCTCAAAAATCGAGGTTGAGCCGCACGACGAAGCGGCGGGGTTGGGGCACCGTGAACTCCTCCGTCGTCGCGAATTGCAAAGTGCCACCGTTCTGCGTGTTGGACAGCATCTCGGGATCCACTCCGGTGAACTTGCTGCTCTTCCACAGCGCCAGGTTTTCTCCGCCGAACGTGATCGACGCCCCGGTCGCGTGCATTCGGGCCGCGATATCGTTAGGCAGCGAGAGCGTCGCCGACAACTCCCGGAGGCGGATGAAATCCGTCGGCTGGAGGTAATGGTCGAGGACGAGAGGCACGGGCGTGCCGTCCGCCGTTTGGAATGGGCCGAAGCGCTCGATGAATTGGGCTTTGGTGTATCCGCCCTTACCCGCCGGCAGATTGGTCCCCGCCGAGGTGAAGGTCAGATCCTGCAGTAACGGCGTGAGGTTCAGGATCTTGGCGCCGCTCTGTCCGCTGAACGACGCGTACAGGCGGAGATTGTGGAACAGGGTGACCGTGTTCGCGAAGTTGGCTTGGAACGACGGGAACTGCGATCCATCGTAGACCGGCGTGTTGGTGACCGTCGCGAATCCGGCGGCGGTGTCGACCTTGATGATCTTGCTCGAGTACCACGCGGACAGCGGACGGCCGATCGCATAGCGCAGCGTGAGGTCGGGGCTGATCTCGCTCCGATCAGGAATCGTGATGTCGCCTAAACCGAGTAGCTTGTTGTTCAGCGTATTCATCGTGAACGTCATGTCCCACGTGGCCGTCTTGTTGCTGATCGGCGTCGCGCGCAGGAGCAGCTCGAGGCCGCGATTGTCCACGCTGCCGGCATTGACGAACGGGTTCACCGTGAACGCGAGCGACGGCGCGAGCGGGTCCAAGAGCAACAGGTCTTTCGTCTTCTTGTCGAAGTACGTGAGCTCGATGCCCGCGCGATCCTGGAAGAAGCCCGCGTCGAAGCCCGCTTCGAATTCGGTGCCGCGCTCGGGCTTGAGGTTCGGATTACCCGGGCTCGCTTGGACGAGGCCAGGCCCAACGCCGCCCGACGGCGTGACATACGGGAACGGCGCATACGTGCGGAGCGACGCGCCGGGATCGGGTGCGCGACCCGTGGTGCCATAGGCCGCGCGCAACCGGAACGTCGAGACCACCGGCGACAGCGGCTTCCAGAACGGCTCCTCCGACATCACGTACGACGCGCCGACCTTGGGCAGGAAGAACGCTCCGTAGTCTTGGCCGAACGAGGAGTTCTTGTCGACCCGCGCGCCTAACTGGAGGAACAACGTCTGACCGAAAGCGAGTCCCTCCTGCGCGAGGAAGCCTAACGACTTCGACTGGGCGAACGTCTGGTGCGATTCACTGGACGACGCCGACGACACCAGGTTCGACGAATTGTCCGCCAGGCCGATGCCGACGCCCGCGAGGTAGTTGTTGACGGTGTTGATGTACTGGCTGCCGAACGAGAGATCGGAGGCGATGTGGCCGTTGGAACCGAACTGAAGCTTGATATCGCCGAGGTAGTCGACCGTATAGATGTGGATCGGATTCTGAACGTCCTCGACGTAGCCGTTGGCCTGGTCGCCGTTGTACCAGTTCTGGTCGTTTTTCGGAAAGAACGTGAACCCTTGCGTGGACGACAGGTCGCCGCCGATAGTTAGGCGATTGGTGAGCCATGAGAACGGGTTGTAGTGCGCCGTGGCCGTGGGCGTGAACCGCAGGGTGGTGAGCGTGTTCTGGATGGCCTCGAGGCCCTGGGCCGGCGTGCTCAGCCCGCCCGAGCGCGTGCCGTCCGGGTTGACCGTCACGGCGAAAGGTGACGATTCGAAATAGCCCTGCGTGAGATAGCCGTAGTTCCCGTCGTCGCCCTGCGGCAAGCGATAGTCGTTGTACGCGAGACCGATGGCCGCATCGAAGCTTAGCTCCGGATTCACCACCCAGTTGAAGCTCGTGCGACCCGTGCGACGATAGTAATAATTGCTCGCGGCTGTGCCGAGCTCGTTGCTCACGCTCCCGGACACAAAATAACCGAAGGAATCCCCGCCGCCCCGCGCACTATAGTCAACCGACTTGAGATTCCCGTTGCGGAACACGCCGGCATCCACGAGCGGGTTGGCGGAGATGACGGTGCCGACGGGCTGGTTCAGGCAGAGGTCCGCGCCGCCGGGCGCGGTGTCGCCGGCGGTGCACGTCCCGTAGACCGGCAGCGGCGTAAAGTTCGGCTTCACCTGGTCATACTCGACGCCGATGTTCTGCGTGAATTTGTGCGAGCCCAGCTGGCCATGCTTCGTGATGATCTGGATCACGCCCGCCGATGCGTCGGCACCGTACAGTGTCGCCGCGGCCGGGCCCTTCACGATCTCGATGCTCTCGATGTCGTCCGGGTTGATGTCATTGAGCGCGGTGACCGTCTGGCCGCCTAACCCCTCAAGGCCGTGGTAGGCGCCGACGTCCTGCCGCGCGCCGCTCTCGACGCGGACGCCGTCAATGAACACGAGGGGTGCGTTCGACAGGGAGATCGAGGCGGGTCCGCGGATCTGGATGCGCGGCGCCGCGCCAATCGTGCCCGCGGCCGACGTCACGTTGACGCCTGCCACCCTTCCCTGTAGCACGTCAGTCACGTTCACGATCGGCGCCTTCTTGGTGAGGTCCGACGCGTCGATCGACGTGGCCGGCGCACCCTGGGCTTCGCGCGTTTGATTGCCGGCGGTGCCGGTGACGACGATCGCTTGGAGCTCCGTCGCGCTGATCCGGAGCGCGAAGTCGGCGGTGACGGCGCCATCCTCCACCATCGTGACCTGCTTGGTCTGCGGCGCGTACCCGATGCGCCGCACGATGAGCGTGTAGGAACCGGCCGGCACCCGGGCGATGTGGTAGGTGCCGTCCTCGCCCGTGACGCCGCCTAACTCGGTGCCTTCGATCCTGAGGCCGGCGGCGGCCAGCGGCTCACCGGTCTTGACGTCAGTGACCTTACCGGAAATGGTGCCGGGCGCGCGCCGTTCCGTTAGGCGCGGCGCCGGCGCGCCAATGGCGAAACCGGGCGATGACTGCACCGCGGCCGCCACTGCCGGCCGCTGCGCCGGCAACACCTCGGCGACCATCGTGCCGCCCGCGAGCAGCGAGAGTGCGAGCGCTATGCGGAGACCCATGGTACCGTTCCTCACTTGATGTTGGGCAAGGGTGGAACCTCGTGGACGGGTGAACCGGACTGGGA
>Ga0134126_10006405_pt1 | contig 14739 bp, 10 predicted proteins | sample KB31752_FD_96881 | JGI IMG/M metagenome (GOLD analysis project Ga0134126, IMG submission 96881) | Terrestrial soil microbial communities with excess Nitrogen fertilizer from Kellogg Biological Station, Michigan, USA - KB3-175-2 | ecosystem: Environmental > Terrestrial > Soil > Unclassified ... | reverse complement strand
AGCAATTGATGGGAAGCAACGGCATTGAGGAGGTGGATTATCCCTTTACGAAGTTTGCAAAAGGGGCTTTTTTGTGGGTGTTAGGCGCTTATTTTAATAAAACCGAAGAAGGCATACCGGTCGACACTGTGTTGGCGGAAGATATCACCATAGCGAAGTTGAACGAGGTCATCTGTTATTTTTCGCAGAACGACCTGGTTGAGCCCTTTTCCGTAGAGCAGATATTCGGCTTTATGGAGAACTACCTGGATGCAACCATCGTGATCCCGCCGCGTACCACGCAGGTAACCGTTGAAAAGACCGTGAGCGTACTCCCGATATTGCCCAACCTGGTTTTTGAAACACCTGCCGGCGAGATATATTTTAATGATGAAAAGGCCGAATACACCTACGACCAGGAACAGCTGCGCCTGGTCCACGAATACTTTAAGGAGTTGTCTGTCCGGAATACCGGGGCCAATGAGGCCCAAAAACCGGCGCCATTGACAAGTACCGGAGAAAAGCAATCATTAGCGAGTTTTATGCTGATCGACTATATAGCCCTCCTGGCGAAAGAGAGCTGCCAGAAAGGGATTGACCGCCTAACCGCGCTTGGTGTTGAAGTTGACGGAGGCGACAGCTTTGAGGATATTGTGAACAAAAACCCGCATTTCGGCATATCAGCAATGGAGCTGGCTTACTCAAACCGCACACGCAAGTTAAAATCCGGCGTTGGGTTAAGCATAAAACGGGCGCTGTATACCATCCGGCATGGCGATACGCTTCCGTCGATAGGTCAACGCTTTAACGTTGAGCATCATGAAATACTAAGGGCAAACACGTATGTAAAAGAGCAGCTTGTAGATCCCTGCAAGCCAGAAACGATGCTGCTGCAAACGAGCGAACGGATGTTCGGCGCAGATCAAAATAACCGGCTTATTCCCGGCGAAAAAATTGAGATCGCAAATATCAGGCATGTGACATCTGAACACCACGATGAAAGCCTGCTGTCCATTGCGGGAAAATATGGCGTTAACGTACTGGAGCTAATCGCCGAAAACACTTCGGTACCGGGCCTATTGCCTCATAAGAGTAAAATATTGGTGCCGTTTGTCGGGAAAATGACCGTTGCGGACCTGCTAAAAGTTATGGACGAGAACCACGACTTTGAACAATTATCGGGTTTATCAGCCAATATTATGCTGCAGGGCTTAAGGGTGCCGCTGCCCGGCGAAGATTCAGGTATCGGGGAACCCGAAGCGATGTACAAAATTTCGGGGCAGCAGATCGATGCTTCCGGCCTGGCGCCGGAAGAGGCCCTCACACTCAAAATTGAAGAATCGCTTCCCTGGCTTAATCTTGGTACCAAGGGCGGCACCGAATTGAAATTTACACTCGGCCAGGTGGATATTGATGCATTGCAGGCGCTTCAAAATGCGCCGCTGGCCCCTGTAATTACCGAACTGGTTGCAACCGACCTGTTCAAAGTGCAGCCGCGCAAATTTTCATTGCCGAGCAATATCACCTGGCAACTGCCGGTATCAATGTCGCTGGTAAACGGCAGCAATTTGCTGCAGGACACTATCGATCCTTCCATCTGGATGTTTAAAAACAGTTTGGAAGCCTTGCTTAACGGTTACGATGCCATCGCGCCAAAAGTCAGGCTGCTAAAACAGGTGCAGGAAACCAAGGTAAAAACAGGCCCTCCGGAGCCCATCAACGACTATGGCTGGTCAACAAAGATCGACGTAAGGCTAAGGCAGGTAAAATCAGCCGAAGACCCAACCAAGCTGATGCCCAGTGTGTACGAGCTGCAGGGTATTGACCCTTCGTCAATGAGCCTGCTGCAAAACCTGATCGAGTACTACGATGCGCACCCGGAGAGCACGATCATCAACCAAATAGACATTCTTTACTCCAAGGAGCCTGCAAAAGAAGGACAAAAAGAACCGCCAAGCGGTTTACGTTCCGACGCCATAGCAAATACCAGCGTATACTTATTGCAAACAAACCTCTCTACCCTATCCAACCCGCCGCAGCTGGCTTCTGCCGCCAGTTTAAGCGCGCTGCCGGGTATGCAGGACAATATTTTGGGAATGAGCCAATTGGAATTCCTGAAATATATGTGGGAAGCAGCGGTTGTAGGCACCGGCGGATATTACCTGTATTATTTTGTAAAAGACAGTAAGACGGGCCTCCCTGATTATTTATTCAATGGCGATACGGAGGTCACCATTTCAGTTGTGATCACCTATAACATCACCGACGATATCCTGCTCAATTTCCTGAACAGCGTAATTATAAGGGATGCGATAAATATCCAGGATGAGATATTGTACATCGAGACCCTGGCGCAGCAGGTTACAGGCGTTAGAATGGCCGAAGGAGATACCTTGCAGGCTTTTGCAAAACGTTATAATACAACAGTTAGCGAAATAGCCCGGCAAAACAAAAATGCTCATTTCAGGAGGAACCTGAGGCTTGATGTCCCCGGAGGGGAGCCAAACAATGCGAAGAACGGCCACCTCACCGCGGCGTCTGAAAATCTGGAAATGCTGGCAAAAAAATATGGCGTAAGCATCATCTCGCTTGCGCATGCCAATAAAAACAGGCCGCAGCTATTTGAAGAACCCCTTACCTTCGACAGCCGCATCGAGGAGAAAGTGGCCACCGTACCTCCCGGGAACATCGGCTTTGCTATGAAACGGAAGTACCCTGACACCGTTGCGGGGCTGGATGACGCGGAAAAGAACCTGCAGGAGCTTTACAACTTACTGGGCTACAACATCGCTGATACCGAAGATTTTTATGCCACTGTGTCCGGCTTACCGGTAGCGCCCGGCGATAATAACCCGCCGCCGCCGTCGGATATTGACCAGGTTTTGCGCCCCACATCGGTTACCGATGCCGATATGCAATAAACCGCATTGTGCCTGTATATCCCTTCGTCAAGATCCCGGTAAACGGCGCGGCCGGCGACGATGTACCCCCCGAAAAAGAAAATCCATACCGGGCTGTTGGCAAAAGCGTTCAGATAGATATGCGCTGGCAGGATATATTTGGCAACCTTACCAACTTTACAAATATCGAAGATCCCGGGCCTGCAACCTTGCCGCCAGTGGACATAGGCTATATCGATCCTGTTATCGGCCTTAGCCTTTATCCGAGTGTGTCCGCATCATATATTATCGATAAATCGGCGGCAGGTTCGCCCGGCCTGTTTATCACATTGGCATTTAACCCAACCAATTATCTGCCAGTTGATAAAACCGATCAGTCCTGGAAAAAGCGGGCCAATGCCGACAGGGAAAATTATAAGCAAATATATTACCAGCTTTTCCAGACCGATATGCAGGTAACCATTTCAAATTCACTTGATGGCGACACCACCCTTTTAGCCGGCGAAGAAAGCCCGAAGGACGTGCTGATCGGAATGGTGATGAATATATGGCAATACCTGGGCGAAATTTTGAAGCCCGGCGCCGATCCTTATGTCTTTTATACCGTAAAAGAAGGCGACACGCTTGATGCTATCGCTGAACAATACAATACAACAGCTGCAAATATCCGCAGGGCCAATCCGTCAATACCAGCGGACGGGCACCTTACAGAGGGCCAGGTAATTATAGTGCCTTTGGTAGAGATACCAGCCGATGCGATAATGGAAAGCCCGGTAAGCGATACCAATCCATTAAGCTTATTTGCGCTGGTTACCAAGCTCACGCTTGCGCGCGATATAAACCTGGTCGATGATAATTTCAAAGACGAGCCCTCAGTAATTTTTGCAACATCGGTATTGGGGCCAAATCTCAAAAAAGATGGTTCGACCAACGCGGACGCGCCCGGCAATGCCATCACCATACAGGATTTTGCCAAAAAGCTACAGGATGCATTTCCCGAATTAAAGGCGGCCTCGGGCATGCCGCAGTTGGGTACCGAAGATAACAGCGCGATAGATATTTGGGTCGCAAGATTTAATGATAGTAGTACCGGCATAACGTTCTCAATTCAGAATGCCGGTAACCCGTTTTATTTTGCCCTGCTGCCATTATCGACACACCTGCTGTCGCGGGCTAAAGTTAAAATTTACCCTTACTACAGCGGCAAACCGATATCTGACAAAACGTTTATCGAGTCGGCCTTTAACGGGATAGACATCGAAACGCTGGCACAAGGTTGTTTGGCGGCGATTGACGTATTTCTTCAGGCTGATTTTGCGATACCGGCATGGCAGATTGAAAACACCATTGTGCCCGAGCCAGGCAGCGGCGGCGCCAGCGATATCCTGCGCCCTTACCAATATGTCATCAACGCTAAAAAAACGCTTGCCGAAAATATTGTTAAGCATATGTCGACCATACTTGCCGATGGTAACGAGCCGGGCGACGGCAACGTAGCAAATGCGGCAGAGCGCCTGAAACAGGAACTGCTGATCAGTCTTTCAAATGCTTACACCATCGATACCATACTGCAATTTAATGTGGATGTTAAATCGCCTTATGCAGACCCGGATGTTATTGCCCCTGAATTATTTGGCAAGGTAATAGACCCAAATGATACATCGCAGGCAGACCAGACGGCCTATGCATTTTCGACCACACGGTTCTCGCTGGAAAACTCGTCGGCCGCAAATGACAAGCAATCGTACCTGACGATCCTGTTCAATTCGAAAAAAGAGAACGAACTGCAGGGCGAAAGCAGCTTTTTCGAGATCGACCTGCAATACGAGATCAATTCCATCGAGCATGACATACAGGATGTTCATGGCATAAAAGGATATAAAGCTTCCTCATGGCTCACGTTTATCCTGCCTTTCGGCGATACAAATACAGGCCTGGGCGACCTGAAGATTCCTATCCCGTTAAGGGCATACCCCACATCGCCATCGCTTACGGCGCAAACCTTTAAAGCTTTTGGGCAAACCAATGCAACCGGGCTGTTGGTAAAAGCGGATGAAGATAAACTGCAGGAAGCGAAGGAATGGGACTATGAGTATACTTACGATTATCTGCGTGCGCAGCAGGACACGATAAATACCGACATCATCCTGAATGTTCCATCACAATTGTTCAATGCAGCGCTCTTCGATGACGACGAGGATCCCGATCTGTTTGTGGCCTTACTGCAGTTTTCGGCAGCCTACCCCGGCATCCAAAAGGATTTCAATCAATACCTGCTCGATCAGTCGAACCCGCAATATGCCTTTACGGCGATGCAATCATTTGCCTGGCTGGTGAAACGGGTGGCAAAAGCCTGGGGCAGCTGGCAGGAAAACAAAGGCCTTTATGCAGAGGATAACGGCAGCGAGGTGAACTATAAGTATCAGATAGTTGAAGGTAAAAAAGAAATTGAGGGCCAAACCGCATTGTTGATATCGGTGACGCCGCAGCCTGACACCGACTACCGCCTGCCTGATGTAAAAATTGAGGGCTTTATTTCGGAACCGCCCGTTGAAGATAAACCGGAGCTTAAAAGTTTTGCATATTATATCCTTGTCGACGGCAAGAAAAAATACTTGACACCCGATGCAGGCCGTCAAATAACGCAACGGATCATCGGCTACAAAAAGTTCAACATTATTAACGAGGAGAATATATGGTCAGGCATTTCGATCATAAGGAACAAAATACTGGTACCGGGCATAGATACAAACGAAGACTTTATATACACTACGCCAACCATTCGTTTTGTAAGTGTGCTGACGCCGCTGCTGGACCCTGCCATTGAAATAGATATAGCGGATTATACGCCCAAAAATGGCAGGCAGCCGTTGCAGTTATACCTGGCCAATTTCCTGAAAGCTTTATTTAAGGAGATAATTGACGAAACCACTACGCGCCAAATAAAAATAGCTACAAGCTATGCTTATGATCTGCAGGAGGGCGTAGCGGGTTTGACTACGGAAATACCGATCAGCATTTCAACGCCATACAATTTCCAGATCCCGGCGGATTGGGATATTGCATCGTGCCCGGTACCGCCCGGCGAAGTTACGCCCGAAAGCCCCTTTGTATGCCAGCTAACCGCACTGATCCAAAAATGGTTCAGCATGTACAGCCCGGTAACAAATAACGCAAAATTCAGGTTTGATATTTCCCTGTTTTCGGGATTGACAAACACACAACTGCCCGTGCTGCGCATACGAAATATTTATTTAGACGAAGAAAATATTAAATGGAGTTGAGCTTTATAGCCTGTTTGGAATAAAATGAAAAATAAACGACCATGAAAGAAGAAAAAAAAGAGCCTGCCAAAGCAAGCGGTAAACTAACCGACGGAGACCAGGGGCCGCAGGGTGATCAGGGTGCGCAAGGCGACCAGGGCGCGCAAGGATACCAGGGGACACAAGGCGACCAGGGGTTTCAGGGAAACCAGGGAGTTCAGGGTTCGCAGGGGAACCAGGGTTTCCAGGGAAATCAAGGCGACCAGGGTGATCAGGGTTTCCAGGGAAAGGTGGGCGTACCCGGCGGCAACTGGAGCTACATGATATTGAATGGCATACAGGGCCCGCAAGGTGACCAGGGGTTCCAGGGAAACCAGGGCTTTCAGGGTGAAAAGGGAAACCAGGGAGATCAGGGTACACAGGGATTCCAGGGCAACCAGGGTTTTCAAGGCGATCAGGGTACGCAAGGTTTCCAGGGTGAGAAGGGCAACACCGGCGACCAGGGCAACCAGGGTTTTCAAGGCGACCAGGGTAACCAAGGTTTCCAGGGAGAGAAGGGCAATACCGGCGACCAGGGCAATCAAGGCTTTCAGGGTTTCCAGGGAGACCAGGGTACGCAAGGTTTCCAGGGTGAGAAGGGAAATACCGGCGACCAGGGCAACCAGGGTTTTCAAGGCGACCAGGGCACGCAAGGTTTCCAGGGTGAGAAGGGAAATACCGGCGACCAGGGCAACCAGGGTTTTCAAGGCGACCAGGGCACGCAAGGTTTCCAGGGAGAGAAGGGAAATACCGGCGATCAGGGTAATCAAGGCAACCAGGGCTTTCAAGGTTACCAGGGTGACAAAGGGAACACCGGCGATCAGGGTTACCAGGGCTTTCAGGGCGATAAGGGCAACACCGGAGACCAGGGGTATCAGGGTAATCAAGGCTACCAGGGAAACCAGGGTTACCAGGGAAATAGCGGGACATCTGGGAATATTCCGTCCGGACTTGTGATGTTGTCAAATTCAGACAACCCGCCCGACGGCTTTGTAAACACCGGGCTAATTGTATTACCAACAACCCTTACAAGGGCTTTCACGCTGAAAACAGATATGCCGCTCGCACGGATGTGGCAGGCAACCACGGCGCTGGGTGGAAAAATATATGCCATTGGCGGCGGACCTGGCGGCACGTCGATTGATTCCAACTCGGTCATCAACCAGGTATTTGATCCCGCGGCTAACTCCTGGGTCGTTAAATACCCTATGCCAACGGCCCGCTGTGCGGCTACTGCCGTTGCCTACGGCAACACCATATTTGTTTTTGGGGGAACGAGTGGAAGTACGTACATGAGAGTGAATGAAGCATACAACACCGACGGTGATGGTTGGCAGCAGTTTCCTGCGATGACGTACGCGGCAGCCGGCGCGGCAGGGGTAAATTATAACAACGAAGTAATTATTTTATTAGGCGGAGACGGCATTGGAAATACCTCAAAAATGCAGGTGTACAATCCGAATGGCCAAACCTGGTACCCAACAGATACCCTGGTGCCCCAGTTCTCGGGCGGGGGATCTGTCCTGATCGGCACAAGAATATATATACTCGGTGGTAATACCCGGGGATTTAATCCCGGCGCGCAATCATCGGTGTATGGCTATTATGATGTTCAAAACAACAGCTGGACGGCTATTCCGGCGCCATCATCAGTAGGGTTTTATTTTTCCGGCGCGGCGTTGTTGAATGGAAAGATATACATGATGGGCGGCGTGAACTATAACGGAAGCTCGTGGAGCTCGGTTTATGTTCTGGATTACAACACAAACACGTGGACGAGCAGCACCATCGAACTGGCAATTGCAGCAGCCGGCCTGTCATCAGCAGCCGTTGGCAACGCGATGTATGTTATCGGCGGCGGCACAAATCTTAATGGCCCCGCCTTAAAAAGTACACAATCAAGCGAAGCGAATTTGTTTTACCTTTTACGGAAGTTATAGACGTCATTAGGGCATTAAGTCATTGAACGCCGGCCAGGGAAGTCACGGTGATAACAGGTCGGCAACACCCGATAGCCAGTAACAAACACTCCAATGACCCAATGACCAATGACCAATGACCAATGACTAATGACCAATGACCAATGACTAACCTATCAATATTTACCCCAACGCACCATACACGCTTCATCGGGGATGCGTATGCTTCATTGAAACAGCAATCGGTAGCCGAATGGGAATGGCTGTTATTGCTGAACGGGAATGCAGCCAAAAACGACCTGCCGCCGGCCTTATTAAATGATCCGCGCGTGAAATTGCTATACACCCCTTCTGTTAAAGGCGTTGGCGATGCGAAGGCCCAATGCCTGGAACATGCTTCGGGAAACTATTTGCTGGAGCTTGACCATGACGATATGCTGCACCCAAATGCTTTCGCCGAGGTGCTCAACGCATTTGGACGAGGCGCCCAGTTTGTGTTTTCGAATACCAGCCGGATGACAGAAACCGGCCAGCCGGAATTTACGGAATATAATAACCGGCATGGCTGGGCCTACCGCCCCTTCGAATATAACGGCCAAACGTATAAGGAATGCCTTTCCTTCTCACCAACGCCTCAAACTATGTCGTATATATGGTATATGCCGAACCATCTGCGCGCTTTTACAAGGGAGCTTTACAAGGCATCGGGCGGCTATAATTCCGAATTGCCGGTTTGCGACGACCAGGACCTGATCCAGCGCATGTATATTACCGACTCGCGGTTTACACATATCGAGAAGCCGCTTTACTTTCAGCGTATTCACCAATCACAAACGCAGGTGGTGAAAAATCCGCTTATCCAGCAAAAAAACACAGAGCTATATAAGCAAAACATCAATGATATTATGCTCAGCTGGGCAAAACGGAATGGCCTGCTTGCGCTTGATATGGGCGCCGCCCACCGGAAAAAACCCGGCTTTTTAGGTGTTGATATGCACGATCTTCCGCATGTGGATATAGTTTGCGACTGCAACACAAGGCTACCCTTTGAAGACAACTCCGTAGGCGTGATAAGGGCGGTCGACTTTATGGAGCACATAAAGGACCCGGTGCACCTGATGAACGAATTTTACCGGGTATTGGCGCATGGGGGCATGCTGTTATCTATGACGCCATCAACCGACGGCCGGGGCGCATTCCAGGACCCTACGCACGTCAGCTTTTGGAATGAGAACTCTTTCTGGTACTATACAAAGTCAAACATCAGGAATTTTGTACCTGAAATTAAGGCACGCTTTCAGCCTTCGTTTATCGAGACAAGCTATCCAAATGATTTTTGTAAACAGCATAATATTTACTATGTAACCGCAAATTTGACGGCTATAAAAACGGATGTGCGTTTGCCGGGCGTTTTGGAAATTTGAATTGTTAATGATCGGATAATCTATTACTTAAAACATCATATCATGCCTGCTAAACTATTTGTAAACAACACAGGATACCAAATTAACGGTAACCTTACCGTGCGGCTTGGAACGCAACCGGGCGAGAACTTAAATTCGGTGCAATTTGTTTTGGATCCTTCAATGGGGTCGCAGCAGGTGGTCAATTACGGCGACCCCGACAATGTATTTATGGACCAGCTGGAGATTTCCACGCTTGCCCTTGGCGGTTATATCATCTCCAACCAAATAGTTGTGACCCGCGGAAGCATCATCGACGACATGTTTAACAGGAACGACACGATAACGCTGACGCTTGAAAACCAATCATTTGTAGTAACAACCAACAATACCTGGACGAATGGCGTATTCGAGCTTGAGCCTTCGTAAGCAGGTCCGCTGCTGTATTGTTCGCAACCGTTTCACATTTATCAGCGTTTTTGCACGTAGCTAAGTATTGCTTTCGGCTGCAAAAGTGTAAACCCCCGTTTTTCTAAAAATGTCCGAAACATACTGACTATAAGCAACTTACTTAAATGTCAACCCTAAATTGTGTTAACCCAATGTAAACCCTCTTTGAGTCCCAGAACCATAGGCTGACAGGTTATATATCGGGGCTTATTTTTAATTATTATATTACAATCAACTTTATTACTTTTGGTTATTGCTCTATATGGAGAAAAAAAAAGTATTAATTACCGGCGCCAGCAGAGGACTGGGCTTAGCGATCGCAAAAAAATTATCATCTGAATATGAATTAATATTACATGCTTCTAAAAAGGAAAACTTCACTTCCATGATACCCGGCAGCCATATTTTATGCGCCGATTTTTCGGATGGGGAGCAGATCGCTTCATTTTGCAAACAATTGAAAAAAGAGCACGGCGATACCCTTTACGCGGTTATCAATAATGCTGGCCTTACCTATGACAAGCCCCTGAATTTCCAGCCCGACCGCGAGATCGATGCTATGATCAGCGTAAATTTGAGAGCCCCTATTATGATATGTAAAACGGCCATGAAAATTTTTGGACTAAACAATGCCGGCGTTATCATCAACATAAGCTCAGTAGTTGGCGAAAGCGGCAACGCATTTCAATCCGTTTATGCCGCCACAAAGGCTGGTTTAACAGCGCTTTCGAGATCTTTGGCGCAGGAAGCCGGCGCGCTTAACGAAACTCATAATATCAGGGTGCTCAGTGTATCGCCCGGGTTTATTGAAACTGATATGACTGCTAATATACCGGAAAAAATAAAAGAAAAATACCTTAATTTGATCCCGGCAAAACGCTTTGGAAAAGTTGACGATGTAGCAGAAGCAATTGCCTTCCTGCTATCGGGCAAAGCGTCCTATATCAATGGAACGAATATCCATATAAATGGCGGTTTAATATGACAGAAGAACAAAGGCAGTCTATCTTAAATAAAACAAATCCGGGCTTCACGGCAGAAGAAAAGGCTTCATACTTAAACACCATACAAAACGGCACATTGGTTGGCACCAGCCCCACAAAAGTGCTGTTGCACGGGCCAACCAAACGATTGGTTGACGCCTTTCACTGGCATTCGCCCTATAAGGGCATAGTAGCAAGTTATTCGCCCAAAGAAAGGGATGTTGAAGACCATTTCGGCGTATTTCGCGGCGTTGACCAGGTGGAAGCCTTTGCGCAGGCCAGCATCGTAGCATGCGCCACATTTTTAGAGTGCCGCAAACAAAATTGTACGCCCGACGAACTGATAGACAAATTTATCCCGGCTTTTATCAGCATCGGCCAGGTTAACTTTCATTATTACCTGGAGCTGGGCGATACCTTTATCAGCATAGGGAACATAAAATTTTATAAATGGCGGCAGATGGTGTGCGACGGCAGGATATATAAAGTACCCAAAGGTTTGGATTTAGATGCCTACTTTAGCGACTTTACAGAGGAAAGGTTAGCGAATTATGATATCAGCAAGGATTTTAAGCTTGTAGCCGAGTTATCCGACATTACCGGCAGGGCCATATTAATGGAATTATTTAAAAAAAGCGAATAAAATGGAAAGAAAAGAAATACTCGATGGTTTACTGGAAGTGCTAAGAACGGTAAGGACGATTGATCCGGCGAGATTAGAGGGCGTTACCGAAGAAACGGATTTCCTCACCGATTTAAGCACGCCATCAACCGAGCTTATAAATATAGCGGCAAAGGTAGAGCACAAATTCGGGATTGAATTTGAAGACGACGATATTGACCGTATGGGATCGAAAGTGAAAGATGTGATCGACTTAATAATCATGGTTAAGGCCAGGGGGGAAGGGAAATAATTATGCAGGCAGCGGGACGAAAAGTAGCGGTTGTTGGCATGGGCGGGGCTTTCCCGACCTGCTCGGATGTTGATGATTTTGGCCGGAAGCTGTTTTCGAATCAAAGTTTGATAAGGGAGTGGGACAAGGCCGTAAACTATAAAAAACAAGTCAGGTCAACGGTATCCGGGTATATCACCGAGGAAGAAATGGGCCTTGAAGCTGCATTAGCGCCAATTGATGAAGCCTATCCCGAAACCTATATCGATAAGTTGGGCCGGATACCTGACATTAATTTAGCCACGGCTGATATGGGCAGCGTTTGGGCGATGCTCGGCGCGCAGGACTGTATAAAAATGGCCGGTTGGACGGATAAAGAAGTCCAGTCGGAACAAACGGGGGTAGTGATTGGCTCCGGGGGCGCCGGCAACCTCATACTGCGGATAGCCTGGCAATACTTTTTTGTTCACGGCGTAAAGTCGCGTGTTGCCGGCTCGCATACTGTGGACCGCACCATGTTTTACCGGGATGCCGCAAATGTCTCCTGCCTCGTCAAAAACCGGGGCGTATGCGAGGCCATTGGCTCGGCCTGCGCAACGGGTCTTGGCAATATAGGCTATGCTTACCGCCTTATTAAATTCGGTTTGCAGGACCGCGTAATTGCAGGCGGCCTGGAAGGCACCGCACTGGAGACGTTTATCGGGTTCGACGGTATGATGATCCTGGCCAAAGGCTTTAGTCCTGAAGAAAGCTCGCGGCCTTTTGATATGAACAGGAATGGTTTCGTTTGCTCGTTCGGGGCCGGCATAGTAGCGCTCGAGGAATATGAAATGGCAAAAGCGAGGGGGGCAAATATTATTGGCGTGATCGATGAATATTTCAACAATTCCGATGGTGATGGGGATATGTTTTATCCATCATTTGCAGGTCAGCAAAGGTTATGGCGAGGCCTGATGCCCGATAAAGGCTTACGTCCCGATGTGGTAAAAATGCACGGTACATCCACTCCCGTCGGCGATTCTGTCGAACTGTTAAGTGTTGTGGATGCTTTAGGCGACAGCGGGTACCATATGTGCGCGCCAAAATCGCAGTTCGGCCACATGCTGGGCGGCGCCGGCTCGGTTGAATTTATCACCGCACTGCTGATGCTTCAAAATCAAATGGTACTGCCTTGCTTAAATTCAGTCGACCTGAACCCGGAGCCTGAAGCCTTTCAAAAAGCTGATAGCTGGACAGGCCCACGGGAGCCCCTGCTGGCATACCGGGACCTGGTGCCGCAAAAGGCGTTTGCAAAAGAAATTAACAGGGTGGCTTGTTTAAATTACGGTTTCGGCGGAACGAATAGTGCGATGATGGTGTCGAGGGATATTTAAGGCTTTTACGGTTGGCTCGCCGCCTTCACTCACCCCGACTTCGCTGCGCTTGTCACCCCTCTCTGCTGCGCAAAGAGGGGAACTGCGGCACTTTTCCTTTTTTCCCCTCTCTACAACGTAGAGAGGGGTGGCGATCCGCTGGCTAGCGGAGAAGTCGGGGTGAGTTAACTATGCGCGCGGGGTTAGCGCCGATGCACGTCACCATTAATTGCCCCGGGGCATGAAGCGCTACGATATAATATATGTTAGATAACACCAACAAAGTCGCCGCCATTTTTGGCGTGCGCAATGAAAGCTCCATCGCGTGGGACATTGCGCTCAAACTGCGCCAATCCGGCTGCAGGGTTGCATTGAGCTATATGGCCGATACCAAAGATGAAGTACTATACCTCGCTGAGCAAAACGGCATGGATACCTCGCTGACAGCCGAAGTTGATGTGAGAGATGAAGCACAGATCACCGCATTTATTACAAAGGTTTACAATACCGCAGGGCCCATAGACTATATTTTACACGGCGTTGCCTTTGGCAGCCAGTCGGTGATGTGTTACAGCCTTCCGGGCAGCAACGAACCGGCCCCATCCTACCTTGATATTCCGTTTGAAGACCTGATGGACTCATTTAATATCAGCGCTTATTCGCTATTGCGGATTTGCCGGGTAGCGCGGCCCTTTTTTGCAAAAAATGCTTCCGTTTTGACCCTTACCTACAACGCATCGCAAAGGGTTTTCCCTGGTTATGCCGGTATGGCCATCAATAAAGCAGCGTTGGAGAACATTGTGATCTACCTGGCCAGTCATTTCAGGGATATCGGCATACGGATAAACGCGATTTCGGCGGGATTGGTGATGACCACCTCCTCGGGCGGTATTTTTGGTGTGCGCAGACTGCGAAAAATGGGTAAGTTTACCGCGCCGCTCGGCAACATCGACGCGGGCGACGTGGGCGATGCTGCGCTTTATTATTTTTCCGGTCTTTCCAAAAAAGTAACAGGCAATATTCATTATGTCGACGGCGGTTTTAATATCATGGGGCTTGGCGTTGAAGGAGGAGAATAAAATATTAACCAACTATCCCCAACTGCAATCTGACCAAAGATTTTCAGCAGGAAATGATCTTGTATTTATCCCGGACTTCAGGTTATCTTTTAACCAGGATTTCAAAAACAAGGTTTACACAAACCACGAGATTGCCTATTGCGAAAGTTTTGAGGACGCCCTTCTCCGCTATGCCTCCACCTGGGCAGCAAAAGAAGCCGTTTACAAGGCAGTAAAGCAACTCAACCCTGTCGCGCTTGGGCCAAAAAGTATTGAAATAATCCGCGACAAAGTTGCGGGACGGCCAAATGTTATCGTTCACAAGGAAGCTATCCGTTATAAAATAAGCCTCACCATTTCGCATGATGGCGATTATGTTTGGGCCATAGCTTTAATCGAAAGGAATATACAGGGGCCATGACGGAGCATTACTTTGACCACGAATTAGTCAGCCTTCATTATTACAAGTATGGAAACGGGCCAAAAGCAATGCTTTGTTT
>Ga0134126_10006402_pt1 | contig 14743 bp, 15 predicted proteins | sample KB31752_FD_96881 | JGI IMG/M metagenome (GOLD analysis project Ga0134126, IMG submission 96881) | Terrestrial soil microbial communities with excess Nitrogen fertilizer from Kellogg Biological Station, Michigan, USA - KB3-175-2 | ecosystem: Environmental > Terrestrial > Soil > Unclassified ... | reverse complement strand
AGGAAGACGACGTCCCCCTTCTCCGCGTGAACCTTGTAGGCGCCGATGTGCTGGGTGATACCGCCCGCCTCGCCTCCGGCGACGTTGGCCTTGCGGATGGCGTCGAGCAGCGAGGTCTTGCCGTGGTCGACGTGCCCCATGATGGTGACCACCGGCGCGCGGGCGACCAGGTCCTCCGGGTTGTCCGGGGTCTCGGTGTCGGTGAGGACCTGCTCCTAGTTGAAGGCGGTCGACTCGATCTGGTACCCGAACTCGTTGGCGATCAGCGTCGCCGTGTCGAGGTCGATGTCCTGGTTGATGGTCACCCCCATCATGCCAAGCGCCCAGAGCTTCTTGACGATCTCGCGCCCTTGGACGGCCATCTTCTTGGCCAGCTCGGCGACCGCGATGGTGTCGGCCATTCGCACGACGCGCTTGTGCTCGGCGGGCGTGGTGATCTGCGTCTGCTTCAGCTTCTTGCCGGCGGCGGCGACCTTCTTCTTGGGGAAGCTGCCGGGGCGCTGGCCGCCGGGGCCGAAGCCCGGGCGCCTAAAACGGTCGCCGGCGGCCGGCGCGCGGTTCAAAAGGCCGCCGCGCCCGAGGCGGCGGAGCTCCTCGTCGCGATCCTTGATCTCCACCCGCGGCGCGTTGCCCTCGCTGCCGCGCGGCGGGACGCCCGGGAGCTGAATGAAGGCCCCGGTCGCCGCCGAGCCGGTCACCACCGACTGCGGAATCGTCCTGACGATCGGACGGGAGGGCTCCGCCGGCTTGGCCGGCGCGACCGCGCTGGGCGGGGGCGGCGCGGAGACCTCGACGACAGGCGTCGGCGCGGGGGCCGGCGCGGCTTCCGGCTTCACCTCGACGACAGGCGTCGGGGCGGGGGCCGGTGCCGGCGTCTCGACGGGCTCGGCCTTGGCCACCACGGGCGGCGGGGCCGGCACGACGGGCGGCGGCGCGACGGGCGCGGGCGCGACGGGTGCAGGCGCGGTCGCGGCCGGGCGGGCGGGCGCGGTAGTCGTGCTCTTCGAGCGGCGGCGAATGACGCTGCCGGTGTCGTTCAGTCGCTCCTCGACGAGGCTCTCGTGCCGCTCCCGGTCGACGGCGCGGCGGATCCGGTCGGCGTCGGCCGGCTCGATCTGGGACATGTGGTTCGCGACGTCGATGGCCATCGCGCGGACCTTGGCCACCAGATCCTTCGGCTGCAGGCCGAGGTCCTTGGCCAGCTCGTAAATCCGGACGCGCGGGCCGACCGGCGCTTCTGGGGTTCCTGCTCTGTCGTATCCGCTGATCATGATGTCCCCTGGTTACGCGAGATCGCAGTCAGTTGCCGAAGAAGCTCCGCCGTGCCCGACGACATGTCGACCGGCTGTTTGAAGGCGCGCGCGAGCACGCCGGGCCGCAGCGCCGCCTCGACACAACTTGCGCGCGGGTGCAGCGAAGCCCCCCGCCCCGGCCCCCGCCCCAGCTTGACCTGCCGCGCTTCGGCGTCGAGCGCAAGTCGAACCATGGCGCCTGCCGGCCCGCGCTGGCGGCAGCCGATGCAGGTTCGTGTCGACGCTGACATGGGGACCCTGGCGCATCGTTATGACGCCCCCGGGGTGGGAACCGCAGCCGCCGCGTTCGCTTCCTGCTCGGCCTGCTGGGTGGCGCGCGCGGCGGCCTCGGCCGCCAGCCGAACCCGTTCCGCTTCGGCGGCCGGACCGGCCGCCTTGATAATCGCCTGGGCCACCTGGACCGAGCCGACGCCCGCCGTCGCGGTCAGCTCCTCGGGTTTGGCGCCGGCGACCTCGGCCGCCGAGCGCCAGCCGGCCGCGAACAGCGCGTCCGCCACCGACGGCAATCCCTCGGCCCCGCTGAAGATCGCCGCCAGCGACTGCCGGGCCCGCTGCTCCATCTCCAGCACCTTCGACGCCGAGTGGATGTCGATGCGCCAGCCGGTCAGCTGGGAGGCGAGCCGCACGTTCTGCCCCTTCTTGCCGATCGCCAGCGACAGCTTCTCGTCGGGGACGATGAGCTGCATGGTGTGCGAGCCGACGTCCATCAGCACGCGCGACACCTCGGCCGGCGCGATGGCGTTGCAGACGAACTTCACCGGGTCGGCGTCGTAGGGGACGATGTCGATCTTCTCGCCGCGCAGCTCCTGCACCACCGCCTGGACGCGCGATCCCTTCATGCCGACGCAGGCGCCGACCGGATCGACGTCGCGGTCACGCGAATGGACGGCGATCTTCGAGCGCGCGCCCGCCTCGCGGGCCGAGGCCTCGATGCGCACGATCTTCTCGTAGATCTCGGGGACCTCCATCTCGAACAGCTTCTCGAGCAGCCCCTTGTGCGTGCGCGAGAGGATGATCTGCGGCCCGCGCGCCGCCTTGTCGATCTCGACCACGAAGGCGACGATCCGGTCGCCGGCGCGGTACGACTCGCGCGGCACCTGGTCGCGCACCGGCAGCACCGCCTCGGCGCCGCCCAGATCGACGATGATGTTCCCGCGCTCGAAGCGGCGGACGATGCCCGAGATGAGCTCGCCCTTGCGCTCCTTGTACTGGTTGAAGACGTTCTCCCGCTCGGCCTCGCGCACGCGCTGCAGGATGACCTGCTTGGCGGTCTGGGCGGCGATGCGGCCGAACCCTTTCCAGGCGCGGTTCAACTTCAGGAGCTCACCGTACTTGGCGTCCTGCTCTTCGGCCTTAGCCTGGTCCTTCTCGTCGTAAAAGATTTGGAACAGGAGCTCGTCGCCCGGCTCGGCCTTGAGGCCGAACCGCTGGGCGTCCGAGAGCAGGACCTCTTTCCCCTCGTTGCCTGGGGTGATCGCCTCGACGATGACGATGATCTGGAACAGATCGACGCGGCCCGACTCTTCGTTGAACTTGGCCTCCATCTCGCGCTGCATGCCGAAGGCGCGCTTGGCGGCCGTGAGAATGGCCTGCTCGAGCGTCTCGACCAAGACGGCGCGGTCGATGTTCTTGTCTTTGGAGACCTGGTCGAGGACCAGGCCGAGGGCGGCACCTTCGTTCATGAGGCACTCCGGTGGAACTCCCGATCCCAGTCGGGGACCAGATTGGCCCGCACGATGTCGTCGAGGGGGAGCTCGTAAGATCGGCCGTCACAAGCGATCTCCACGCGGCCGTCCTTGGCCCCGCGGATTGTCCCGGAGAAATTGCGCCGACCCTCGACACCCACCTCGAGCCGCACTCGCGCGCTCTCCCCCACGAATCGGGCAAAGTCCCGCTCTCGCCGCAGAGGCCTATCAAGCCCGGGCGAGCTCACTTCCAACTGGTACGCGTACGGAATCTTGTCAGACACGTCGAGCGCGGCCGAAACGTCGCGACTGACGCGTTCGCAGTCGTCGACGCTGATGAGCGTCGGGCTCGTTCCCGCCCCCTCCCCCGTCGCAACCTCGGACTCGGCGCCCGACCGGTCAGGAACTGGCCGGTCGATAAACAGCCGCAGCACCGCGCCCCGCTGCTCGCGACCGAACTGGACTTCGATCAGATCGAAGCCCGCGTCGCGGACATAGGGTTCAGCGAGCAACCACAAGTCTTGGAGGTCCTTTCGCATGGGGGGTTGGCAGTTTTGAAACAAAAATGTCTCGGGCAATAAAAAAGGCGGGCACGCGGCCCACCTTTTGACGGAGGCAACGTAATCTTTCGAGGCCGCGTTTTATAACATGGTGATCTGCACTCCGCAAGACAGCGGATCCGACGCTAAACGCCAGGATTCTCCCATGTTTTTGGCGCTGGTGCGGTCGAGTCGGTCCAGCCCGACGGCACGGTTTTGGGACGACGTGGTAGCCTCGAGCGCGTGTCGGAGCTCGTCGCTGCTGCGATCCAGATGACCTCGACGGAGGATGTCGATGCCAACCTCGAGCGCGCGCGCGAGCTGGTCCGGGAGGCGGCGAACGCCGGCGCGCTGCTGGTCGGTCTCCCCGAGAACTTCGCCTACCTCGGCAATGATCGCGACCACCGGCTGAGCATCGCCGAGACCGTCCCCGATCCTGGAACCGCGGCGGCCGCCGCGCGCGACGCGGCGGGTCCCATCCTCGGCGCCATGCAGGAGCTGGCCCGGGCGACGGGGACCTGGCTCCTCCTCGGCGGGTTTCCCGAGCGGGGCGGCGGCAAGAAGATCCGGAACACGGCCCTGCTGCTCGATCCCGTGGGGACCGTGGTCTCCGTTTATCGGAAGATTCACCTCTTCGACGTCGACGTCCCGGGCGGCAAGCGCTTCCGAGAGTCCGAGGCGATCGAGCCGGGGCAGACGCCGGTCGTCGCCGAGACGCCCTGGGGAGGACTCGGGCTCAGCATCTGCTACGACCTTCGCTTCCCGGAGCTCTATCGGGCGCTCGCCGCGCGCGGCGCGCGCATCGTGGCGGTGCCGTCGGCCTTCACCGCCGAGACCGGCAAGGATCACTGGCACGTCCTCCTCCGGGCGCGGGCCATCGAGAACCAGGTGTTCTTGCTGGCGCCGGCGCAGTTCGGGACTCACGGCGCCAACCGAAGCAGCTACGGGCACGCGCTGGTGGTCGACCCCTGGGGGGCCGTGCTGGCCGAATGCGGCGATCACGACGGCTTCGCCCTCGCCCGCCTCGACTTCGACTACCAGGACCAGGTCCGGACCGCCCTGCCGGTCCTCACGCACCGCCGCGTCTGACGCCGGGTCTAACCTTCCCGCTTGGGAGGGGCGAGCAACGAGACGACCGCCGCGAGGCCGATGAGGCCGGCCACCACCAGCAGCGAGACGACGTCGGGGATCCGGTAGCGGTCGGCGATCAGCATCTTGGCGCCGACGAAGGCGAGGACCATGGCCAGCCCGACCTTCAGGTACCGCAGCCGCTGGACCAGCCGCGCGACGAGGAAAGTCAGCGCCCGCAGCCCCAGCACGGCGAAGATGTTGGACGTGTAGACGATGAAGACGTCGCGCGTGACGCCGAAGACGGCGGGGATCGAGTCGACGGCGAAGACGACGTCGGTCGCCTCGATCATCACCAGCACCGTGAGCAGCGGCGTGGCGAACAGCTTTCCGCCCTCCCGCACGAAGAAGTGCGTCCCGGCGTAGTCGGGGGTGGTCCGCACGAAGCGCCGGAACAGCTTGAGCACCGGGTTCTTCTCGGGCCGGACCTCGTCGTCGCCGCCGAACAGCAGCCGCGCAGCCGTCAAGACCAGAAAAACGCCGAAGATGTAGGTGACCCAGTGGAACGTGGCCAGGAGGGCGGCGCCGACGGCGATGAACGCGCCGCGCGTGAGCAGCGCGCCGAGGATCCCCCAGAAGAGCACCCGGTGCTGCAGCTTCTCCGGGACGGCAAAGAACGAGAACGCCGCCAGAAAAACGAACAGGTTGTCGACCGAGAGCGCCTTCTCGATGAGGTAGGCCTGAAAGAACTCGACCCCCCGATCCGAGCCGCTGCGCAGGTAGATCCCCAGGTTGAAGAGCAGCGCGAGGCCGATCCAGACGAAGGACCAGACGGCCGCCTCGCGGGCGCGGATGACGTGGGCCTTGCGGTGAAAGACCCCCAGGTCCAGCGCGAGCATCACGGCGATAACCACGCCGAACACGGCCCACGCCAACGGCTCGCCCGTCGTCGTCGTCATCTCATTTCGATCGCGGAGCGGGCGCCGCGGGGCGGACTTCGAGATGGTGGAATCCGCTGCCGGCACCGGCGGGCTGGGTCGGGACGACGGGCGCGAACTGTTCGAACATCCGGTTGAGCGACAGCCCGCCGGCCCGCTTGATGGCGAGGACGGCCACGATGGCGATGATCAGCAGTAGCGCGCGGCGGAAGTTTCGGCGCGGGAGCAGCTGCCAGAGGCTGCGTTCCGGCGGTGGCGGGAGCTGATCGATGAGGCGGCGGGAACGCACGGCGGCAAACAGATCTTAGTCGCCGTTCGCGCGTCGGGCGAGTTTGGTCACCCTGAGCCGCGTCCGGCGGGCCCCCCGGAAGGTGTCGAGCTCGGCGGTGGCGACGAGGTCGAGCACCGCGCCAGGGCCGGGATCGGCGCCGCCGAAGCCGAAGGCGATCGCCTCGCCCGTGGCGCCGTCGTGGTCGAGGGTCAGCTGCAGGTGTCCCTTCCCGACGACCCGCGTCGCGCGGGTCGTGACGCCGCGGAGGGCGAACAGCGGCTCGCGGTTGGCGGCCCCGAACGGCGCCAGACGGGCCAGCTCCTCGGTGAATGACAGGTCGAGATCGCCGAGCCCCACCTCGGCGTCGACCTCGACGGCCGTCGTCGCATGGCCGTTCAGCTGACGCGCCGCTTCTGCCGCGAAGGCGTCCCGGAAGCCGTCCAGCCGGTCGATCGTCAGGCTCATCCCGGCGGCGCCGGCGTGGCCGCCGAACTTGGTCAGGTGCGCCCCGCAGGCGGTGAGCGCCTCGAACAGGTTCACGCCCGGGATGGTGCGGGCCGAGCCCCGCCCCTCGCCGTCCTTGAAGCCGACGGCGATCGCCGGGCGGCCCATCTCGTCGACGAGACGCGCGGCCACGATGCCGACCACCCCCTGGTGCCACCCCTCGCCGCCCACCACGACGGCCGGCGCGTCGGCCTGCGCGGCCGCCTGGGCGCGCGCCTCCATCCAGACCAGCTCCTGGATCCGCTGCCGCTCCCTGTTCTGCTCGTCGATCGCCTCGGCGAGGCGCGCGGCGTCGGCGGGCGCGGCGAGCAGCAGATCGAGCGCCAGCTGCGCTTCGCCCAGGCGACCGGCGGCGTTGAGGCGGGGCGTGAGACGAAACGCGGCCTGGTGCGCGGTGATCGGGCCCTCGGTCAGCTCCGCCTTCTCCATCAGCGCGGCGAGCCCCGGACGCTTTCGCGTCGACAAGACCTTGAGCCCGGCGGCCACCAGGATCCGGTTCTCGTCAGTGAGCGGGACCAGATCGGCGATCGTCCCCAGGGCCACCAGATCGAGCAGCTCGCGCGCATCGAAGCTCGACCCGAGGCGCGTCCGCAACGCCGCCGCCAGGTAGAACGCCACCCCGCAGGAGGCCAGCCCCTTGAAGGGGAAACTGTCATCGGCGCGCCGCGAATTGACCAGAGCGTAAGCGGGCGATTCGCCCGTCGGCAGCTCGTGATGGTCGATCACGATGACGTCGAGACCGCGCTCCCGCCCGGAGCGGAGCGCCTCGTGATCGCTGGTGCCGCAGTCGCCGGTGACCAGCACGCGGACACCATCGGCGGCGAAGCGGGAGACGTCCTCTATGCCCAGACCATATCCCGCGTGCCGGCTGGCCGCGCGCGCGACGACCTTCCCGCCGAACGCCCGCAGCGCGCTGGTCAGCGTCGCCGCCGTGGTCACCCCGTCCACGTCGTAGTCACCAAACACCCCGATCGTCTGGCCGGCCGCCAGCGCCGCCACCAGCCGATCGATCGCGCGCGGCAGATCCGCCATCCCCTCGGGCCGCCGTAGATCCCCCAGCCGCGGCTCGAGAAACTTCGAAACCATCTCCGCCTTCACGATCCCCCGCCCCACCAGCAGGCGCGCCGTCAACGGCCGCAGCTTGGCCTCATTTGCCAAGGCCGCCGCCACCCGATCGTCAATCGAAGGCGCGCGCCACGCAATCGTCACGCCGCCACCCTAACACCGCCTCCTGTGGATAACTCACCGATCAACTACCGCAAAACGCCAGAGCGAGCATCGCGAGCGAGTCCAAGCCCCACGGAGGCGCGGCTTCGCCGCGCCGGGCCCAACGCAGAGAGGGGGCCGGTGGGGGAGCTAGCTTTCCCGCCTAAACGTCGGGCTCGTCCTCGTCCTTGCGGGGACGGCGGACGTTGCGGCCGGAGGCCTGCTGGCGCTTCTGGCTGGAGACGTACTTGTCGTTCAGCCAGATGAGGATCGGGCTGGCGATGAAGATCGACGAGTAGGTGCCGACGATGACGCCCACGTTCATGGCGAAGGCGAAGTCGCGGATGACGCCCACGCCGAAGACGTTCATGGCGAAGGTGACGAAGAAGACGGTCGCGCTGGTCCAGATGGTGCGCGACAAGGTCTCGTTGATCGACTGGTTGACGATCCGGTCGAAGCGGCGGTCGCGCAGCCGCGTGGCGTTCTCGCGGATGCGGTCGAAGACGACGATGGTGTCGTTCATCGAATACCCGATGATGGTCAGGACCGCCGCCACCGTGGTGAGCGAGAACTCCTTGTAGGTCACGGCGAAGGCGCCGACGGTGATCACCGCGTCGTGGAGCAGCGCCACGACCGTCCCCGGGCCGTACCGGAGGTCGAAGCGGAACGCGATGTAAACCATGATCAGGAGGATCGCGTAGAGCAGCGAGCGCGCGCCGTCGACCTGCAGCTGCTTGCCGGCCTTGGCGCCGACCGACTCGACCGAGGGGATGGCGGCCACCGCCCCCTCGCCGAGGCGCGTGTCGAGCGCGTGGCGGATCTCGATGTCCAGGCCCACCAGCGTCACCTCGTAAGTGTGCTCCTCGGAGCGACCGAACGGCTGCACCTGGTTGGTGTTGACCTCCAGCGCCTTGAGCGAGTTCGCCAGGGCTGACGGCTCGACCGGCTTGTCGTAGCGGAGGTAGACCTTGTCGCCCCCCTCGGACCACTCGAACTTCTTCAGCGTGGCGTCGCCTTCGTGCGCCAGCGACTCCTGGATCTGCTTGGCCTGCTGCTCGGAGACGACCGAGACGGCGCCGATGCGGATCATGTACTCCCACTGGTTCTTGCCCGTGGGGTCGGTGTACTTGACGACGTCGGCGTCGGCGAAGCCGGCGTCGGCGAGCGTCTTGCGAATCTCGCCCGCTTGCACCGGCTTGGAGAACTCGATCAGGATCTCGCTGCCACCCCGGAAGTCGACCCCCCAGTTCAGCATGTGCCCGCGTGACTTGAACACGTAGGCGTTGAGCGGAAGCATGATGAACGTCAGCGTCACCAGGACGATCGAGAGCCCGATCCAGTACTTCTGCCGCCCGATGAACTCGTAGTTCGAGCCGGGCTTGATGATCTCGAAGAACTTCTGCTGGGTGTTGACGGCCGGCATCGCGTCCTCAGATGGAAAGGGTGGCGCGCGCGGAGCCCCGGCGCCCGACGACGCCGTCGAACATCCAGTGCGACAGCCAGTAGGAGGTGAAGAGGTTGGTGATGATGCCGACCAGCAGCGTGACGGCGAAGCCGCGGATCGGCCCCGACCCGTACGAGTAGAGGACGACGCCCGCCACGAAGTTCGTCACGTGGGCGTCGAACACCGTCCAGAACGCCCGCGAGAAGCCGGTGTCGACCGCCGTCCGCACCGACTTGCCGGTGCGCAGCTCCTCGCGGATGCGCTCGTAGATGATGATGTTCGCGTCGACCGCCATGCCGATGGTCAGCACGAGGCCGGCGATCCCGGGGAGCGTCAGCGACGCCTCGAACGCCGCCAGGATGGCGATCATGTAGAGCATGTTCAGGACCATGGCGACGACCGCGATGATCCCGGACAGCCGGTAGTAGATGAGCATGAAGAGGACGACCGCCGCCGCCCCGATGTACATCGAGACCTTGGCCTTCTGGATGGCGTCGCGCCCCATCGTCGGGCCGACCTGGGTCTCGAAGGTCTTGTGCAGCGGCGCCGGCAGCGCGCCCGAGCGGAGGACGCTGACCAGGTCCTTGGCCTCCTGCTGCTGAGCCATCGGGTCGCCGAACCCGCCCAGCGTGATGCGGCCGCGGGCGCCGATCCGGCTCTCGATGACCGGGGCGCTCTTCACCTGGTCGTCGAGGAGGATGGCCATCTTGCGGCCGACGTTCTCGCTGGTGAGCCGCTCGTTGAGCACGCCGCCCTGGCGGTCCATCTCGTAGGAGATCTCGGGGCGCCCCGTCTGCTGGTCCCAGGTCTGTTCGGCGTTCGCCAGGTACTCACCGGTCAGCGGCGCCCGCTTGTGCAGGTAGTAGGTGCGCCAGGAGTGATCGGGCGTCGCCTCGCCGCTCTCGTTGCGGGCCTGGACCTCCTCGTAGCCGATCTCGTGATCGTCCGGGAGGGCCAGATCGCCGGTCAGGCCGGCGAAGAACTTCTCCAGCGTCTCGCGGCTCTTGGACTTGAGCTCCACGTCCTCGTGGGACTTGCCGGTGTCCTTCTCGGTCCACGACTCGGGGAGCACCTCGATGCCCGAGCCCTTGGGGACCGCGGCCGCCACCTTGCGCATGTACTCCGAGCCGTCGTCGACGATCTTGAACTCGAGCTGCGCGGTGCGCCCGATGATCGACTTGATCCGCTCGAAGTCCGACGGCTTCAAGCCGGGGAGCTCGACGATGATGTCGGTCCCCTTCTTGATGATGGTCGGCTCGGAGACGCCGAACTTGTCGACGCGGCCGCGGATGGTCTCGATCGCCTGGCGGAGCGCGTAGTCGCGGATGTCCTCGATCTGATCGGGATCGAGCCGCAGCTTCACCACCCCCGTGCTGGCGTCGCGGCTCACCACGTCGAGCGTCTTGCGGTACTCCTTCAGGATCGAATCATCGAGCTTCGCCTCGTCCGCGGGCGGCTTGAACGTCAGGGTGATGTCGTCGCGCCCCTCGCGGTTGACGTTCAGCTCGGCGACGCCCTTGTCCTTGTGCAGCCGGTCCTCGATGTCCGAGGCGAGGCGGTCGACCTTGCCCGAGACCGCCTTGTCGACGTTGACCTCGTAAACGAGGTGCAAGCCGCCCTGCAGGTCGAGCCCCAGCTCGATCCGCTTCTCGAAGTACTTCTTGATAAACGACGGCTGCTTGTTCTCCGGCACGACCGTCGGGATCAGATAAAGGACGGCCAGCACGGTGACGACCGCGTAGAGGGCCGCCTTCCACCACCAAGAGCGTTCCATGTGAAATCGTTGCTTCCGGTTACCGGCGTCGGGCTACGACGCCTTCGCTTCGGTCTTGGGCGCGGGCTCTCCGCCCGTGTAGACGCCGGTGACGGCGCTGCGGAGGAAGCGGATGCGGACCCCTTCCTGAACCTGCAGCGTGACCTCGTTGTCCTTCATGCCGGTGATCTTGCCGATGACCCCGCCCTGGGTGGCCACGTCGTCCCCCTTCTTCAGCTCCGACAGCATCTTCTGGTGCTCCTTCGCCTTCTTCGACTGCGGGCGGATGAGCAGGAAATAGAAGATGGCGAAGATCCCGATCATCGGGACGAGCGGCGAGTTGAGGATCGATCCGCCGCCACCCCCCGTGGGAGCAGCCTGCGCCAATGCATTTAGAAGTTGAGTCACGAAGACGGCCTCCAGCCGCGCAAACGCATAGCAGGGAAGCGAAAAACGGGCAAGGTTTATGCGCCGCTAGAAGGCGACGACGTTCGAGATGTCACCCGTCCCCAGCGCGAGCATGATCAAACGGTCGAGACCCAAGGCGATTCCGGCGGTCGGGGGCATGCGCGGCAGCGCGGCCAAAAGCGCCTCGTCGAGGGGGTAGACCGCTTTGCCGCGGATGGCGCGCGTGCGGGCCTCCTCCTCGAACCGGCGGCGCTGCTCGACCGGGTCGGTCAGCTCGCCGAAGGCGTTGGCCAGCTCGAGCCCCCCGGCGTAGAGCTCGAACCGCTCGACCAGCCGCGGATCCCCGGGCTTGGGCCGCGCCAGCGCCCCCAGCGGCGCCGGCCAGTCGAAGACGAACGTCGGCCCTGCCTTGGCCAGCACCGGCTCGATCCGGTCGAGGAACACCTGATAGAAAATGTCGTCCCAGGCGGTCGCCGACCCCAGCGCGACGCCGGCCTCGCGGGCGGCCGCGCTCAGCGCCTCGGCCGGCTCGTCGCCCGCCAGCGTGATCGCGGCGTGCTCGGCGAAGAGGTCCCGGACCGTCGTGCGAGCGAACGGCGCGCAGAGACCCAGCGCTGCCGGATCGCGCCCCGCCGCGCGCAGCGCCACCTCGACCAGGGCCTCGCAGTCGTCGGCCAGCGCCGCGAGCGGCGCCTCGGCGCGGTACCACTCGAGCATGGTGAACTCGGTCCGGTGGTGCGGCCCCGTCTCGTCGGCTCGCCAGCAGCGCGCGATCTCGTAGAGCGGCGCGAGCCCCTCGGCGCAGAGGCGCTTGAGGTGGTACTCGGGCGAGGTGATGAGCCAGCGCGCTTCACCATCGACTTGGCCGGCCGCAATCGCGTCGAGGTGCACCTCCTGTCCCGGCGAGCGGACGCGCGCGGGCGTCGTGACCTCCAAAAACCCCCAGTCCTGAAAGCGCCGCCGAAGCTCGCGGACGATCTTCTCCCGCGCCTCGAGCGCGGCGCGGGAGGCCCCCATGACGGATAGCCCGGTCTACCCGCGGCTCAGGCGCTCGAGGTACTGCCCGGTGCGCGTGTCGATCTTGATGACGTCGCCGACGTTGATGAACAGCGGCACGTTGACGCTGGCCCCGGTGGGGATCCGGGCCGGCTTGGTGGCGCCGGTGGCGGTGTCGCCGCGGAACCCCGGATCGGTCTCGACCACCGGCTGCTCGATGAAGTTCGGCAGCGTCACGTCGACGGCGCGGCCGTTGAAGAACAGCACCTCGACGTTGGTGTTCTCCGGCATGAACCCGGCCGAATCGCCGATCGTGCTCTTGGGGATCTGCACCTGGTCGTAGGTCGTCGTGTCCATGAAGACGAACGAGTCGGCGTCCGAGTAGAGGTACTGCATCGTCTTCACCTCGACGTCCGCCGGCTCGAGCCGCTCGCCCGAGCGCAGGTTGCGCTCAAGCACGCCGCCCGTGAGCAGGTTCTTCATCTTGGTGCGCGTGAAGGCGGCGCCCTTCCCCGGCTTGACGAACTGAAACTCGACGACGGTGTAAGGCGCGCCGTCGATCATGATCTTCAAGCCCTTGCGGATGTCGGACGTGTCGTACATGGCGATGGGGGTTTAGCCTGCCCTTCACCGCGCCGTCAAGGTTTGGCGGCGTCTACGTTCAGGGGGCCGACGTACCCTGGCGGCCGTAGGCGTCCTCCAGCCGCACGACGTCGTCGAGCTCCGTCGTCGAGACCTCGAACACGTCGGTGTCCTCGAGGGCGATCATCCGGTGACGCAGCCCCGGCGTGACGTGAAAGGCCTCGCCCGGTCCCAGCTCCTTGAACTGGGGCTGCTCCCCCTCGGCGAAGTGCTCGAACGTCATCCGCCCCGACCAGACCATCACCGTCTCGTCCTTCTTCCGGTGGTACTGCAGCGACAGCTTCTCGCCCTTCTTGATGTGCAGCACCTTGCCGACGTAGCGGTCGGTGACCGCCCAGATCGTCTCGTGTCCCCAGGGTTTGTCGACTTTTTTCATCGGGACCCTCGAAGGGTCCCGCGCCCCCCGCGACATTCATTCGACAACATCTCGTGGCGGATCAGGGACTCGAACCCCGGACCCGGCGCGTATGAAACGCCTGCTCTAACCAACTGAGCTAATCCGCCGATCTACTTCGGAACCCTGGGAGGGCTCCGAACCTCTCGCGATGGGGTCGAGCCGGCGAAGCCGTCTCGCCCCCGCGCGATCACTTCGGAATCCTATGCGGGTTCGGGGCGCGATTTTGCGCAAGGCGACGGTGGTGTCAAGCACCGAGTCGCGATCCGGGTCACCAAGAGGCGCGGCGCGCGGGCGGAATGTACTCGACCGGAGCGGCGGGCGGGCCGCCGCGGTGGTGCGCCAGGAGGCGAACCAGGCCGAGGCCCGCCAGGAAGCCGCCCACGTGCGCCATCCACGCGACGCCCGAGCCGGCGCCCAGGGTGAACTGCGCGAGGAACCAGAGCCCGAGGAAGATCCAGGCCGGCACGCCGACGACCGGCCAGAGGAAGGGGATCATGATCAGGGTCGCGATGCGCGCGCGGGGGTAGAGCATGAGGTAACCGCCGAGGACGCCGGCGATCGCGCCCGAGGCGCCGATCATCGGGGCGAGGGAGTCGGGCATGGCGTAGCTCTGGGCGAGCGCCCCGACCGTCCCCACCAGGAAATAGAAGAGGAGATAGCGGAACGAGCCCATGGCCTCCTCGACGTTGTCGCCGAAGATCCAGAGGAACCACATGTTGCCGATGAGATGCATCCAGCCGCCGTGCAGGAACATCGAGGTCCAGATCGAGCCAGGGACCGGCAGCAGGTCCCGGGGGCCGATGTCGACGCGGTGGACGATCTCGTAGGGGATAGCCCCGGCCTCGAGCGTCAGCAGCTTTTGACCGCGCGCGTTCAGCGACAGCTCGAACAGAAAGGCGACGACGTTCGCGGCGATCAGCAGCAGCGTGACCGCCGGAAAACGCGTGCGTGGGTTGTCGTCGCGGAGCGGAATGAACACGCGCCGCAAAGTTTGCCACATTTAGCGTGGTTGCGAACCTTGACTGTCCCGGACGTCACCCCTATAACGCGCGTAGCAGATGCGCCTTTACAGTGGAAAGATCCCTCTCGTCGGCACCGAAATCGTCAAAACGCTCGTTGACGCCGGTGACATCGCGGTGACCGATCGCAGCGAAGCCGAGATGGATGTGCAGGCGGTGCTCAAGGAATACCTCCGGCTCGATCGCGAGATCACCGAGAAGGCCAAGGACATGCTGCAGAAGCGCAACCTCCCCTACGAGCAGTTCGGGAAGATCAAGCGCACGCTGGCGGGCGAGAAGGCGTTCGGCCTCGGCGAGGACGGGCTCGAGTGGATGACGACCCAGATGATCGAGTCGTTCATGCAATCGCCCCACATCGAAGAGATCTTCGTCGACGACACGGTGCTGCGGAAGCGGATGGGTGACATCCTCAAGAAGCACATGCAGGTCGACGAGGAGCTGGACGAGGAAGTACGCCGCCGCATCAAGAACCTGGAAGAGGGGACCTCCACCTGGGAGGTCGAGTACGGCAAGGTCCTCGACCAGATCAAGCGGAACCGCGGCCTGGATCAGTAAACTGT
>Ga0134126_10006401_pt1 | contig 14743 bp, 8 predicted proteins | sample KB31752_FD_96881 | JGI IMG/M metagenome (GOLD analysis project Ga0134126, IMG submission 96881) | Terrestrial soil microbial communities with excess Nitrogen fertilizer from Kellogg Biological Station, Michigan, USA - KB3-175-2 | ecosystem: Environmental > Terrestrial > Soil > Unclassified ... | reverse complement strand
TTCAAGATGGAGAAGAGCCACCTGGACCGGCGGCTGGTGCAGATGCTGGCCGAGGGCACCGAGTTCCGCTGCGGGATCAGCGCCGGCGACCAGGTCACCGCGGCCGAGCTGCGGGCCGGGCACGACGCGATCGTGCTGGCCTGCGGGGCCACCGCGGCCCGCGGGCTGCCGGTGCCGGGCGCGGAGCTGGACGGCGTGCACCAGGCCATGGACTACCTGCCGCTGGCCAACCGGGTGGTGGCGGCCCAGGCCAGCGCTGGCCACAGCGGCCGCGAGCCCGCCATCAGCGCCCGCGGCCGCCACGTGGTCATCATCGGCGGCGGTGACACCGGCGCGGACTGCCTGGGCACGGCGCTGCGGCAGGGCGCGGCCTCGGTGACCCAGCTGGAGATCATGCCCCGGCCGCCCGAGCACCGCCCCGACGGCCAGCCCTGGCCGACGTACCCGATGACCTACCGGGTGTCCAGCGCCCACGAGGAGGGCGGCGAGCGGGTCTACGCGGTCTCCACCCAGGAGTTCCTGGGCGACGAGGCCGGCCGGGTGCGGGCCCTGCGGCTGATCGAGGTCGAGCCGGATGCACAGCGGCGGGACGGCCGGTCGTTCGTGCCCCGGCCGGGGACCGAGCGCGAGCTGCGCGGCGACCTGGTCCTGCTGGCCATGGGGTTCACCGGGGCGCAGCGCGGCCGGCTGGTCACCGAGCTGGGCGTGGAGTTCGACCAGCGCGGCAACGTGGCCCGCGACAGCGGCTACGCGACCTCGGTGCCGGGCGTGTTCGTGGCCGGGGACATGGGCCGTGGCCAGTCGCTGATCGTCTGGGCCATCGCCGAGGGCCGGTCGGCCGCCGCCGCGGTGGACGCCTACCTGAGCGGCGGCCGGACGCTGCCGGCCGCGATCGAGCCCACCGCGGTGCCTATGCGGTAATCACCGGGTAACGTCACAGAACATGCCGGTGGCCTACCTCCCGAGCCCCGGGCGCGGACTGTGGCACCTGGGCCCGCTGCCGCTCCGGGGCTACGCGCTGACCGCGATCCTGGGCGTGGTCGTGGCGCTGTGGCTGACCGACCGCCGCTACCGGCACATGGGCGGACCGCGCGGCATGATCTGGGACGTGGCGACGCTGGCCGTGCCGGCCGGGATCGTCGGCGCGCGGCTGTATGCGGTGCTGACCGACTACTCGGCCTACTTCGGGCCCGGCCGGGACTGGGTCTCGGTGTTCCGGATCTGGGACGGCGGCCTGGGCAGCACCGGCATGGTCGGGGCCGCGGCCATCGGCGCCTGGGTCTACTGCCGCCGGTCCGGCTACGCGATCGGCCCCATGGCGCTGGCCGCCGCGCCCGCCGCCGCCGTGGCCCAGGCCATCGCGACCTGGGGCAACTGGTTCAGCCAGCGGCTCTACGGCGCGCCGTCCACGCTGCCCTGGGCGGTGGCGATCAGCCCCGAGCACCGGGTCAACGGCTACGAGAGCTTCGCCACGTTCCAGCCGCTGGTGCTGTATGAGTCGCTGTGGGACCTGCTGGTGGCGGCGGCCGTGACCTACGCCATCCGGCGGTTCCTGCTCACCGGCGACCGCGCGTTCGCCGTCTACGGCGCGCTGTACGGGGCGGGCCGGTTCACCGTCGAGCTGCTGCGGGTCGACTTCGCGCCGCGCCTGCTCGGGATCCACACCACCGAGCTGACCATGCTGGTCGTGGTCATCGGCTGCGTCGCCTACCTGGCCGCCACCCGGTCCAGGAAGGGCCAGCCGTCGGCCGGCGCCGCCGCCAGCCCCGACCCGCCCGCCGCACCGGGCGGCGTGCCGTCGGTTACCCGGCTGTTTCGTACCGAACGGGAAGCCCGGTGACACCACCGGAACTGTTGTCAATCGCCCGTCCCGCGCGGTGACCGCCCCCTACCGTTACTAACGGTAGTCAGGTCACCACGGGGATTCTCTACACGGGGGAGCGACTCAAGGATGACCGGTGTGCAGGTCACGCCGGAGCTGCGGGGCGCCTGGGTCGGCGCGCGGGCCCGGGCCGACCGGCTGTCTCCGGCGGTGCTGATCATCGCCCTGTCCGCGCTCGGGCTCGGGCTGCGGGTGTACTGCCTGCTGCGGCCCGGCTACCTGATGGGCGTCACCGAGTACGACGACGGCTCCTACTTCGGCAGCGCCATCCGCCTGGTCCAGGGCCAGCTCCCGTACCGCGACTTCGTCTTCGTGCAGCCGCCGGGCATCACGCTGCTGATGGCGCCCGCGGCGCTGCTGGCCAAGGTCACCGGCACGGCCGGGGGGCTGGCCGTCGGCCGGATCCTGACCATGCTGGCGGGCACGGCCAGCATCCCGCTGACCGGGCTGCTGGTCCGGCACCGCGGCCGGCTGGCGGTGGTGATCGCATGCGGCATCTGCGCGGTGCACCCGGACGCCATCTTCGCCGCCCACACCGTGCTGGTAGAGCCGTGGCTGGCGCTGTTCTGCCTGATCGGCGCGCTGCTGCTGTTCCGCGGCGACCAGCTGGCCCCGGCCGGGAGCAGGCGGGTGGCCTGGGCCGGGGTGGCGTTCGGCTTCGCCGGCGTGGTCGAGGCATGGGCCATCGTGCCGGTGCTGGTGCTGCTCACGCTCAGCGCGCGGCAGCCTAGGCGGGCCCTGGTCTTCGCGGCCGGGGTCACGGCCGGGTTCGCCGTGCCCACGCTGCCGTTCCTGGCCCTGGCGCCGGGCAGCTTCTACCGCAGCGTGATCACCGCCCAGGTGGGCAGCCGGCTCAACGCGACCAGCGTCTACTCGCTGTACCGGATCCGGCTGATGGCCGGCATGTCGGACCTCACCCACCCCTCGGCGGTGCTGGTATTGCTGGTCACCGCGCTGGTGACCGGCTTCGGGGCGCTGGGCGGCGTGGCCGCCTGGTCCCGGCTGGAGCAGCCGCCGCCGGCGCTGGACTGGTACGCCGCGGTGGCGGGCGGCCTGATGGCGATGATCTTCCTGTGGCCGCCGCAGTTCCACTACCACTTCGTCGGCTTCCTGGTGCCGTTCCTGGCCATGGCCGTGGCGCTGACCGCGGCCCGGGTGGTGCAGGCGGTGACCGCCACGGGCCCGCCCCGGCTGGCCGCGCTGGCCAGGTCCGGGCCGGTCACGCTGGCCGTGCTGGGCCTGGCCGTGGCCGCCGTGGTCCAGTTCCGCTACGAGACCCCGCTGCAGGCCAGCGTGACCCCGGCCCAGCTGGCCGCGGCCCGCCAGGTCATCCAGCCCGGCGCCTGCGTGCTCGCCGACGAGGTGTCCTACCTGGTCACCTCCGACCGGTTCGTGACCAGGGTGGCGGACTGCCCGGAGATCGACGACGGCACCGGGGTCAACTACGCCCTGTCGCACGGCCTGAACACCGGGACCGGCGCGGCCCAGGTGCCGTCCGTGGCCGCCTTGTGGCGGTCCGCGTTCGCCCGCGCGCAGTATGTCTGGCTGTCGGTGCACGCCTACAAGCGCATCCCCTGGACCCCGGCCCTGCAGCGCTACTTTCACGCCCACTTCACCCGCATCAACGGGCTGCCCGCCCTGCGCATCTACCAGCGGCGCGGCTAACGAAAGCCCAACGGTCGCATAACCATATGCCCTGGCTTGTCGTAATCGAGGGCCGGGCGACCTAGCGTTGGGCCTCATGCGGGGAGTCAAGGGGCCTTTCCTGCTTCGCCGCATGGCGTCGGCGTGGCCGCTGCTAGGCGCCTTCATGGTCACGGTGCTCATCGCGGCCGCGCTGCTGGCCGCGCTGGCCAGCTTCAACGCCCAGGTTCTCCCGCAGGCGGCCCGCCGCCAGCTCACGGCGGCGTCGGACCAGACCGGGATCGTCGTCACCGGCCCGGTCGACGCCGCCATCGCCGCCGCCGACCAGCCCGCGGTCCGCGACGCGCTGGCGGCCGCCTTCGGCCCGGTCCCGTACCACCTGGACGGCGCGCTCTGGTCCAATCCGCTCGGCCTGTCCCGCGCCGCCGGCAGCCGGGTCATCCGGCTGGCCCAGGCGGCCGCGCCCGCCCAGGTCCGCCAGCACGCCACCCTGCTGTCCGGGGTCTGGCCTGGCCGGCCCCAGCCCGGCCAGCCGGTGCCGGCCGCGGTGCCGGCCGTGGCCGCGAGCCAGCTCGGCCTGAAGCCCGGCGACGTGGTCGCGGTGCGGGACCGGGACAACGGCCGCCGTGCCGCGCTGCGGGTGACCGGCGTGTTCGCGCTGCGCGACCCGTCGTCCACGTACTGGGGCCTGGACATCGTCGACACCTCGGGGATCAGCACCGCGCCCGGCTTCACCACCTACGGCCCGTTCGTGGTCAGCCCGGCGGCGTTCTCGGCCCGGCCCGGCGGCCTCACCGTGGGCGAGGCGTCCTGGGCCGCCGCGCTGGAAGCGGCCCGGATCCAGGCCGGCCAGATCGGGCGCCTCGGCGCGCGGATCACCCGCGAGTCGGCCTACCTGCAGAACACCAACCGGCTGGGCGGGCTCCAGGTGTCCTCCGGCCTGCCCGCCCTGCTGGCCGGGCTCAGCCGCAGCCTGGCCGTGGCCAGGTCGCTGCTGGTGATCAGCGCCCTGCAGCTGCTGCTGCTGGCCGCCGCGGCGCTGATCCTGGTCAGCCGGCTGCTGACCAGCCACCGCACGGCCGAGAACGCCCTGCTCAGCTCGCGGGGCGCGACCGGCTGGCAGCTGGCCGGGATCACCCTGACCGAGACGCTGGTGCTGGCCGCGGTGGCGGCCGCGGCGGGCGCGGTGGCGGGCACCCGGCTGGCCGCCCGGCTCGGCCGGGCCGGGGCGCTGCGCCCCACTCACCTCCCCGGCCCCCCTCACGGGCTCGCGCTGTCCGGCTTCCCGGCCAGCGTCTGGCTGGCCGTCGCGCTGATGCTGGTGCTGTGCCTGGTCATCGCGGCCTGGCCGGCGCTGCGGCCGGCCGCGCCCGGCTCGGTCGCGGTCCGGCGCGGCCGGCAGGCCACCGTGGCCGGGATCGCCCGCTCGGGCGCCGACGTCGCCCTCATCGTGCTGGCCCTGATCGCGCTGCGCGAGCTGCGCAGCTACTCGTCCGTGGCCCGGCTGCCGACCGGCGGGCTGGGCCTGGACCCGGTGCTCACCGCGGCGCCGGCGCTGGCCCTGGCCGCCGCCAGCCTGGTGCTGCTGCGGCTGCTGCCGGTGGCGGCCCGGCTGCTGGAGCGGCTGACCGCCCGCGGCCGGCGGCTCGGCGGCGCGCTGGCCAGCTGGGAGATCAGCCGGCGCGCGGTCACCCAGAGCGGCCCGGTGCTGCTGGCCGTGCTGGCCGTGGCCACCGGCACGCTGACCCTGGCCCAGTACCAGAGCTGGCGCCAGTCGGCCCATGACCAGGCCGCGTTCGCCGCCGGGGCCGACGTCCGGGTGGACACCGCCGGGCCCCTCTCGCTGGCCGGGGCCGGCGCGCTCAGCCACGCCCGCGGGGTCACCGCGGCCATGCCGGTCAGCAGCCAGCAGGCCGGGCCGCGCGGCACGCTGCTGGCCATCGACGCCGCGCGGGCCGGGGCCACCGCGCTGCTGCGGCCCGACCTGTCCGCGGTGCCGGCCGCCCGGCTGTGGCGCCGGCTCGCGCCGCCCGCGCCCGCCGGCCTGGCCCTGCCCGGCCGTCCGGCCCGGCTCGCGGTGACCGCCCGGCTGCAGGCCGGCGGTTCCGACGGCCCCCGCCGGCTGACCACGACCATGTGGGTCCAGGGCGCCGACGGCGTGACCTACGCCCTGCCCGCAGGCGCGCTCCCGGCCGACGGCCGCGACCACGTCCTGACCGTCCCGATCTCCGGCTCGGCCAGCTATCCGCTGCGGCTGCTCGGCCTGTCGCTGAGCTACTCGATGCCGCCGCCGGGCCAGCAGGAGAAGAAGAACGAGGGGGTGCCGCTCAGCACCCTCACCATCTCCGGGCTGGCCCTGGGCAGCGGCGCCGCCGAGACCACCTCCGGGCAGGCGCTGAGCGGCTGGCAGGACTCGGTGTCCGCACCCGGCCTATCCTCCCTGGGACCCCTGGTCCACGACCTCAAGCCCGGGGTGACCTCCTGGAAGCCGTCCGCCGGCGGCGGGCAGGTGCTCACCTTCGAGGCCGGGTACGCACCCGCCGCCACCCCCCAGAACCCGGCCGGCTACGCCGGCACGCTGCTGCTGGCCGCCCGGCCGCCCGCCACCGTCGTGGCCGGCCTGGCCACCCGCCGGTTCCTCGCCGACAACCATCTCCACCAGGGTGCCACCGTGGCCGTCCCGGTCGCCGGGACCATCGTCGACGTCCGGATCGCCGCCGTGATCACCGCGTTCCCGACCGCGCCCGGCAGCGCCCTGATCGTCGGCCAGGGCCCGGTCCAGGCCCTGCTGGCCAGCCAGGGCGCCGGGCCGCTGCCGGTGACCCAGTGGTGGCTGGCCACCCGGCACGGCGCCGTGCCGCCCGGGATGCCGGCCGGCTCGTCGGTCGTGGTCAGGTCCCGGCTGCTGGCCACGCTGCTGGACAACTCCCTGACCGCCGCGCCGCTGCTGGAGGGGCTGGCCATCGCGGGCGCGGCGGCGCTGCTGGCCGGCCTGGGGTTCTCGGCCGGGGTGGCGGCCAGCGTGCGGGAGCGGCGGGGGCAGAGTGCCCTGCTGGCCGCGCTGGGCTACCCCCGGCGGGCCGAGGCGGCCGGGCTGTGCCTGGAGGAGCTGATGCTGACCGCGCCCGCCGCGCTGGCCGGGCTTGGCGTCGGGGTCGGCCTGGCCCACCTGATCGTCCCGGCCATTACGCTCACCGCCGATGCCACCGCGCCGGTCCCGGCCGTGCTGGTGCAGACGCCGCTGGCCTGGGCCGTGTCGCTGGCCCTGGTGGTCATCGTGACCCCGGTGGCGGTGGCCGCCGTGGCCCTGGTCCGCCGACCCGACCCGGCGGCCGAGCTGAGGGCGGCAGAAACATGAGCGGGGGGAGTGCGGCGTGAGGCGGGCCTGGCGGGAGATCGCGGGGACCGGGACGGCGGCCGGGGTCAGCCTGGCCCTGCTCGTCGCGGTCAGCGTGTTCGTCGCGGTGGCCGGGGCGCGAGCCAGCCAGACCGTGCCGACCCGCGCCCTGCGGGCCGGGCTGGCCCGGCTGTCGCCGGCGGACAAGACCGTGCTCGGCTCCCTGGACTTCGACCAGTCCGGCAGCCGCGGCCTGGTCCAGAGCTCCGACATCGCGCTGCTGCGCACCGAGCTCCAGCAGAACCTGGCCAGGGCCGGCCTGCCGCTGGCCGCCCGCCAGTCGGACTGGTCCGGCCTGAGCACCGCCTACTCCCCGGTCAGCGCCGGGGCCCAGCGGGCCTACCAGGCCGGCATCCCGCCGCAGATCGAGATGGTCTACCGGGACGCGCTCGCGCACTACGCCCGGCATATCACCGGGCGGCTGCCCACCTCCGGCCACGCCAGGGACGGCCAGGTCTACCTCCAGATCGCCGTCACCGCGGCGACGGCCCGCCGGTTCGGCCTCGCGGTCGGCTCCCAGGTCAGCATCGAGCCGGACCTCACGCTCAAGGTGACCGGCGTCATCCAGCCGGCCCGGCTGGACGACGGGTTCTGGACCGTGGACCCGCCCGTCGCCGCGCCGACCCTCAACCAGGTCGACCGCGGGCCGCGGTACTGGACCGGCGCGGCATTCGTCGGCCCGGGCGAGCTCGGGCTGCTCGAGGCCCACACCAACGCCAGCGCCATCGTGCTGTCCTGGGGCTTCCCGATGAGCCTGCGCGATGAGACCAATGCGCAGAGCGGCCCGCTGCAGAGCAAGCTGTCCGCCCCCAGCCTGCAGAACCTGGGCCAGGTCAGCCTCACCCCGCCGATCCAGGTCGTGCTGTCGTCCACCGTCGGCGGCTTCCTGGGCACCTTCGCCAGGGAGCGCGCCGCCGTCGCCGGCGTCCTGGACCTGCTGGTGGTCAGCCTGGCCGCCATCGGCATCGTGGTCGTGCTGCTCGGCGCGGTGCTGCTGGCCGAGCAGCGGCGCGGCGAGTTCGCGCTGCTGCGCGCCCGCGGCGCCGCCCGCAGGCAGCTGGCCGGGCTGGCCCTGCGGGCCGCGGCCCTGGTCGCGGTGCCCGCCGCTGTCGCGGCCGCGGCCGTGGCCACGATCGCGACCGGCGGCGCCGGCGGCTCGCTGGATTGGTGGCTGGGCGGGCTGACGCTGGCCGCCGCGCTGATCAGCCTGCCGGTGCTGACCGTGGTGGCGCTGCCGCGGACCCGGCGCTCCCGTGAGGCCAGCGCCCGCACCCTGCGCCTGCGCGCGGCCGCGCGGCGGCTGGTCGTCGAGGCCGCCCTGGTCGCCGGGGCGGCGGGCGGGCTGGTCGTGGCCCGCCAGCAGGGCGTGTCCGGCCCCGACCCGCTGACCAGCGCCGCCCCGGTGCTGGTCGCGATCCCGGCGGGCGTGCTCGCGGTCCGGCTGTACCCGCTCCTGGCCCGCGGCCTGCTGCGCGCGGCCGGCCTGCGCCGCGGCGCCGTGGCCTACCTCGGCTTCGCCCGCGCCGCCCGGACCACGATGATCTCCGTGCTGCCCGCCTTCGCGCTGGTGCTCGTGCTGGCCGTGATCTCCTTCGGCGGCATGGTCCGGGCCGCCGTTACCCGCGGCGAGGTGGACGCCTCCTGGCAGCAGGTCGGCGCGGACGCCGTCGTCAACACCCTCAGCGCCTCGCCGCTGACCCCGGCCACCGAGCGGGCCATCGCGGCCGTGCCCGGCGTGCAGCGAACGGCCGCCATCTCCCTCACCTCGGGCTTGCAGACCTCCAACAACACCCTCGTCTCGGTGGTCGTGGTCCAGCCGCGCCAGTACGCCGCGCTGATGGCCGCCACCCCCGGCCCGGCGTTCCCGGCCCGCGCGCTGAGCCGGCTGGCCGACGGCCGGGTGCCCGCCGTGGCCACGCCCGCCGCGGCCGCCGCCATCGGCCAGCCCGACGTGCGGCTGACCCTGGGCACCGTCGGCCGGTCCGTCAACATCCAGGTCACCCGCACCGCGGCCGCCGGCCCGGCGGTCAGCGCGGTATCCGGCTCAGCGCTGCTGATCATGCCGCAGTGGGCGCTGCGCGGCATCGCGCCCGGGCACAGCCTCATGCTGCTGGCCGGCCCCGGCCTGGACGGGCCCCGGCTGCGGGCGGTAACCGGCAAGCTCGCGCCGGGCACGATCATCACGCTGCGGGCCAGCGTGCTGGCCGCGCTGGCCCGCGCGCCGCTGCCGCACGGCACCTACGTGGCCTACGCCGCGGGCGCCCTGGTCGCGGTCGGCTTCGGGGTGCTGGCCCTGCTGATCTGGCTGCTGCTCAGCGCCGCCCCGCGGGAGGCCGCGCTGGCCCGGCTGGCGGCCATGGGCCTGTCGGCCCGGCAGGGCAGCTGGCTGGTGCTGGCCGAGGCGCTGCCCGAGATCCTGGTCGCCGCGGCGGCCGGCACCGCCTGCGCCTGGGCGCTGGCCTCGCTGGTCGGGCCGGATCTCAGCCTGGCCGGGTTCACCGGGACCGGGGCCGGGGTGCCGATCCAGGCCGAGCCCGCCACGCTGGCCCTCGCGGCCGCCGTCCTGCTGGCCGTGGCCGCCGTCACCCTCGTTGGCCAGGCCCTGTTCACCGGGCGGCGCGGGGTTGCCCGCGCCCTGAGAATCGGCGACTGAGCCGCGGGAGGATCATGGACACGGGCAGGCGAGGTGATCACGATGGCCGGTGACGCAGGTCAGGCTCGGGGCGACCGGGCCGGCAACGGCGTCGCCGCCGCGACCGGGATCGCGGAGCTGGGCGCCGAGGCGCTCGGCGCCCGTGCCGCCTATGGCGAGGGCGCGCTGGTTGTCTGCGACCGCGTCGTGCGCATCTACGTCGGCGAGGGCATCGAGGTGCAGGCTCTCCAGGGACTCGACCTGCTGGTGCAGCCCGGCGAGCTGACCGCCGTGGTCGGCGCCTCCGGCAGCGGCAAGTCCACCCTGATGAACATCCTGGCCGGGCTCGACGTGCCCACGGCCGGCACCGTCCGGGTGGCCGGCCGGGACATCGGCGCGCTCAGCGCCAGGGAACGGCTGGACTACCGGCGCCGCCAGGTCGGCTTCGTCTGGCAGCAGACCGCCCGCAACCTGCTGCCCTACCTGACCGCCAGGCAGAACGTGACCGTGCCCATGCGGCTGAGCCGGGCCAGCCGCCGGCAGCGCGGCCAGCGGGCCGACGAACTGCTCGGCGCGCTCGGCGTCAGGTACTGCGCCGACCGCCGGCCCGACCAGATGTCCGGCGGCGAGCAGCAGCGGACCGCCATCGCCACCGCGCTGGCCAACGAGCCCTTCCTGCTGCTGGCCGACGAGCCCACCGGCGAGCTGGACAGCGCCACTGCCCGCGACGTGTTCGCCGGACTGCAGACCGCCAACGCCGAGCTCGGCGTGACCGTCCTGGTCGTCACCCACGACCCGGCCGTCGCCGACCAGGTCAGCCGGACCGTGGCCATCCGCGACGGCCGGACCAGCAGCGAGACCCTGCGCCACGACGTCGAGGACGGCAGCGGCAGCCGGCACGCCGTGGAGTACGCCGTGCTGGACCGGGCCGGCCGCGTCCAGCTGCCCCGCGACATGATCGAGGAGCTCGGCATGAAGGACCGGGTCCGGCTGGAGCAAGAACCCGACCACATCGGCGTCTGGCCCGACACCCGGCGCGCCGGAGCGGAGGAGAGGGCATGAAAAGGGTGGGGGAGGTGGGCGGGGGGACCGGGGAGGTGGGCGGGACGCCGCCCGCGGTGACCGTGCCGGCCATGGTGTCGGCCATCGACGTGACCCGGACCTTCGGGCACGGCGACACCGCCGTGCCCGCGCTGCGCGGGGTCAGCTTCGTCATCCCCAAGGGCCAGCTCACCGCGCTCAGCGGCCGGTCCGGCTCGGGCAAGACCACGCTGCTCAACATCATCGGCGGCCTCGACACCCCCACCGGCGGCCAGGTCCGCATCGGCGGGCGCGACCTGACCCGGATGTCCGACCACGACCGGATGCTGCTGCGCCGGGGCACCATCAGCTTCATCTTCCAGTCCTTCGGGCTGATCCCCATGCTGTCGGCGGCCGAGAACGTCGGCATCCCGCTGCGCATCGCCGGCGTCGGCCGCCGCGAGCGCGAGGAGCGGGTCCAGCTCATGCTGGCCATCGTCGGCCTCACCGACCACGCCGCCCAGCGGCCCAACGAGCTGTCCGGCGGTCAGCAGCAGCGCGTGGCCATCGCCCGCGCCCTGGCCGTCAGTCCCGAGCTGCTCATCGCCGACGAGCCCACCGGTCAGCTCGACTCCGAGACCGCGCGGCAGATCATGCGGCTGCTGCGCACCGTGGTCCAGTCCGAGGGCATCACCGCCCTGGTCGCCACCCACGACAGCGCCCTGCTGGAGCTGGCCGACTCCGTGCTCCGCCTCGAAGACGGCCGCCTGGTCGAAACCGCTCACTGACGTACTCGCCGCCGCCGAGGTGAGCGAGGTGGAGGCCGGTCGCGCCCACCTGGAGGGGACCTCGGGGAGCGATCTGGTCGTCTAGGCCGGGTAGGCGTCTGGGGTCGTCGGATAACTCCGCCCGGCGGGGGTGGTGAGCTGGAAGTGGCCCGGCGAGGTCTGGACGAGAGTCCAGCCCGGCGTCTGCTTCAGCTTGTGGTCGCGGCGGCACTCCCCGCCCAGATTGCAGCCGCACGTCTGGCCGCCCTTGTGCCAGGGCCTCGTATGGTCCAAGTCGGCGTGCCGGGCGGGCTGGCGGCAGCGGGGATTGCGGCAGGTCTGGTCCCGGGCGGTGACGTAGTCGCGGATCTTCTGGGTCGGCCGGTAGGCGGCCGTCGCGCCGGTGTGGGCGCACCCGCCGGGCGCGGCGGCGTCGGCGGCGGCTTGGCGCTGGGCGCGGGTGGCGGCGCGTCGGGCGGCGCGTAGTACTGCTCCGCGGATCCCGCCGGGGCGGGCGCCCTCGAGCTGGGTCAGGGTAGCGGCGGGGATGGTGACGGTGACCAGCCCGGTGATTCCGGCCGGGCGGGCGCGGCTGATGCGGTGGCGGCGGCGGATGGTCTCCACAGCGACGGCATAGCCGTTCTCATCGGTGAGGACGACCAGCCAGCGGGCGTGCGGGTCGGCGGCAGCGGTGAGGGCGAGCAGTCTGGCCTGGCCGGCGGTGATGGCGCCGACGCGGCTGAGCGTGGCGGGCCCGGCGAGGTCTCCGGTGAGGGCGCGCCACGAGATCGCTAGCTCGAGGAGACCGGGTGGTGGCCGGCCGGGCTTGCCTGGTGGCGGGTGTGTGGGCAGGGCCGGGAAGCCGGGGGGTAGCTGGCCGCCGGGTGGCGGGTGGCTTTCGGGTGGCGGGTCCCCGGGTGGTGGGTGGCGGGGTGGTGGCTGGCCGAGGAACGGCGGGGCCTGGGCGGCGGTGCCGGGTAATGGCGGCATCGGGGCGGGCGGGCCGGGGGCGAACGGGCCGTCGTCCTCGTCCTCGGCATACTCGCCGCCGGGATCGCCGGGCGGGTCTGGATCGGGCGGATCGGGATCGGGTGGATCGGGGTCGGGCGGCATCGGCGGGTCCGGCCAGTGCTGGTCGTCTGCGGCGCCCTCACCTGCATTGTCCGGGTCGCCCTGGCCTGAGCCGGGACCCGGGTCGCTAGGGCCGTCCGGGCCGCCGGGGCCGGGATCACCTGGCTCGCCTGAGTCGGAGCCGGTGGGACCCTCGGGGCCGGGGTCGTCGGCGGGCGGGGGGACCAGCGGGAGGGTGCCCAGCAGCAGTCCGGTGAACGCGATGGCGCGCAGGTAATCGAGGCCGCCGGCCATCCCGGCCGACTTCATCGCGCGGGCGATCGCGGTCAGGCGGGCCATCGCGGCCGCGGCGTGGACCGACGGCAGCCTGGACCCGGCCAGGGTCGCGGTGTCGGCGTCCGGGTCGGGATACAGGTTCACCTTGGCGTGCCGCTGGGCCTGCTGACGGCGCTGCTCGGCACCCTCGGGGTCAGCGGCGATGACCTCCCGGCGCAGCGCGACCCGCAGCTGGCCACTGGTCTGCTGACCGGCCCCCGGCAAAACAGCGGCCTCGACGACGCGGGCGGTCTCATCGTCCAGCGGGCTCACGGCCTCGGCGATGAGCTTGGCGCGGTACAAGTCGATGGTCCCGGCGGACAGGGCCGACCAGGTGGCGGGGAGCCGCCAGCGCAGGGTCACGCCGAGGCCGGTCCAGGCCATGGCGGCGGGGTGGGACATGACCAGTTCCAGGCCGACGGTCGACCCTGCCGCGGGGGTGACCTGGTCGGGGCGGCCGTTCTCGTCGAGGTGGACGTGGTCGTCGCGGGCGCCGGAGCGGGAGGCCATCTCGGCGACGGCGGCGAGTTCGCCGGCCTGGGCCCAGGCGGCGACCCGGCGGAACGCCGAGGCGACACCGGGCAGGTCCCACTCACCAGCCTCAGGGACGTCCACGCCGGCGATCCACGCGGCCAGGCCCGGGCCGGCCGGCAACTGGTCAGCTATCAGCCCGGTGACCTCGCGGACCGTGCCGGCATCGGCCGCGACGGTCTCCTCGTCGGCCGCGCTGGGCTCGCAGCCCCCGATCGCGGCCAGCAGACGCTCGAGATCGAGGTCGCAGGTCCAGCTCAGCCCCGGGACAGAGTCGGGACCGGCACCCGTGGCAACTGGCACCTGGACCACCTCCCGCGCATCCCGAGGTCGTTAATCATCATCTTCTTCGACCACACTATCGCCTGCCTCTGACAGTTTGAGAGCATAGACGAACTCATACGCGAAAAGACTAGATTGGTCAGGGTTGGCTGGCCGACTCGCGGGTGATCTCAGCGAAGAAGGCGATGGTGTCGGGCTGGCTGAAGCGCAGTAAGGTGAACGAGCCGCCGACGGCGCGGCGCAGGCCGATGGTGGTCACGGCGCGGGCGTAGGCCGGGGTCTGGAACAGGCCGTTGATGAACTGGAGGTCAAAGGTCCTGACTGCGCGGTGAAGAAGTCGGTCAGGACGGGGGCGAGCACGGCCGGGTCGACCTGGTGGGGCTGGCCGGGCAGCATCCGAAGCTGGGCGCCGGGGATGGCCTGGCTCAGCGCCAGGGCCGTGGCGGGCATGAACGGCAGGCCCGCGTCGCCCGCCATCACCAGGGCGGGCACGCCGACCTGCGCGGCCAGCCCGGCCGGGACGGACAATGGCTGGCCCATGATGGCGGCATGGTCGTAGGCCAGGGTCGGCGCGACGGACTCCAGGCCCGCCCAGGCCGGCCCGCGGCGCATGGCCTCGAGCCGCTCGGCGGGCGTGCCGACGAAGCGCAGGAACAGGGCCACCGCGTCACCCCGGCGGCCGTCGGCCAGGGCCTGCCGCAGCTGGCTGAGGTACTGGCGCCAGGGCTCATGCGCGGCCGGGTCGTCGTTGTAGGGCGGCTCGTACATGGCGATCTTGCTGATCTGGCCGCCGAGCCGGATGGCCGCCCGCACGGCCAGCGGCCCGCCGGAGGAGTGACCGTAGAGGAACGCCTGGCCGCCGGCGCGGCCGGTCAGCGCCTCGATGTCGTCGATCTCCCGGTCGACGGCGTACGGCAGCGTGTCCCCGCTGCGGCCACGGCCGCGCCGGTCAAAGCCGTAGACGGTGAAATGGGGCGCGAGCCGCCGGGCCAGCTCGGCCCCGGCGCCGCCGGAGTGGACGGTCAGCGCGCCGTCGACCAGGATCAGGGCCGGTCCTTGGCCCTGAACGTCGTACCCGATCGTCGTGCCGTCAGGTGAGCTGAGCTCGTTCATCTGCGCCGGGCGGGACCGGCCCGCGGCGGCGTGCGGGACCGGGGCCGCGAGCTGGGCGCGTTCCTGCGCTCCCGCCGGGCCCGGCTGCG
>Ga0134126_10006400_pt1 | contig 14744 bp, 14 predicted proteins | sample KB31752_FD_96881 | JGI IMG/M metagenome (GOLD analysis project Ga0134126, IMG submission 96881) | Terrestrial soil microbial communities with excess Nitrogen fertilizer from Kellogg Biological Station, Michigan, USA - KB3-175-2 | ecosystem: Environmental > Terrestrial > Soil > Unclassified ... | reverse complement strand
CCGGTCCCGGCTATTCAAGTATAATTGCAAGTGGCGACAGGGCAAGAACTTTGCATTACGTAACCAACAATGGTGAGTGTAAAGATGGTGAATTAATATTGATGGATTTTGGAGCGAGCTATGGAAATTACAATGCCGACTTAACCCGGACAGTACCCGTAAATGGTAAGTTTGGCCGAAGGCAAAAGACAGTTTATAATGCCTGTCTTCATTTGCATCAATACGCTGCATCAATACTAAAACCCGGCATTAGCATAAATGATTATACTGAAAAAATTGGTGATGAGGCAACAGTGATCTTTCAAAAAATCGGGTTATTGAAAAAATCCGAAATTAAGAATGAAGATCCTGCCAATAGGGCTTACCGGAAATATTTGTACCACGGCATTTCCCATCATTTGGGAATTGATGTTCACGACCTGGGAACCAAAAATGAACCTATTAAACCAGGCATGGTTTTTACGATAGAGCCAGGAATTTACATAGAAGAAGAGCACGTGGGTGTGCGAATTGAAAATAATTTTTGGATTACTAAAAATGGAAATAAAGACTTAATGAAAAATATTCCAATAACCGTTGAAGAAATTGAAAGCCTGATGAAGAATTAAATTTTATGAAACAAATTCCAAACATTTTCACACTGTTTAATCTTTTCTTTGGCTGCATGGCAATTGTATTTGCCCTGCAAACTGATTCTGTAATAATTTATTTGAATGATGAATTTAACAGCAGTTTTAATATTCCTGAAAAACTTACGTGGGCGGCAATATGTATTATAATCGCGGCGGTTATTGATTTTCTAGACGGATTTGTTGCACGTTTATTAAAGGCAACTTCGTCTATGGGAAAGCAGCTGGATTCATTAAGCGATATTGTTAGCTTTGGTGTTGCACCCGGCGTCATTCTTTATCAACTGCTGCGGTTTAGTTTTGCAAGAGAAGAAAATGGCCTTAATGTTTCAATAGTATGGCTGTTACCCGCTTTTATTTTAAGTTGTGCAGCCGCGTATCGTCTTGCTAAATTCAATTTAGATGAATCGCAAAGTGTAATTTTCAAAGGTGTTCCTGTGCCTGCCGTTGGTTTATTAGTAGCTTCTTTTCCGCTAATCCTTCATTTTAGTACAATCGGCGCCGTTAATAATCTACTAATAAATAAATGGGTAATATATGGTTTGATATGTATCTTAAGCTACCTGATGGTTTCTAATTTGAGGATGATGTCTTTAAAATTTTCTGATTTTACTTTTAAGAATAATGTTCCAAAAATTACACTATTGATCATTGCGATAATTACCGCCATTTTTTTGCAGTGGATTGCTGTTCCAATCGTTTTTATCTTTTATATCATATTATCCCTATCAACAATTAAAATGAAAAGCGAATGAATTTTCTTGCTGAAATAAAAATAATGCCGCTTAAAGAATTATTGGATCCACAAGGCAAAGCCGTTATGGGCGGGCTGTCCAATCTTGGTTTAAAGAACATTGAAGATGTAAGAATTGGCAAGCACATACAATTAAATATTGAAGCACCAAATTCGGCAGAAGCAAGACAAATTGCAGAAGATGCTTCCAAAAAATTACTGGCGAATCCTGTTATGGAAGAATATTCAATACAGATTAGCTGACGCGGTAAATCATACATCAAAAATCGTTCATTGTTAAATGCTCTACCTGGTTCCATCACCAATAGGTAATCTTGCCGATATTACTTTTCGGGCCATAGAAGTATTGAAATCAGTCGATCTGATATTGGCGGAAGATACCAGAACTTCGGCTAAGCTTCTGCGTTACTATAATATTGAAAAACCAACAACACCTTATCACCAGCATAACGAACATAAAATCTATAGTCACCTTATTGATCAATTAATGTCGGGTAAAACGATGGCTTTACTTACCGATGCGGGCACACCCGGAATTAGCGATCCTGCATTTCTGCTGGTTCGTGAATGCATTAAAAATAATATTAAAGTTGAATGCCTTCCCGGGGCAACTGCATTCGTTCCTGCATTAGTAAACAGTGGATTGCCTATAAACAGTTTCTGTTTCGAAGGTTTTTTGCCCTTAAAAAAGGGCAGGCAAACATTTTTGCACAAAATGGCCGAAGAAGTGCGTACTATGGTATTTTATGAAAGCCCGATGCGGCTTGTCAAGACGTTAGATGATTTTATAGAATATTTTGGAGAAGACCGGCAATGTTCCGTAAGCCGCGAGCTCAGCAAAATATTTGAAGAAAATAAAAGAGGAACCTTGCGGGAAGTGCATGATTATTTTAACGAAAAAACTGTGAAGGGAGAAATCGTAATAGTAGTAGAAGGAAAGAGATAACGTTGATCTTGCATAGCTACAATTAAGTAGGCTCATCCATCAGTTTTGTTTTTTTTATAACTTCTATTTCGCGAATTTTGCGCTTTTTATTTCAACAACCATAGATGAGGAAGCTTACCCTGTTTTTTATTTCTAGTCTTTGTTTTTCAACCATTCTTTTCGCCCAGCCCGATCGCTGGCAACAACGCGTTAAATACAACATGAATGTGGATATAGATGTGAATACAAATCGGTTCACCGGCATTCAAAAATTAGAATATACTAACAATTCTCCCGATAAATTAAACCGCGTATTTTTTCATTTGTACTGGAATGCATTTCAGCCCGGCAGCGAAATGGACGTTAGAAGCCGGGAGGCGGGCGGCGTAATAATTAACGGCAGGCCCGACTGGGACTCGCGTGTAAAAGACCGGATCTCGAAATTAACACCGGATGAAGTAGGCTATCAAAAAATTACATCGTTAAAATTAAATGGCATTGAACAACCGATGAAGTTGCATGGAACTATCTTAGAAGTAGATCTTACCAAACCGATTTTACCTAAAAGCAAAGTAAATTTTGAGCTCGTTTTTGAAGCACAAGTGCCGATACAAATAAGAAGAAGCGGCCGTGATAATGCACAGGGAATCAGGTATAGCATGAGTCAATGGTATCCTAAAATGTGTGAATATGATTATGAAGGATGGCATCCTACGCCTTATATAGGACGTGAGTTTTACGGCGTTTGGGGAGACTATGATGTTACTATAAAAATTGATAAGTCTTATAAACTTGCCGGCACCGGTGTTTTGCAAAATGCTTCGGATATTGGTTGGGGTTATGATAAACCCGGAACTCCTTTAAAAGATATTTCTTCGGCAAAGCGAACCTGGCATTTTATTGGAAATAATGTTCACGATTTTGTATGGGCCGCCGATCCAAACTATGAACACATTGTGAGAAAACAGGATGGAGTTACCTTAAACGTGGTTTACAAGAAAGTAGATTCCCTTGAAAAGAGCTGGCAAACTATCGCTGATGCGGCAGTTATTGTTTTGCCATATATGGAAAAGCGATTTGGAAAATATCCCTACCCGCAATATTCATTTATACAGGGTGGAGATGGTGGTATGGAATATCCTATGGCCACGTTAATGGTAAGGCCCGGATTGAAAACTGAGTTTCATGAATGGATGCATAGTTGGTACCAAATGATGCTTGGCACAAACGAAAGTTTGTATCCATGGATGGACGAGGGCTTCGCAACGTATGCTGAAAATGAGGTGCTCGCTTACTATGACAGTATAATGAACATTCCGCCAGATGAAAAGCAGAAAGCGCTTCCGGTAAATCATGCCACCGGTTATAATGCTTACAATTTTTTGATGAAGCAAAAGTTGGAAGAACCTCTCACTACACATTCGGATCATTACAATACAAATTTTGCTTACGAGATTAACGCTTATTATAAAGGGGAAATATTCCTGGAGCAACTAGGCTATATCGTTAGTGACTCGGTAAGAGATAAAATTTTATTGGAATATTATAAACTATGGAGATTTAAGCATCCCAATGCGTCTGATTTTATGAAAGTTGCACAAGATGTTAGTGGCATTCAATTGGATTGGTATAAAGAGTATTGGATATACACAACGAAGAGTATCGATTACAGTATTGACAGTCTGTGGGGAGAAAACGGTGTTTCAAAAATAAGGCTAAGACGAATTGGTCAAATGCCTATGCCCATTGATCTTCAGCTTACTTTTAAAGACAGTAGTAAAGAGATTCATTATATTCCATTAAACCTTATGTTCGGAAATAAACCCGCGGAAAGTAAGGAACCCTTCATTGTTCATAACGAATGGAACTGGACCAACCGTACCTATACTGTTGAATTTAATCATCCACTTCGGGATCTGGTTCTTGTTGAAATTGATCCTTCTGGAAGAATGGCCGATATTGATCCTAAGAACAATGTATTGCAATTGAATTGGTAATTGTTCAGCATTAAAATTTTAGTTACCCATCAACCCTGCGTTAAATTTAATTAGTAAAGAATCAAGATGATCCTGTTCATTTAGGGGTAGGGTTGATGATTTATCAAATACATCATGATAAGCTTTTATACCACCTAACGTATAGAAGAAAAATGCGGGTACCCCTTTTTCCGTAAAGAAGTAATGATCGCTGTTAGCGGCCTTACCACGTGGATTTATTTTTACCAGGTACTTATATTGGTCATTTATTTTATTCATCAACGCAAATTCATTAGGGAATTCCGTTGCGTTAACTACAGTGATACCTTCATCGCCGGTGCCCGCCAAATCAGTGTTTATAAGAAATCTTATTTGCTTTAATGGTACAATCGGATGTTCCGAATAGTATTTTGAGCCAACCAAGCCAGCTTCTTCGCCGGCAAATAAAATAAACCCTATTGAATATTTTGCCGGATGCGCCGCATAATATTTTGCAAGACTTAATAAGAGTGCATCGCCGCTTGCATTATCATTTGCCCCGGGGAAATAGGTATCTTTTCCCATGCCGCCGAGGTGATCGTAATGAGCTGTAATGAAAATAAAAGAATCCGGCAGCGCCGTGCCTCTTACCATTCCGCAAATGTTGGCAGTTTTAAAATCGTTAATAAACTTGTTTTCGATATTTACTTTGTAGGTGGCGGGGGTGCCGGTAAACCTTTTCTTGTCTATTTGAATTAATGTATAATCTGCCACCTGCTGCTCAACAGACCACGTAAGTTTATCTTGCAGGTTTATAATAATCCTCTTATCATAGTCAATAAAATCAGCACTGTCTTTTTCTTCGAGCTTCCCTTTGCCTTTGGCTCCGCGGCTTTCTGGTCCTACAATAAAATCTACGCCGGGAGTGAGCGATTGTCCATTTATTTCAACCTCCATTTTCCCAGGGAAGGTATTGGCAGGATAACTAAAATCCTGAAAATAATTTTTGCCATTTAGTGGTTGAACGCCCAGCGTTTTAAATTCTGCTGCTAAAAAATTGGCGGCTTTCTTCATTCCATCGTTAGTGTAACCGCGGCCCCAGAAATAAGGCGAGGCCAGCGTGTCAACGATTTCCCTGTTAAAGGAAATATTTTGCGAATGAACCAGATTGCTCAACATAAGGAGTCCTGAAACAAAGGTTAATTTCATTAGTGGTGTTTAAAATTTAGTAAGTATAAATTATTTTTTTGTACCATCAAAAACTAAAGAGTTAAGATGTATCAGTATATTGCCCGGCGAAAAATTTTAAATAAAAATTGGTATGATGACGGGAAGTATTGAAATATTGCGGGCAACTCCGGATGATGCACAATTAATCTCCGAGCTTAGTGCAGTCACTTTTTTTGACACATTTAAGGGCACCTGCACGGATGAAGATATGCAGGGATTTATCGAGCAGTATTTTAATAAAGAACAGGTATTGTCCGAATTACAAAATGCTAATGATTTTTACTTTATAGCTTTTGTGGATGGCCGTGCTGCAGGTTATGTTAGAATAAAAGAGGAGGTGAGCGATGTCGAAATTATTAAGAAACGCAAAGCAATAGAATTAAAAAGAATTTACGTACTTAAGGAATATCATTCAAGAAAAGTCGGCGCTGCACTGATGAACTTTGCGCTGGATTTCGCCAAACAAAAAAATTATGATCTAATCTGGCTGGGTGTTTGGGAACATAATGAAAGGGCGAAATCGTTTTACAAAAAGTTTGGGTTTGAAGATTCGGGCGTCGAACATCCTTTTCCTATAGGCAATACTCCTCAAACGGATGTTTGGTTTTATAAATATATTAACCGGTAACGTATAAGATATATTTTTCCTTAAAGAAATCTTCTTCAAATATTTTTTCTATTTCCCACGTATGCGGCCTGCAGCCGCTTTCAGCGATTTCCTTATTAAGATCGCCTCCTTTTAAACAAATAAGCCCTGTTAATTTTTTTGGCTCATTTACCGGTTTCTTTTTTAATAAGGGCTTGCTCCAATGACAAAGATCTTTTAAAGGAGCTACTGCTCTCGAAACAACGATGTCAAATTTTTTATCATGAATGTCTTCTGCCCGTGTATGCGAAACCGTTATATTTTTTAAATCAATTGCATCGGCAACAGCATTGGCAACGTTTAATTTTTTATTAATACTGTCCACTAAATAAAAATTAGCATCCGGAAAAAGAATGGCTAGGGGAATACCGGGGAATCCGCCGCCGGTGCCCAAATCCATAATATCGTATCCGCCGGGAAAATCGAATTGTGTCGCAATTGACAAAGAATGCAGCACGTGGTGCAAATAAAAATTATCAAAATCTTTGCGTGAAATAACATTAATTTTTTGATTCCAGTCTGCATACAAATCTTTCAATGCAGTAAACTGGCTTATTTGTTTCTCTGTAAAATCGGTGAAGTATTTCGTAAGAATTTCCATTGCCACGAATTTCACCAATTAACACGAAAAAAATAGTCTTATTTTGGAGAAATGATTAAGGTAGTGGTTAATACTATTTCCAGCTGTTTTTCGGTTTTTTAAAAATAGCTGTAGAAAATCTTATATAATAAAAGAACATCCAGATATCTAAAAGTAAATACAATGGAAACAGGTCCTTCTCATCAAGTTTATCGGTCACTTTAAATAAGATGATCCCTTGTATAATGAATCGAATTCCGAAGACAATCAGTGCAAGTTCCCAACTATAAAATAAGAGGGATACAACAAACAACGGATAGAAAAGAAAATGGGATATAGCATATAAGGCCAATAAAAATTTATGAATTGGCTTGTAGTATTTGCTGGTGGTATAGTGCCTGTTCTTTTGTTTAATCCATTGCTTCCATGTTTTTGGCGGTTCAGATAATGTAAATGCATCCTTGTCAATTACGATTGCAGTGTTGTTTTTAGTAGCAGCTCTATTTATAAAAAGATCGTCGTCGCCACCGGGAACATGATTGTGAGATGAGAATCCCTTATGCCTGAAAAATACAGATTTTTTATAACTCAAATTTCTTCCAACACCCATGTACGTGAGTCCTGCACACGAGTAAGAGAGATATTGCAAAGCTGTATGTAATGTTTCCCACCTTACCAACTTATTGAAGAATCCTTTCTTTTTATGTAATGCGCCGTAGCCTAAAACTATTTCCGTTCCGTTGGTAAAACCTTCCTGCATCTTCTCGAGCCAGAATTCACTTGCCGGAACACAGTCGGCATCCGTAAGAAGCACAATTTCATATTTAGCCGTTTTGATTCCAATACTAAGCGGATATTTTTTACCCGGAATAAATCTTGCTTCCTGTGTCAATTCAATTAAGTGTAATTGTTTGTACGCTCGTTGGTATTCTTCCAAAATATACTTGCTTTCATCGAAGGAGTTATCATTTACCACAATTACTTCATGGGTGGTTCGATATTGTTGTATCAGCACCCCTGGAAGATTTTTTACCAGGTTGCCGGCTTCATCCCGTGAGCAAATGATCACAGACACCGGGTGTGTTTGCGATGTTAATTTCGACGATGACTTATAAAAGGCCAATCGGCTAAAGAAGAAAAGATAATAAAATACTTGTATAAGCGCAATAAGGGAAAACACCAGGAAAACAATATTTTCCCAATTGCGCAGGAACTCAGCTAGTTTCATCGTTTGCAAACATAATCACCTTCTGGCTACGTACAAAATATCTGTTTCGATTCAATAAGCTTAATCATTTACTTATTTTTTCAAAACTATATTTGCTTTTTCTGCATTAAAATGGGAAAGCTATATGGCCGCGTTGCAATTTGAACTTCAACAGACTGACAAACAATCGAAGGCGAGGGCCGGAAAAATAACTACTGACCACGGCGAAATTTGCACGCCCATTTTTATGCCTGTTGGCACTGGTGGTAGCGTAAAAGCTGTAACGCAGCAACAATTGATAGAAAACGTAAAAGCTCAAATCATTTTAGGCAATACTTATCATTTGTACTTGCGGCCCGGGCTTGAAGTTTTAGAAGCAGCAGGCGGATTGCACAAATTTATGAACTGGGATAAACCAATACTTACTGATAGCGGTGGTTACCAGGTTTTTTCGCTTAGCGGTAGCCGTAAGCTTACAGAAGAAGGAACGATATTTCAAAGCCATATCGACGGGAGCAAACATTTATTCTCACCGGAAATTGTAATGGACATTCAAAGAATAATTGGTGGTGATATAATCATGGCTTTCGATGAATGTCCTCCCGGCGGAAGTGAATATGACTATGCTAAAACGTCCATGGAGTTAACGCATCGCTGGCTTGACAGGTGTTTTAACCGTTTCAATACTACAGGTAACAAATATGGATACACGCAGAATTTATTCCCGATCGTACAGGGTGGCGTACATCATGATCTGCGAAAAATATCCTGTGAATACGTTTCTTCAAAAGAAGCAACAGGAAATGCAATTGGTGGCTTAAGCGTGGGTGAACCTACCGAAAAAATGTATGAGATATGCGAACTTTGCTGCAATAATCTCCCGATTACGCGGCCACGTTATTTGATGGGGGTTGGAACACCATGGAATATCCTGGAATGTATTGCCTTAGGCATCGATATGTTTGATTGCGTAATGCCAACCCGTAATGGAAGAAACGCCATGCTTTTTACAAGCAATGGTGTAATCAATATCGATAATAAAAAATGGGAAAAGGATTTTTCCCCCATTGATACTGGAATTGATTGTGAAATAAGTAACTACTATAGCAAGGCCTATTTAAGGCATTTGATTAAATCGAAAGAGATTTTAGGATTACAGATTGCAAGCATTCACAATCTTGCTTTTTACCTTACCATTGTTACAAATGCAAGAAATCACATATTGAATGGTGATTTTGCCACGTGGAAAAATGAAATGAGTGCTCAATGGCAGCAACGTTTGTAGAATTTGTCTGGAATTATTTAAATAAATAGTGAATATTTAAAATGGATATTGTTTATTAAATTTTAACGAAATGGAATTAATCGCCATTTTGTAATAAATTTTTTTATCCCATCTTTGTAGACATCGATAGTAAACATGTTTGAATACATCTTTTCTAATATTAGTAAAACCTTTAGTTATGGCAAAATGGGTAAGTATTTTTTTGGTTATTTTCTTTATTGGCAATGCGTCGTATGCACAAAAGAATAAACTTACAATTGAAGGAAGTACGCCTAAATTATATCTTCTGCATATAGTTGAGCCAAAAGAGAATTTTTATAGTATAGGGAGATTATATAATGTTACGGCAAAGGAGTTAGCTTCTTATAATAATCTGCAATTCGAAAACGGATTGAGTGTGGGAGAAACGCTTAAAATTCCACTTACTGAAAATAATTTTTTACAATCAGGAGGCGCTGGTGGGGGTGAAGCTTTGATACCTGTTTATCATTCCGTTCTCCCAAAAGAGGGCCTTTACCGGGTTAGTATTAATTATAACAAAGTACCGCTTACCAGTATAAAGAAATGGAACCACCTGCAATCAGATGAAGTCACAATTGGTACTCCTTTAATTGTTGGATATCTTAAAGTTAGCAAGACCGAATCCTTGTTAGCTGCCAAAGGTGTTAAGACGAATATAGAAATTACGGCAGATGGAAAAACAGAAGCGAAACCCATTCCGCCCGCTCCCATAATTGAGGACAGAATGCCACCGGTAAAAAAGCCTGATGTTGTGAAAGAAGAATCAAAGGATGTAACTACGGCACAAACGGATGAGCATAAGGTGACTGTTACTACGGTAAATACAAAGAGCACTGTTAATTTTTCCGGTGGATATTTTAAGAAATTATATGATGACCAGGCAGAAAGAAAATCTCCGGTAAACGAAACAGGGAGCGGTAGCACCTTTAAATCTACCAGCGGGTGGCAGGACGGGAAATATTATTGTTTTAATAATAGTGCACCACCGGGATCAGTAATCAAAATTACGGATAATGCAAACGGTAAAAGCGTTTATGCCAAGGTGTTAGATGCAATACCTGATATAAAACAAAATTCCGGACTTACGATCATTATTAGTAATGCTGCCGCAGAAGAATTAGGTTCCGGCGATAAATTTGATTGTGCTATGAGTTACGTGAAATAGTGGGCTTTTAACTAATTATTTCTCCATCCTCTGAGGAAATCTTCTATAGCCATTTTTTTCTTTCCTTCTAATTGCAGCTCTGTTATGGAAATGTAGCCGTTGTTGCATGCAAATTTTAAGAAAGTTTTATTGTCTGTAAGTATTTCTCCGGAATTTTCTGTTGTGTTTGAATACTCTTTTTTAGTACTGAATATTTTTAATTTTTTACCCCGCAAAAAAGTAAAAGCAGCTGGGTAAGGTGAAAGTCCACGAACGAGGTTAAAAATTTCGTCAACATTTTTCTGCCAATTTATCTCACAGTCTTCTGTAAATATTTTTGGCGCCTGATGCAGGATGACAGGAGCTTCGGATGAGTCATGAGTTTGGGCTGCTTCTTTAAGATTATTGCTAACCAATTCGTTTACGGTTTGTAAAAGCAAATCGGCGCCAATCACCATCATTCGATCATGAAGTTGGCCGGCATTTTCTTCATCTCCTATACTAATTTTTTGTTGCAACAATATGTCCCCGGTATCAATTTCATGTTGCAGTTTAAATGTGGTTACCCCGGTTTCTTTTTCTCCGTTTATGATTGCCCAGTTGATGGGAGCTGCTCCGCGATATTGTGGCAATAATGATCCATGAAGATTAATAGTGCCCAATGGCGGCATGTTCCAAACTACTTCCGGTAACATACGAAAGGCAACAACAACTTGCAGGTCTGCATTCAAATCTTTCAATTCTTTAAGGAAATCCGGATTTTTGAATTTTTCAGGCTGGATGATTTTCAAACCTTTTGACAAAGCATATTTTTTTATAGCGCTTTCATTCATTTGCATTCCTCTGCCTGATGGCTTATCGGGTGCAGTAATTACTGCGACAATGTTATATCCTGCATCAACGAGTCTATCTAGTGAAGGAACTGCAAATTCAGGGGTTCCCATAAAAATAATCCGAAGACTTTTCATTTTTGAGTATCTCTTAAATGGCAATTTATTTATTGGTCGAAGTCTTTGTATAGCAAATATTTCTTTCTAATCTTTTTAAAATTGCCCAAGGCAGGTTCCCAGCTTTTTCTAATTACATTCTCTGAAGCACCGTCTTTTATTTGTTGCATCAGAATGTCGTTTCCCGCCAGTCGGTTAAATCCGTTGGTAGGTAAAAAAAACTTTTCTTTATCAGGGAATAATTTATAGGCCTGGATGATCCATTTAATTTGAATTTTATTGTTAATTTTTTTAAGAACCTGTTCGGGTGTCCCCGAAAGATTCCAGCCATAACATACTTCTCCATAATGTTTACTGCTTTTTGCACCTTCCATGGGATGTGGTTTAAACGAATAAAGAGTTTTTGGTAAAGATGGTGCACCAAAGACCTGGAAAGGTTTATCCGTTCCCCTGCCTTCACTCAATGATGTTCCTTCAAAAAGACAGGTAGAAGGATACCAATATATAGACTGGATCGAAGGCAGGTTTGGAGAGGGTTTTACGGGTAGAATATATTTGCTTTCATGATTGTAGTTTAAGCATTTGACAACAAAAAAATGGAAGGGCGTATCGGCGGTTGCTTTAGTAGTTTTAAAGTAGTTATATTTATTATTTGCTGCATCGGTAAGCCAGTTTTCCCCTGCTATCATAAAAGCGTACTCACCTAACGTCATACCATAAACGATGGGTACGGGCTGCATCCCTACAAAACTTTTAAATTTTGGATCCAGCACAGGGCCATCAACATAAAATCCATTAGGATTGGGCCTGTCAAGTATCAACAGCGGTTTCGAATTTTCAAACGCTGCTTCCATGTAAACTTGCAGGGAAGAAATAAAAGTATAAAACCTGGTTCCGACGTCCTGTATATCGAATACCATTATATCCACATCAGCCAGATCTTCTGTGGTAGGCTTTTCGTGTTTTCCATAAAGGCTGATAACCTTTATTCCGGTTTGTTTATCGATGGTATTTCCAACTTTTTCTCCTGCATCAGCATTGCCTCTAAAACCGTGTTCAGGCCCGAAAATTTTTACAACTTTAATTCCTCTTTTTACCAAAGTATCAACGAGGTTGGTATGGCGCACCATTGAAGTTTGATTAGCAAAAACAGCCACAGATTTGCCCTTCAGAAGCGGTAAGTAAACGTCCATTCTTTCTGCGCCCGGGATAATTCTGTTTTGTGAATAACCATGAAGGAGTAAAATGTTCAGTAAGAGTATAAATATTATTTTTCTTTTCATCGTTCAAATTTCATTAAAAAGTATTTATTCGGAGTGGTTAAATATATTGAGAAAACCGCGATAGGGATGATAATTTTTTTATAAATTAATTGATACAATGCCTGATTATTTTTTGGGCTAAATAATTATTAGTTCCTTCGCAGTTATTTCTGATGAATTTAGGAACAGGAAATATTATTTTTCAAATCTCAAACCAAATAACATGAGTAAAGCAAAAAAAGGAGATGTGGTAAAAGTGCATTATAAGGGAACGCTAAATTCCGGTGAGCAATTTGATTCAAGTGAAGGACGAGATCCACTCGAGTTTACTGTAGGTGCTGGCCAGATGATTGCTGGTTTCGACGCGGCTATACCCGGAATGATTGTTGGAGAAAAAAAGAAAATAGTGATAGCACCCGAAAATGCTTACGGTCAAAAAAATGAAGATGCTATAATTGAGTTTCCAAAATCAAATATACCGGCAGATATGAAACTGGAGCCTGGCATGAAGTTACAGTTGCGTAATGAAGCCGGCCATCCTGTACCGGTAGTTGTAACCGAAGTGAAAGATGATGTTATCATTCTTGACGCTAACCACGAGCTTGCCGGTAAAGAACTAATTTTTGACATAGAATTGGTAGAAATTGCTTAATAAATATTCATAACTGCAAAGAGTAAACGCAATTCTATTGATCGGATGGAGCGGTTTGTCATTTGACCTGGCAGGGTAGAAGAATAGGGTTTTTAATATTCCATCTTCCTGAGCGATGGGGCTTTAAACCACGTGGCAGCAACTACGAGTAGCGTAATGCTTCCTCCTATTACTACGGAGGAAATAGTGCCAAAAAGTTTTGCAGTAACGCCACTTTCAAATTGCCCCAGTTCATTGCTGGAATTCACAAACATTGAACTTACGCTCATTACCCTTCCACGCATATTGTCGGGTGTTTTTAATTGTGTAATAGTACCTCTTACTACAACGCTTATTCCGTCGAGCATTCCGCCGATTAAGAGTGCACAAAAAGATAAAACGAAAATTTTTGAAAGGCCAAAAATAATTATGCATACACCGAAACCGGCTACGGCCAATAATAGTTTCTTTCCTTGATTTTTCTTCATTGGGAACAAGGTGAGAATGATTACAACTACGATTGATCCCATATCAGCCGCTCCATTTAAGAAGCCAAATCCCTCGGGACCAACTTTTAAAATATCACGGGCGTATACAGGAATAAGGGCAACGGCACCGCCAAATAATACGGCAAAAAGGTCTAGCGAAAATGCACCAAGCAACTCTTTCGTTTTAAAAACAAATTGCAATCCCTGCTTTACACTTTCCAATGTTCTTACCGGGCCATGGACATTTGAAGATGGTTTTGGTTTTATTCTTGACAGGAAGAAAAATGAAATTGTGATGAAAGACGATATTACGATCAATGTGCCCGTTATGCCAGCTCCGGCAATTAGAAATCCTCCGACCGCATGGCCCGTTACTGACGCGGACAGCCACGTTCCCTGGCTCCATGTGGTTGCATTTTGTAGATGATCCCTTGGAACGATATATGCAATGATAGCTCCAAAAACAGGTCCTGTGAAGGCTCTTATAATGCCAGTGCCAAAAATCACTACATAAATACAAATAGCAATCCAGTGATTACTTAAATGATTTGCCGTAAATTTTCCAGATATAAAAACTAGGATTAAGGCAGCAAGTGTGTAAAGTATTACTCCTCTTAACAAAAGTTTTTTCTTTTCACTTTGATCAATAACATGACCGGCATATAACGCCAAAGACACTGCCGGAACTACTTCGGACAAGCCGATTAATCCTATTGCAAACGGATCGTTAGTCAGCAGGTAAATCCACCATCCTACCAATGTTGCCATCATTCGCAAGCCCATTATAAATATAAATCTTCCCAGCAGCAGGTTACGGAATTCGGTTATTCTTACTGATGCAAAGGGATTATTTTTAAGGGCAGGGTTCATACATAAGTTTAGGGAAGTTGCAGGTAATGCTGGCCTTCATCATAATCACTATTAAGAGTTTCCAGTACGGCATTTAAATGTTTTTCATTTCCCAAAAAATCGGCTTCAGATACGTCTATAAATAGTGTGGTAATGTTATGTTGCTTTATATATTGTGTATAGGTTTCCTG